>Ga0075163_10002006_pt1 | contig 27419 bp, 21 predicted proteins | sample JI1023141ADNA_FD_71478 | JGI IMG/M metagenome (GOLD analysis project Ga0075163, IMG submission 71478) | Wastewater effluent complex algal communities from Wisconsin, to seasonally profile nutrient transformation and Carbon sequestration -... | ecosystem: Engineered > WWTP > Effluent > Algae...
TGCAGATCGATGTGCAGTGAATTATTAGCCGCACGCGTTAGCGTCGGTTTTACTGTGCTAACGGTACACGTCTTCGATCGCAATTGGGTAATCGAATGCGATTTGATCTACATGCTCCGGCAGGCTCGTCAGTCACCGTCCCGTTGGCACAAGGCCAAGGGTGACGGGATATTGTGTATCGCGGAGCGACCGTGTGCGCTGTCGTTTTGCGACCGGACGCGGATGTTGGTACCCAGTGGTGAGTCAAGCGTATGGACCCCTAGCCTCCGCTAGCGCTGCGGCAACGGGCTAAACAACCCAACCGGCAACGGGCTAAACAAAAAAACGCAGACATGACTTGGAAATCATGTCTGCGTCGGGATGTTGGTAAACCAGTGGTGAGTCAAGCGTATGAACCCCTAGCCTCCGCTAGCGCTGCGGCAACGGGCTAAACGATCCAACTGGGTAACGGGCTAAACGACCCGCTACAACAGCGAACTACACTGCTTGCGATTCAAGCAACGCACGCAATGCACCACGAGCGGTGAAGGAACGGCTCTTGGCGGTACCGACTGGGATGTCGTACATCTCAGCGATATCAACCAACGATACTCCATCCACATGGTGCATACGCAAGATCGCTTGCTGATCGACTGGCAAACGGTTCATGCAGTTGCGTACGATCTGGTTGCGCTCATGCTGAATCGTCAAGGTAGCCGCGTCGGTCTCATCGCTTTCGCGCTGATCGGCAGCTTCCACATCCAACTGACGGAACTTGCGACCACGGGTCAAGTGGTTCATCGCCAAGTTGTGCGTGATCTGACGCAACCAGCTGAAGAACGCTCCTGGGCTGGTCAACTGATCCAGCTTGCGGATTGCGGTCATCATCGTATCCTGCGCCAAGTCTTCGGCGTCATGCGACTTTACCAAAGACTGGGCATAGCGCAAAACGCGATTGTAGGCCAACTGGATCAACTGATCCTGTGAGGTACGGCAACCGTTCTTCGCTGCGGTGATCAACTGAGTTAAGGTTTCGGTATCAACAGCTTCGTTTCGGCACATAGGTTCATCCTTAGTGATCTGGTTCATTCCGGATCAGCGAGTCGCAGGTCGAGTGCGAGCGCGGGATCGGGATCAGTGTGCTAGCTGAGCAATCCACTTGCATGAGCTAGGGAACGTTGGTGCTGGTCACGAGTGGTCGCATCAGGATTGATGCGCACAGTCCAAGACCAGTGGCAAATGTGGGTTGTGCGAAAGTGCGATGAATCCGCAAGTTTGGATAAGGTAGACCTACTGTGGAGCAGAGCTGCGCTTACACGAACTATCCTTGGATGAATCGCGTCGTTTCGGAGATGATGGGCTTCGGCTTGAACTCTGGGTGCTAAACTTTTTCAAGCAGTTTGGCTGCTGGTCTGGTTTGAGCGAGTTTTGGACAGAAGCGGTTTGGTTTTCAGTAACTTCTAAAGTGGCGTGATGGGGTCGATTTGTGGTTTGCTCTAGCCACCACGGCCGGTTTTATCACGGCGGGTGAATAGAGCTTGCCCTCGACCATCGTCAGCCATTGCCAACCTTGGTCTTGCAGCCATTGCGTGACTGCTAACATTCCGGTTGGGTTACTGAAATCATCTCGTCGACTGAGGGTACATGTCCCCCGATGACGCGATGTGCGGGACTCTGAATGCTGGTGGCGCAATGCGTTGCCACGGACTACAGCAATCATGGTGCGCACATTGGCGATCATGTTACGTAGAGCGGCAATATTCATATCGATACGCATGGCAACCTCCCGCGCTGTCCCGCGCGCTTAGAGAGAATTTCTTAGAATAGGGTGGACACCCTTAAAGCATTCCGATCTTGTAATCATACAGGACAAGTGAGCAAAGGCAAATTTTTGCTGCACCTTCCCCGCACGAATTCAAGACCAGTTGAAATGCTAGATGCTGGCATCGGCTCTTTGGTTCACAAAAATCCGAAAATTTTGTGAACAGGCTGGAGGGGTGAGGCTTGAGACTTGAGGAACAGGCTGGAGGAGTGAGGCGTGAGGCTAGAGGGAAATACAGATAAAAAGTGAAGTAAATTCTTATGGGTTCAGTACTTAAGGCCGTCGCACCCGTTAAGATTACCCGTCCGCGCCTCTAGCCTCAAGCCTCAAGCCTCAAGCCTCACCCCTGCTCAAAATACGCGTTCGCTGTTGGTTTTGAGAATTTTTGTTCCCAAATCGATCGCTTTTTGTTCGGACCAACCGCGATCAGCGACAAAATCTTCCGCCAATGCCTTCGCTAAAACCCGTTTGTACATGCGGAATTTAGGCAAAATGAATTCCAATTTGTAGGCGTCGCTGTAATAGCCCAGCAACTTAGTGCCAGGCACCGCTTCCAAACGATGGCTCAAATCGCGACGAATAATGCTCGGCGTATTGCTGTACCACCAATGTCCAAACGGCAAGACATTCGGGAAAATCCAGGAGTAACTCACCAACTCTTGGTTCGTCACACTGGCCAAAACCGAGACGGGAAAATAAACGTCCGGGAACGAGTTAAACAACGCTCGGTAATCGTAAAGCGACACGCGGCTGTCGTAGAGGTCTTGCCCCTGGTAAACACCTTGCGGATAAACCTTGCGATACACGCCGATCATTAGGTCGAAAGGGAGTTTGTATTGTTGGCAGCGTTCGGCGAGTGTCCAAAACACGAATTGACCAATGGTTTTCAAGGCTGCTGCATCCACTCCATCGCCATCCGCTTTGACCACCTTTTCCCAAGCCAATTTGGCCGTTGTGGTCGAAATCGGTTGCGGTTGAAAGTCGGTCGGAAGCGAAATGGCACAGGCTCGCGCCCCACGCGCGACAAAGAATTTGAACAGCTCTTCGAGAGCGGCTTGCAGTCCGCTGATGGAACTGATGGACTGTTTGGTGCAACGTTCCAAACGGGCTCGGACCGTCGAGCGATGAAGGTTGAAGACCAGATCATCGGTTCGCAAGCAAGGCAAATAGCGTTTGGTATCAAAACCTTCCAATGGATCATCGAAATCATTGGTCAGCATCACTGCCGAGACTCGACAACGTTTGAGAACTTGATCGGCCCAATCGGGTGCCGCCATTGTCTTGGAGGTGAGTTCCAAAAGTTTGTCGCAATTGGCTGGGGTAAGCGTCGGTTCATCGAAACCGAATAGGTCTTGGGCGATTTCATGCAACCATTGCAATTGGATGGTGTTTTCCAGCGGTCCCAACCCATTCACCAACCGACGGACGCGATCGTCTGCGGATAGGTGCTCACCCTCGATTTCCATTTTCGGTACACCCGCCGAATGTGCTAATTCGGTGAAGTAGTGATATCCGAGCAGGTCATTCAGGTGGCGACTCGCCGCTTGTAAGGGCTGTATATGGGTGTGAGGATCGATAATTTCCAAAGAATCGAGGGCTTGGAAGATGGTTTCTGCCGCCGATTTGGGAGAAGAGAGGGGCATAGCTAGCTTTTCCTGAATGGAATGTTAGAAGAGTGCTGACTTTAACGCTCTTTATCGCCAATTGGAAACCCCCAGGGCCTCTTTCTCGTCTCTTTTTGTTTGCCTTTGATCCGGTACTTCGAATAGACTGCAAGTGTTCAGTTGCGAGTGCCACTCGCCCTATCCGCTTTCTTTCGCTCCCGAGGCGAGTCCCATATGAATGATCGCGATCCTCTTGAACCTGCCTCGGATTCTGGTCTGACTCCCGCCGCGGACCATGTTCCTCCCACCTTCCCCGTCACCGAAAATCTTAATGAGCCAAAGCCAGTTCGCGAAGGATCGGTGCGCGAGGGGAGTTATGCGACTTTACCTGCCGTCGATTTGCAGGATGAAGAGAACGAGTCACCCCTGAAGTCAAGTTTGCAGGCCGCGTTTGCTTCAACGTTGACCAGCTTGTTGGTGGTCTTGGTTTTGTTGTTGGCGGTTCGCATGATTGTCCCTTCGCTGGTTGAAGAGATTCGCTACGCATGGTTTCGCGGTCAACTGAGAGCTCAATATGAAACCAGCGATCAAGCATTGCAGCAAGTTTCGCTAGATGGACTTAATGGGATTTCGAAAGCCATCAGTCAACGTGTTGGGCCAAGCGTGGTACATATCAATGTTCGCGATATCGTCGATAATCGTTGGAGCGATTTGTTAGGTGAAAAGTCGGCACCCGAATCGATGCTGTTGCAAGGGCAGGGGAGTGGAGTGGTTGTCGATGATCAAGGGCATATACTCACCAATTTTCATGTGATTGAATCGAGCAAAGAAATCGAAGTGTGGTTGAGTGACGGGCGGCGTCTGATTGCCAAAGTGGTTGGCGTGGATCGCATCACCGACTTGGCTCTTTTGCGAGTTGAAGCGGGTGGGCTAATGCCGATTCATTGGGGAAACAGCGATGAAGCGGATGTTGGGACATTGGTATGGGCTGCTGGAAGTCCATTCGGCTTAAAGAGTTCGTTTACGTTGGGAATCCTAAGTGGCAAACATCGAACTGATTTGAAGGGAAATCGCTTTGAGTTAGTCGCCGGCGATCGAGATCGGGGTGTTTACCGCGATTTGATGCAAAGCGATGTGGCCGTGAATCCTGGCAATAGTGGTGGCCCGTTGATCAATTCACGCGGTGAACTGATCGGTATCAACACGGCAATTGTGGGTGACTCTTATCGCGGAATTAGTTTTTCGATTCCCAGCAACGTGGCCAAAGCGGTCTACGAAAAGCTGTTGGCGAACGGCTTGGTCGAGCGTGGTTGGCTGGGCGTTCGCTTGGCCGATTATGTAGAAGATGATCCGGATCTCAAGGAAACGCGAACGGGTTTAGGTGCTTTGGTTAGTGGAATTCCTGCCGATGGTGATTCGCCTGCGAAGAAAGCTGGCGTTGAGGTGGGGGATCGCATTGTGGAATTTAATGGATCGCAAGTTCCAGACCACATGACCTTGAAGCGACTCATCGGTGAAGCTGGTCCTAATGCTCAAGTGAAAATGGTGGTTATTCGTGACGGCGCGCGCGTCGAGTTGGACGTGGTGTTAGGAGCCCGGCCCGACGATGGGTTTTAAGGGATGACCATGGACTTGAAGCGTCAGGCGTTGGTCGCCTTGCCCATTGCGATTGGCTGTTGCGTTTGGAATGGTTGGGCACTTGGCTGGAAACTCGGGGTCGTATCGGCGGCGTTTTGGGTAGTGTGGTTCGCCATCGTTGTCGGTTTCTTGGTGCGACATATCTCGATTCCAGAATTCAAGGAACGCAATGAAGAGGGGCTCCCCTATATCACGGGCAACAAGGTGATTCTGGATGTGTTGCCTTGGGGGACGCGATTATCATTGGCTTCATTGGTGGCCACTGGCATTACGATCGTATTGACCATGGTGCTTAATGGCCAAGCGAATCAACAAGCTTCGGCCAGCATACCAGCTAATGCCAACGCGCCGGCCTCGGAACAAACTCCATCGTCACGGGACAAGTGATGCTCTCAAGTTCGTCCCAGGTGCTGTATTTAGTGGCCTTTTGTTGCATGTTTGGGCTAGGTTTACCCCTACTTTAGATGCCCTCTCGGGTATTGTTTGGGCCAGAACCGTGCTTACCCCCTGCGGTCTTTAAGCCTGAGTAACTAAACTAGAGGGGAACTAAAATAGAGTGCGGGTAAAATTTGAGAACTATCGAATAAGAACGTTTTGTGCTTCGCGAATCGGCACTCTACGAATCGGCTTGCGCCGCATCAGTTAAGCATTGATATGAAATAGGTTGGATAATGACAAAGAGACTGAGTTGGTTTTTGGCAGCGGCTTTCATATACCTTCAAGCGATGGCTCCTATCGCAGTACGCGGACAAGAGGTCACCGATGGAGCGGTCGGCTGGTCCACTACCAAGCCAACAGAAGGTCCGTTCGTGGAAGTCGATGGGAAATTTATGGTTCCCTATAAGGTGACCATTCCTGGAAGCGAAGTTACGTTCGACATGATTCCAGTGCCGGGTGGAGTTAGCAAGCTCGGCAGCCCTGACGGAGAGGCTGGACGCAGCGACGATGAAGGTCCGCAATATGAAGTCGAACTGCAACCGTATTGGGTCGGCAAATGCGAAGTGACTTGGGCTGAATACAAAACGTTCATGGGGATGTACAACATCTTCAAGAAATTCCAAACGCAGGGAATTCGCAAAGTGAGCGAAGAGAACAAGGGACAAGCTGTGACGGCTCCCACTCCTTTGTATGAACCAAGTTTCACTTATGAGTATGGCGAAGATCCAAAGCAACCGGCGATCACGATGACACAATTCGCAGCCAAACAATACACCAAGTGGTTGTCTGGTATCACTGGTGCACAATATCGCTTGCCTTCCGAAGCTGAATGGGAACACGCTGCTCGAGCTGGTTCAGATAAGGCTTATAGCTTTGGTGACGATGCCTCAGAATTGGAAGAGTACGCTTGGTTCTCCAGCAATGCAGATGCAGGTGCTAAACAAGTTGGTACTAAGAAACCGAATGCTTGGGGACTGCATGATATGCACGGCAACGTTGCCGAATGGACCGTCGATCAATATAGCGACGAAGGCTACAAAACCCTCGTAGGTAAAAAACACGATTTTGCTTCGTCGATCAAATGGCCAACCGTAGCGTATCCACGAACGGTCCGCGGAGGTAGCTGGGAGTTTGATGCCGAGAAAGTTCGCAGCTCATCGCGTCTTGGTTCGCACGATGAAGATTGGAAAGATCAAGATCCCAATATTCCATTGAGCCCCTGGTGGTTAACGACCGACCCAGCACGTGGTGTTGGTTTCCGTCTTTTCCGTTCCGCAAAACCATTGGACGCTGAAGAGATAAAGAAGTTCTGGGAAGTGGACCACGAGGATATTGAACTCGATGTTCAAATCCGTTTGGATGAAGGTCGTGGCGCGATTGGTATTACGGATAAGGCCTTGCCAGCAGACGTTAAGAAGTTGAATGGAAACTGATGCGAAAATTGTGCCACGTTGGATGTCGTGGGCACAATTGATTCGATTGCCTACATCGATGACGTTGATTGCGGATGCTCTCACAGCAGTCGCGATCACGCAATGCGAGTTTCCTGCGCGGAGTATCGGATTGTTGTTGCCCATCTCGCTGGCGATGTATTGGGCAGGGATGATCTTAAACGATTGGTTTGATCTTGAGAAAGATCGAGAGCAACGGAGCCAACGTCCGCTCGCTTCGGGCAAGATCTCGATAGCGTCGGCGGGTTTGGCAGGTTGGGGATTGTTGATCGCTGCCGGGCTCGTTTGTTCGCTGGCTATTTTCTGGTTCGCACCTCAACGTTGGTTGCAGGTTTTGCCATGGTGTTTCGGCGTGATGTTGGCGGTTGTGCTGTATGATGGTCCTCTCAAGAAGACCATTCTCGCACCATGGATTATGGGGTTATGTCGCGGATTGCATTGGCTTTTTGCGGTGCAATTTGTGGTGGCTGTCGGGGGCGTGAGCAGCGAAGTTGCGGTCCCTTTGTCGTACGCCATTGCGGCGACCATGACCGTTTATGTTGCCGGTGTTACTTGGTTTGCACGAAAAGAAGCGGACAAGAAGCCGAGCACAGCGTTGTTGGTTTTTGGAGCCGCGTTGATGCTGCTGGCCTTGATCGCGCATGCCACTATACCGATGTGGTTGGCCTATTGGATTCCCGGCATGAAGCAACAATCGATGTATAGTCTGTTGGTCTTGATGTGCGGGGCTTTGATCGGGAAACGCGTCTGGCTGGCTATTCGACAAACTTCACCCGCCACGATGCAATTAGCGGTGAAGCAATCGCTGCTGAGTCTGATACTGCTTGATGCGTTTGTCGCTTATTGGCTAATGGGGACCTATTGGGGCGCGGGAATCTCGTTGTTGATTATCCCGGCTCTCTGGCTCGGTGCCCGCTTCCGCACAACGTGAGGGAAGTTTGAAGTGTGAAACCTCAAGTCTCACGCCTCACCCCTCAAGCCTGTTCTTCGCGACCACTTCGACAAATTGTTTTGCGAGATTGGTGATGCCATCGAAGTCGCCTTGTTCGAGCATCTTCGGGGGCATGAGCGAGGCGAGAGCACCAACAGCGCAGGCACCTGCGTTGAGATAGGCACCCGCGGTTTGCAGATCAACGCCCCCGGTCGGCATCAGGCGGATTTGCGGCAGTGGTCGTAAGACGGCGCGAAAATATTCTGGTCCGGTAAAGTCGGACGGGAAGATCTTGACCACATCCGCACCGGCTTGCCAAGCGGTGAGGATTTCCGTCGGAGTGAAAGCACCTGGGAACGAGAGCTTGTCGTAACGGCGTGTCATTTCGATCGTTTTGGGATCGGTGGTTGGTGACACAATGAATTGGGCACCGGCGAGTAACGCAGCCCGAGCGGTTTCCGGATCCAAGATGGTCCCAGCTCCAATGACCATCGAATCGCCCACTTGGTCAGCGAGATGTTCGAGCTGTCGCAAGGCTTTGGGCATCGTGAAGGTGATCTCAAGAGCTTGGATACCGCCTGCTTGTAGAGCTCGGGCAAGCTTCACCAAATCGACCGAGATTTGGGTTCGCAGAATGGCGACGACACCGGGACCCATGACGGCTTGTAAAAGTTGCTCGCGATGCATGGTGGATTCTCGATTTGGGGGTATGGGGAAATGCTGCGATAGTTTAGTGGTTTTGGGCATATCGAACAAAGGCGGGTGCCCTGTGGTGGGGGCATCCTGCTTGAACTGATAAAAACTCGGCAAAATTGCTGGACTTTTCGGGGGCAATGCGCGTAGGATGAGGCGAAGTTTTGTTGAAACTCTTGGTTGGAGTCGTATCGACGACCATGTCGGAATTTCTGGGCAATTCGGTTGTGCAAGTCGCGTTGAGTTTGTTGCTTTTGGGGGTGGTGGTAGGCTTAGCCAGCCACTTCCTGTCAAGTTTGCGCGATTGGTCACGAAAATCGGAGAACCTCACTATGGAATCCGCCATGAATTTTGAAGAAATGCGTCGAGAGGGTGACATCAACGAGGCGGAATTCCGAAACATAGAGGCTGTGTTGGGAAGAAAAGGGGCTTCGAAGAATACGAGCGAGGGGGCAAAAACGTCCAAATCGCCGACGTGTTCCTAAAATTCGAACTCAGGCCACCGGGCGAGCGTAACAACGCAACCTAGGAGCTGAGAGCTCCCTTCTTCTGCCGGTCTGGGAGACCGGTTCGACCAGCTATGATGAATCTTCCATGCTCGACTCCGCGGACACGGACGCCCCGGCTCGGATGCTGAACTACTGGCACTGATGGCTGATGGTTGGCGACCGAGACGACTCGAGCTCCCACTGCGTGATTAAGTTCGCAGGCTGTTGTTACTGATGAGCAAGGCTCAGCCCAGACAACAGGTTGCGGCAGAAGCTAAGGAGTCGTGTATGCCTCAAGGTAAGGATGTCATGGCCGGTCGTAGGAACGGCGGTGGCACAACCAAGAAGAATGCGTTTTGTTCGTTTTGTCGCAAAAGCTACCGCGATGTCGGTCCTTTGGTTGAAGGGCCAGGCGATGTCTATATCTGCGGTGAGTGCATTGAGTTGTGCCAGTCGATTCTGGATCAAGAACAGAAGAGACGTGGTCCGAGCAAAACACTCTTCAATGAAATACCTTCCCCACGCGAAATTGTCACCCATCTCGATCAATATGTGATCGGACAAGAATTCAGCAAACGCGTTCTGGCGGTTGCTGTTCACAACCACTACAAGCGACTCTCAGCTGATTGGTCGGGTTCCGATGTCGAAATCGAGAAGTCGAACATTTTGCTGGTTGGACCTACCGGTAGCGGTAAGACGCTCTTGGCACGAACGATGGCAAAAATGCTCAACGTTCCATTCGCGATCGGCGATGCGACCACGTTGACTGAAGCCGGCTATGTCGGTGAAGACGTCGAGAACTTGTTGTTGAAACTCTTGCACGCCGCTGATTTCGATATCGCTGCTGCCCAACGCGGTATCTTGTACATCGACGAAATAGACAAGATTGGCAAGACCAGCCAAAACGTCTCCATCACGCGAGATGTTTCGGGTGAAGGTGTTCAACAAGCGCTGTTGAAGATGTTGGAAGGTACGGTTGCCAATGTGCCGCCTCAAGGTGGTCGCAAGCATCCTGAGCAACAGTACATTCAACTCGATACAAGCAATATCTTGTTCATCGTAGGTGGTACGTTTGCTGGAATCGATGACATTGTTCGCAAACGCCTTGGCCGCAAGACGCTCGGATTCAATCAAGGCGCGTCTTACCGTGAAGAAGCTGATGTGGCCCAATTGATGGCTCAAGTGACCTCGGATGATATTTTGGAATTCGGCATGATTCCAGAATTAGTAGGCCGTCTACCTGTCGTCTCTGCTTTGGCACCGTTGGATGAGAAAGGTCTGGTCAAAGTTCTCACCGATCCACGCAATGCGTTGATCAAGCAATACCAAGCTCTCTTCGCCATGGAAAACTGCGAACTGAATTTCTCCGATGAAGCTCTGCGAGTTATCGCTCGCCGCGCTCTTGAGAAAGCGGTAGGTGCTCGTGGTCTTAGAAGTATCGTAGAAGAGGTTATGCTGGACTTGATGTTCGATCTGCCTGAACAGCAAGAGGGAACCAGCTTCTTGATCGATGTCGATCCTGCAACGGGCAAGCTCATTCATCGCAAAGCTGTTCCCGTTCGCAAAGAGACAGCCTGATCGCTGAGCTAACTCGATCGCCAAGTTAAGAGGTGATGAAAATTCATCGACTGATCGCAACGATTTGGCAAGCGGCGAACTCAAATAAACGTATAGAGGCCCATCCTTCGAAAATATCGAGGGATGGGCCTCTTCTTTTTGCTTTGCCCAGTGAATCATGATAGCTTGGTAAGGAGCTTTGGCGGGCGGTAGACGCCATGGGCTTGAGAAAACGTGCGGTACATCTTGCGATAAGGCCTCGGAATGATCTTGTTTGAAAATCCCGTAATGCAACGGGAATTGATAACCAATTTGAGAACGCATCGCTCGTTCATTTTGATGTTGCTCTATCAAGCGGCATTGGCGATTGTGGTCTTGATCGCTTATCCGCAAGAGACCAGGCTCGATTTGGTAGACGAATCCTCCGCCGCCCGGCGGTTGGTCGATTTCTTTTTTGTGGGCCAGTACATCTTGGCCTCTTTGATGGCTCCCAGTTTCGCTGCAGGGGCTATCAGCGGTGAGAAGGAACGCAAGACTTACGAAATGCTCCTGGCGAGCCCCTTGCGGCCTATCGCGATCGTGTTCGGGAAAATGGTGGCCTCTCTAACTCACTTGGTGATGTTGATCATTGGGTCGCTTCCCACCGTGATGCTCTGTCTCCCTTTAGGCGGTGTATCGATCTATGAAGTATTCGCCGCTTACATAGGTTTGATGGTGTCAGCGGTTTTGTTCGGCTCCATTGGATTGGCCTGCAGCAGCTATTTTCGCCGAACGGCGGCTTCGCTGGTGGTGAGTTACCTGGTTATCTTGCCTTTGGTTATGGTCGCGGTTGGGATGTGGCTCGGCCTCGCCAATTTGGGTCAGCTTCGCTTGATCTTAGCTGTAACACTTTTTCCAGCGGTCGCTATGGCTGCCGCGCTTGCGTTATGTTTTAACACGGCCAGAAGATTGCTTTATCCACCCGATGTTGGCAGCGGCGGTGGGGAAGTGATCGATTTGGAGCGTGAGCAAGAAAAGTCCGTTGGTTTGATTATCAATCGCGAACAATTTCCCGATCGTCTTTTCGCTCCACCCCGACGCCCTGGTCTGATGGGCGAAAACGTAAATCCCATTTATGACAAAGAGATGCATGCTGAACTCTTTAGTCAGGGAACGTTGATGCTGCGGCTCGTGATTCAAATCAGCATGATATTGGCTGTCCCTTTGATGGCTTGGCTGTTGTTCATTCGGGCTGAATACACCGGCTATTACATGATCTATGTGATCATCTTCAACGTATTGGTAGCACCGGTTTTTTCTGCGGGCTCCATAACGAACGAACGCGAACGCCAAACCTTGGACCTACTTCTCACCACTGTTATCACCCCATGGCAAATCTTCTGGGGAAAGTTGTTAGCGGGGTTCCGCGTCTCTTTTGTGCTGACCATGTTCCTGATGTGGCCGTTTTTGCTCGCTATGATTCTCAATAGCATTGCCGACGTCAACAACTACTTCACCAAATGGCCAAGTCTCTTGGCGTTTGTGGGAATCGTGATGATGTGCTGTGTGACAAATTCGGTTGTCGCCATGTTCTGCTCATCTATTGCCCGCAAAACATCTGTTGCCATGATGGTCAGCTACACGATATTGCTCGCACTCTACGCGCTCCCTTTAACGCTGTGGGGTATCGCTGATACCTTCAGTTTGGATAAGGGCTTTATCGATGCTACCCGCTGGAGCGCACTCTCCAGCCCGATGGTCGCTTGTATCAGCGTACCGTTCGATTTGGCGGGGAAATCTTCACCCATGGCCGACGAGATCATGCGCGACTGGCTGCAAGTCTTCGGCTACTATGTCACAACCTTCTTGTTGACCACGGGCTTGATCGGATTGATGCTCGCGCTGTTCAGAAACCGCTGGACCTTGAGTTGGCGCGAAGCCTGAGCCGCGCGTGTGCCTAGCACAATGCTCCTGACGTGCCCAGCACGATACTCCTGACGTGCCCAGCACGATGCCTTATTACTGGTTGCCGCGGAAGAATGGTGGGACCATGCGTTCAAAGATCCCAACGTTGTGCGCCTTTACGACAATCATGTCACCAGGACAAAGCGAATAGTTCTGTCCCGCATTGACTTGTTTGCCGTCCGCTGAAACCGGGACATCTAAAACCAAAGGCGGCCCAGGTACGGCTGCTGGACGAATAATTTGAATGTTCGTAACGCCGATGCGCTTTTGAATTTCAGCTTCCGTGATCAAGTCTTGGATAAACCATGGACGGTCCGTTGGGAGAGGGATTCGTTCCAAGTGGCGACCGTTGTGATGTACTTCCAGGACTACAGAGGGCTTATCCGATGGAGGCATCGCGGCCATCGCGCTCTGGGAACTCATCGACCGGACATCATAGCCTGCCGTTTTGAGTGCCGTCGTATCATATTGACTCTTGTTTTGATTCCAGATCAGTGTCGAGCAACCGACGTTGCTCAACGTAGAAAACAAAACGACCATCGCGAAGGCCAACGAACTTTTGTTGAACAAGCTGAGCAACATGAATGGAATCCTTCCCGATTCAGTTTCTACATAATACGACTACGAGCGATATCGGCACCGGATACTCTGCTTCTTGAGAGAAGTTTGCGTAATCCGAATATCTTGCCAAAGTGCTCGCAATTCGCTTGTGATAGCATTTCCATCGTCCGATTTTTTGGGGTCGGAAGAGGATCAGTGATCCGCTACAGCCCGAGGACTCGCATGGAAGTGATGGTGATTTTGGTTCCCGGATCGTGGCCTTGGAACATGATGGACCCGGGAGTTAGCCGCAAGCCTTTGCGTGGGTTGGGATCTTCTTTTCGAGTGTCCGTGAAGTCGGCGATTGGGATCCCTTGAGCCCACGTCGCGATGTGCGGTCCTTGGGCGACCACGGTAACGTAAAACGGTTTGAGTGGTTCACCCAAAACGACGCGGGCATTTTGGCGTCGGAAGATTCCGCCCAAGCCACCGTCCGCCGGTTTGGTTCGATCGCCGTCGAGATAGCCTTGATGGAGTTGGCATTCGTAGCCGTTGAGTGGATCATTGGGAATGCAGCGGAAGAAAAGACCCGAATTGGATTTGTCATGATCCAAGATCCCTTCGAGTTGCAGAACAAAATCACCAAACTGCTGCTTGGTTTCGATTTGTCCTTTACCACCTTCGATTCGGAGTGAGCCGTCAGCGAGCTGTTCAAACTTACCGTCGCCGGTTTGAGCCGTGATCCAGTCGTCGAAGTTCTTCAAGGGGATCAAAGTAGGGAGCGATAACGGACGGATTTGGATATTGCGAAATGCAGCCCGCCCTTTGTTGAGCTGGAGTCCAATATGGCCTCCCTTAAGCGGCTTGGGATCGACATACTTGAGCACCTCTTGGCCATCGATCGATACGCTAACTTCACCGTCGACTAAACGGAGTTGGGCTCGATACCAGCGATTGGGTTCCGACTTGATTTCATGTTTGGCATCGACGCGAGCCCGCCCGACCAAACTCCCAGTTGGAAAGGGATTCGACTGCGGAGCAATATTCCATTCATAGCAATCTACAGCTGGATTGGTTGGACGAGGAGGAGTTCTTAGAAAGACGCCGCTGTTCGTTTCGGTATCGCTTTGGAATTCGAACTCGAGTTCGTAATTGTGCCATTGCGACGTAGTGACCAAGAGCCCAACTTCTCCTTCATCGACTTCGATCGTTCCATCTTTCACTTTCCAATTCGCTTTGCCAGCGGCTTCCCAACCTGTGAGCGTTTGTCCGTCGAAGAGTCGGATCCAACCTTCTCTAAGTCGCTGTGGTTCCAATTGCGAAGCTATTAACGGCTCGACCGAAATGGTCTCTTGCGCTGCCGAAGAATGGAATGGAATTGCCATACAGCATGCGGTGATCATTCCAAAAAAATGCATGAGAGTTCGGCGGTGAGTGCTTCGAGAAAGCATGGATGCAGATACCTGTTGATATGGAAATGCAAATGGGAGGGCTGGGATGGCAATGCTAATACTCTAATCAGTTTTCGGCGGAGCGTGTATTTCCAAGGCCAAGTTTTCCAGCGGCCAAAGAGGATTAGAGGAATCCGTCGGATGATCCAAGGGAGGGAGGTCGAGTTGCAGATGATTAAATCTCTGCAGGTGTGCGGTCAGTTCAACCATGAGGCGTTCGTCTTGAATGAACGGAGTTAGTATTGCATCATTAAGTTGAATCGAGATCGCGGTCTGCAACGAGGTATACTCAGTCGCAAACGTTGCGGTTAACAGAACTTGGTCACCGTCAACCAATCCAGTTGGCGAGTGAAACGAACGAAAAAAACGCGATACCGTCGAAAGTGAGGTATCGCGTTTCCATTGTGAATGAAGACGAATTCGGTGCATTGAACCTTAAATCGATTAGCGGCTCACAAACTCGACCGACACCGATTGTTGGAAGAGTTGTCGTGTATCAGGTTCTTCCATGCGAATCAGAGCACGAACACTACGCAGTGAAAATGGGAACGGCGGAGTGGTTTCCCGCTCTTCTGCATCGTCCACACCACCTGCTAAGTTATTGTCGATGCCATCGCGTCCCATATCTGCAGACGATCGCCAGCCAGCCACAGCAGTGCCCGTCTGCACGGTACCGGTATACAGGCCAGTTGAAATACGGGTCAAATCGGTTTGCAAAATTCCGTCGACTTCGTAAGTATCCGACCAGGTGTCATAAGTCATTTGCCCCCATTGAGAGCCACTACCGGTCTGAAAGAATAGGCCAGATCGGTACAGCGAATCTGCATAAGGTGGATTGGAGCCAACCAGCCTAGAAAGCGAGATTCCCGAATAAGGCGATTCAAAAGTCAACGGTGAGCCAGCCATGCCGGTCCCAAAAGCGGCTGGAGTACTGATTTCATTGAACACGTGCCGCGCCCAACCCAAGTTGACATAAGCACCTGTGCCGGCAAAGTTGGCTCCACTCGAGGCAAACGCATTGCTCATGGCAATTGGATAACCGGGATCGGATGGTGAAACAATAATGTCATCGGTTCTGGCAGCACCACCAGACAAAGTTGCATCGGCACCAGGCAACAAAAGAAGTGGCACTTGAGGATCATAAGCTTGGAGATCGAAGCCAACGCAAAACGGTGCCACAACATCTTCGCCGATTCGATTTTCGTACAGCAAATTACCTGGCACACCATTCAATGTGACGGCGGGGTTGGTGCGGTCTTGAAGTACGAACGCAGGGTGTAGTGGGCCATTCATAAAGCCTGCACCTGGAATGCCGTTATTCATAACCGTATTGAGTGCGGGAGTCGGAGCGGTTGCAAATGCGTAGGCCGTTTCCAGAACCAACAGCGGCATCGAGAAGACGCCGCTACCCAATGGAATTGGACTGTGTGCAAAACGATTTTGACGTTGAGCTAAATCATCGAGCGAGTTGGCGGCGACGTAGTCATACGTGGCACTTGTGTTGGGATTGCTGACTCGTCGTAAACTCAAATCGCATTGTTGGTGAGGCAAGTGCATCCCATAAATGTTGCCTTGAGGGGCAACCATCCAATTGCCTGCGGAAGTGTAAGGCGTTAACGCTGAAAAGGTAACTGAATTCTCAGTTTGAGGAGTATTCAAGTCAGGACGAATCAACAACACGCGACGATGAAGCTTAACCAATTGAGGTGCACCATCTAAGTCGTTGTCATAGGCGACAGGTGAGCCAGCTGCATTGGGTAAACCTGGATCATCATGCGGCCGAGCGAACCAAGCGATTTCCGCATATTGAGATGCGATCACTTCAGGTTGTAAGTCGACTGGATAGGTAGGCGTGAGGCCGCGAGCGATCATGCGAATGTATCTGGGAACCTTGCCTGTAAACCAAGTCTTTCCGGCTCGCGATGTCAACATGAGAACGTCATCGAAATCGCCATAACGCGCGGCAGGCGCGAACGATGTAGGATCGGTACTCGTTTTGTCGCCCAAGCGCTGGGTCAACGAATAGTCGCACATAGGGCCTTCGAAATATTCAAAGTATCCATGCCCATTGCTGGAGCCCAACGGTGGAGTCACGGAAACGGTGACGCCTTCCAAATCTTCTTTAAGACGAGTGGAAACGCTGCGTAAGCGATTGGAAACTTCTAACGCCGCTCGGTTCTCGGCGATCGAATCCCCGATCCTTTTGAAGCCTTCCGCCAATGCGGCCAACATCAAGATGGTGATGGTCGTCGCAATCAGAACTTCGATGATGGTGAGCCCGCGTCGATGGCGACGAGTTGTAGAGTGCTTCATGAGCGATATGGACTGGAGCCCTTCACATGTTAGCCCATCAACTGGCAGCGCATCAGCTGTGAGCTCATCAGCTCTGTGCGCAGCGCGGAGCGTCGGTTGTGTCATGGCAGCAGCTTCTTATTGATTTGAGAAAAGAAACCCTGGAAATACTACGCTCTTTTAGGGAGCTCTTTTGGGGAGTCGATTGCCAGGCTGACGAGATTTCATTGTTCTCCCACGGGGTGGGGTAGGTCAAGTATTTTGCACACTTATTTGCGATTGATGCACATCCCGAATGATTTGAGGGAGGTCGTAAGTGGGGGAATAGCCGATCGTCGACTTGATTCTCCCAAGATCGGGGACTCGGCGGCGAATATCCTCGAAATCGTCGTCGTAGGCTTCGGAATAGCTTTGAAAGCGAATTTCGGCTGCCGGATTTACGATTTGGCGAACGTTTTCGGCGAGTTGCAGAATGGTGACCGGGGTATCGCTGCCAATGTTGAACACTTTGCCAAGGGCGGCAGGGCTTTCCAGCAGTTTCACCACCGCATTGGTGACATCGGCAACATGGGCAAAACAGCGGATTTGGGACCCGTCATCATGGACAATTAGGGGGCGACCATGTCGCGCGGATTCCACAAATCGAGGCAAGACCATCCCATACGCCCCAGTTTGCCTCGGACCAACTACGTTGAAGAACCGGCCAACGACTACGGGTAAAGATGTTTCGCGATAGGAGGCGAGAGCCAGGAATTCGTCGATGGCCTTCGACGCACCGTAGCTCCAGCGAGGTTTAGTGGTAGCACCGAAGACTAAATCATCCTGTTCATTCCAAACTGATTTGGGATTCTTGCCGTATACCTCACTGGTACTGGCCAGAAAGAACGGGATTGAGCGGCCCGCTTCATGTTGTTTGCGGAGCGCGGTGAGCAAGAGTTGGGTCGGGTAGATATTGCGTTCAATGGTTTGGATCGGGTGTTTGGCAATAAGTGCGACGCCAACCGCTGCAGCCAAATGAAAGACGCGATCGACCTTGCTGCACAATTCTTCCACCAAGTCGGGGTTGCCGAGATCGGAGCGAATGAGATGTAAGTTGGGATGCTTGGCGACTTGGGTAAGATTTGCGGGTTGTCCGGTCGAGTAGTCATCGACCACCGTGACCTGATCCCCACGTCGAAGCAAAAGTTCGGTGAGATGGGAACCAATGAAACCTGCGCCGCCAGTAATTAAAGAATGTACCACGTAGAACTCACTTCCCGACCGGAATATCTGTAGACATGTCTCTCTCTACGGTACACTACACAGTCGCAGGATTGAAGAGATCAAAGCCAGTATGGCAATTTTCAGCATGGAACGGGCGAGGGTAAGCGATTGATTATGTTGCGAAAGAGAGTCATCGGTTCAGCACAGATGTGGAAATTTGGTTGCGGTTTGGCATTAGCAGGCTGGTTAGCACTTCCTGCTGGCGAAGCTTATGGCCAACAAAATCGACGACAGCCTGGACGCTTGGCAGGCAGTCAGGAAAAAGAAAAAGCGAAAGGTGAGACGCAGAAGGAGGATGAACCTGAAAAGGTCAATGGTTCCAGCGTTGAAGCCCTCAACATTTATGCTGACGCAGCCAACTTTCAAAACAATCGCGCCTTCGAGCTGGCGATCGTCGAATGGAAAAAGTTGATCGAGAAGTTTCCCGAGGACCCGATCATTTCCAAAGCTCGACACTATCTCGGGCTCTGCATGATGGAAAAAGAAGTGCCCGACTATGAAGCGGCGATTCGCGAATTAGAAACGGCTGCTAAAGATACCAAGTCCGAATTGCGGCAAGAGTCGATTGTCAACTTGGGTTTCAGCAACTATGCCTTGGCCCGCGAGCAAGACGACAACAGCGAAGAGCAAAGCAAATATTTCAAACGCTGCCGAGATGTCATGGCAACGTTGGTCAAACAATATCCGGAGAGCGATTTCACCGACCAAGCGTATTTCTACGCAGGTGAAGCTGAGTATGCGATGGGGGCCCGCGACCAAGCCCTTAGTTGGTACAAAAAATTGATCGCCACAGCTGAACTCAAGATCTCTCCGTTTCGCTCCGACGCTCTCTACTCGATGGGCGTCTGCTATGAAGAGTTAAAGCAGCCAGGTGTGGCTGTTGAAACCTATGATCAGTTGCTAAAGGAATTCGCTACCTATCGCTTAGTCGACGAAGTGAAACTGCGTAAAGCGGATCTACTGGTTCAACAACAAAATTTGTCTGCTGCGGAACCTATCTATAAAGAGCTCGCTGGCAAAAAGAATTTCACCAATGCCGAGTATGCACTGTTTCGCCAAGCTTACTGTGTGGCTCAGCAGAATCGACATGAAGAGGCGGCGGGAGTTTACGAACAATTTGCAAATCGATATGCGAGTTCTGATTTAGCTTCAAGCGCGATCTTAGCCGCAGGGCAATCTTGGTTCAAAGCGGGCAAGAAGCAACAAGCGGAAGCGAGCTTCGAAAAACTGCTGAACAAAAAAGATACTCAAGCTGCTGAAGCTGCTCATTGGTTGTCGATGTCGGCAACCCAACAGAAAGATTATGCGCGAGGTGAGAGCCTTGCACGTCAAGCGTTGGAGTGGAAGCCAAACGATGCCGTAGCTGCTTTGTTGAAAATGGACTTGGCCGATGCTCTCTTCGAACAACCCGAGAAGCAACAAGAGTCGTGGAAGATTTACAGCGATTTGGTTCAAGCCGATCCAAGCAGTGCGATTGCGGCTCGCGCAAATTACAACTTGGCATTTGCTAGTCTGCAGACTCAACAATACGACAATGCATTGCGTTGGACCGATCGGTTTTTGCAAACCTACCCCGAAGATCCATTGCGGGCTGATGTCGGTTACATCGGTGCAGAAGCTGCGTTATTGAAAGGTGATTCAGAAAACGCTATCGGTCGCTACAGCAAATTGCTCGAAGAAAACAAAGAAAATGCGTCCCGAAACTTGTGGGTTTTGCGTTTGAATCGCGCTCGAAATATGGCTGGGCAATTCGATAAAGTGATCACCGCTCTTGGGCCCCAAGTCGATCGATTGCCCACCAACACACTGCAAGCGGAAGCTCATTTTATTGTCGGCTCCAGCTACTTCTTCAGCAGCAAAAGCGATGAAGCGCAGAAGCAACTAGAGGCTAGTCTGAGCAAAGATGCCAAGTGGGCTCAAGCCGACGAAGTCATGTTCTTGCTCGCGCAAGTTTTGGCTCAACGTGGCAAGGTACAAGAGTCCGTCAAGATCTTGGAGCAGATGATTGCCGCCTTCCCCAATAGTAACCTCCGCAGCAATGCGGAGTTCAAGATCGCTCAGATATCAGCTGCTGAAGGCGATTTTGATGCGGCCCTGATGCGCTATCGCAAAGCTTTGGATGCGAAACCAGATCCTAAGCTTGAAGGTTACGCTCAATACGGTAAAGCCTGGAGTTTATTGCAACAACAAAAGTACGACGAAGCAGTGACCGAGTTGGATGCGATCATCAGCAAAAATGAGAATCCGGCTGTGGTCACTGAAGCAAAACTGGCGCGCGGAATTGCGCTTCGACAAGGTGGCAAGCTAGAGAACGCAGTTAACGCCTTGAACGATTTCTTGAAGGGGAATCCAGAAGGAGATCGTTTAGGGCATGGACTTTATGAGTTGGGGCTCGCTCAGACTCAAACGAAGCAGTTTGCTCAAGCGGCCGAGTCGTTCCAACGCATTCGCAAAGAGATTCCCAACTACATTGCCATGGACAAAGTTCTTTACGAATTGGGCTGGGCTTTGAAGTCCTTGCAAAAGGATGAAGATGCGACATCGGTGTTTGGTGAATTGATCAAGCGATCCGCAGACTCGCCGCTGGCTGCAGAAGCTCATTACCATCTAGCTCAAGTTGATTATGCGAAGGGCACCTACGACCAAGCTGTCACTCATTATGTGGCTGCAGTGAAGGCTGCTGGTGATGACGACCTCAAGCAAAAGTCATTATACAAATTGGGCTGGTCGTATTATCAACAGAACAAGTATGCCGAAGCGAGTGAACGCTTTGCCGAGTTAGCTCAACTTGGTGGCAGTGGTTCGATGAAAATCCCAGCACTTTTTATGTCGGGTGAATGCGAATTCAAACGCGACCAATTTGATGGAGCACTGGAGTTCTATAAACAGGCTCGTGAAGCGTTGGAGCAAGTGAGCGACCGCAAGTCGATTCCCAATCAAGTGCAAGTCCTCACCTATTTGCATGGTGCACAATGCTTGCGCGAAGCAAAGAACTGGGTTGAGATGGAAAAGTGGTTGCAGGTGATTCTTGATAAGTACAGTGATAGCGGGTACATGGCCCAGACCACGTACGAGTTAGCCTTCTGTTATCAGAATCAGAACAAAACCAACGAAGCGATCAAAGCGTATAGCGACGTAGCTGACAAGTATCGAACGGAAATCGCTGCTCGCAGTCGCTTTATGCTGGGTGAACTTTATTTTGCTCAACGCGATTTTGCTAAGGCCATTCCCGAGTTTCAACGCGTTATGTATGGGTATGGAGGTGAGTCCGCTACACCCGAAATCAAGAACTGGCAGGCCCGAAGCGCTTTTGAGGCGGGGCGTTGCAGCGAGGTCTTAATCGCTGATCTCAGCGGCGACAAGAAGGCCCGGGCGGTGCGAATCGCCAGCGATTTCTATCAATATGTGGTGGATAAACATTCAGGACATGAGCTAAACGAGAAAGCTAAATCGCGACTTGCAGCTTTGAAGCAATTATAATCGACAGACCTGTCGCGTCATTTCGTGACCGCAGGCTGATGGCAGTGGACCGAGTTTGGGCATCACCTGGGAGTCACACCGAATGCATAATGTACCGTGGCCGCGCTGGATTTGGATGGTTCTGCTGGTGGTCTTCTGCGCGCAAGGGACTGCTGCTTTTGCGCAAGAAGGCAACACCGCGCGTGAAGGTGACAACTCGAACAATGAGACGCGAGTCGTCGATGCTGCCGCGTTGAGCGATCTTACTAAGCCTGACCCAGCGTCGCAAAAAACGGCCAACACGGTGATGCAATCGGGGATCAACTTCCTGAGCTTGCTCATGAGTGGTGGGTGGATGATGATCCCCATCGGCTTAATGAGCGTGTTGGTCGTGACGGTTGCAATGGAGCGGGCTTTTGCTCTAAGACAAGCCAAGATTATTCCCAGTCGATTGATTCGCGGTCTTCAAGACTTAGCCGATGTCCACGATAACTTGGATCCCGTTGCCGCCTACAAGTTGTGTCAGCGATACCCATCCGCAGCAGCTTCTGTCGTTAAGACGATGCTCTTGAAAATTGGTCGGCCTCATTCGGAAATCGAACATGCAGTGGCGGAGGCGAGTCAACGCGAAGCAGATCGGCTCTACGCCAATGTTCGCTGGTTGAATATGGCCACGGCTGTAACACCATTGATGGGTTTGTTGGGAACGGTTTGGGGAATGATTGAGGCTTTTCATGCCACAACCCAACTGGTGCCCGGTCAAGATAGAGCGGAGCAGTTGGCGGGTGGGATTTATGTCGCCTTGGTCACCACGTTGGCGGGTTTGATGGTGGCGATTCCCTCTGCCGTCTTCGCGCATTTCTATGAAGGAAAAATTACCGCCGCATTTCGAAGGCTCGATGAATTGTTATTCCATTTCCTCGCTCGCGTAGAAAGATATGAAGGGGAAAGTCGCTTTGACGGTGAAGAGATCCGCACCATCACAAACAACGATCGAGAACGCAGCAGTTCTATGAAGCCGCCAATCACAAGCACCGTACGTCCGGCCCCCCCACCACCTCCTCCTCCAGTAACGACGACCGTCAAAGGAAGTGCTGAAAAGATTCGGCAGAAACCTTAAGTGGAGTTGAGGTACGCACTATGGCTGTGCAAGTAAAAACGAGTCAAGCGCTTTCGGCATTGAACCTCACGCCGCTTATCGACGTGGTCTTTTTGCTGTTGGTATTCTTCTTGGTCGCGTCACGATTATCAGAAGAAGATCGCAAGTTGGATGTGGTGCTGCCTTCCGCCGGCAGTGCTCAACCGATGACGGCCGAGCCGCGCGAGATCATTGTTAGCGTGGATCAACAAGGAAAATTCTTCTTGGATGCGAAAGTGGTGACCGAACGGGAGCTAAAGAATATTTTGGAACGAGCCGTAGCCGATAACCCTGTCCGCCAATCGGTGATTATCCGAGGCGATCGGCGAGCCCCTTTTCAATTTGTCGTAACGGTCATGGACTTGTGCAATCAAGCTGGTGTATCGAACTATTCCGTCACAACTGCGGAGGGCTCCTAAGTGGCGAGAATCGGACGTATCATCCAGGAAAGTAATCCACCCAGGTCGGAATCTTATTGGCCCCTTGATGCCGCGATGGTGGTCTTGGGTGGTGTTTTGTTGTGGACAGTTACCAATCACTTGCGCTTCGATGATAGTCGCTGGCAATACAACGCTTGGACTTATCTTCTCGCCGTCCCCACGATATTGGTGCTCATTTCGGTCTTGCTGCGATTCGTCGTCGGTAAATTCGTGGAACGCTCTTTGCAAGTTGCTTTCTTATTGAGTGTTACGGTCCATTTGATTCTGTTGCTCGCCGCTGTTAACGTCATCATCTTCTCGAAATGGTGGCCTGACATTTACGAAGCCATTTCGCAACAAGTACCCGCAGAACAAACAGCCAAGCAATACTTTACGACCGCAAACTCGCAATCGGTCACAGGCTCCAGATCATCACGACCAGATTATTTGCGCGCGGTTGAAACGGAGCATGAAGCTTCAGAGGAAGAATTGTCGGCGGATGGCGCGCTGCAATTGGCCGTACAAGAGCAAGCCGAATTGCCCACTCTTCAGCCCGAAGAAAGTCGCGATCAAAATGTTCAAGCCGCATTGATGGAACGGGCTGAGATTGTTCCTACCGCTCCATCGAATGAACCGCGAATGGCCGAACTGTCACGTGCCAGGCCCGAGCTCACTCGCCCCTCAAATCAAAAAGTAGATATCCCCGAAGTGCAGACATCTAGCGGTGCCAGCGAACCAGCTGAAGCCAATTTGAGTGAAGCGCTGTCAGCACTTTCGCGTACCGAAACCAATTCGCCACAAATGCCTATCCAAGCACCTCAAACGCTGAATGCTCCTGAAACGACACTCGCCGATAGCGTTCGTCCCACACCATTGGCTCGAGCTGAGAAACAATCGCCTTTACCGGAAGAAATGTCCGTGACCGCAGGACGCGAGGTAACGCGAGAGTTAGAGAAATCGGCCTCGCTGCGCAGTCCAGCATCGCGTTCGTCGGTGCCACGCGTGATGGTTCCAGATCGTTCCGCTCGAGCGATGGAAGAATCGCCTGCTGCCGAACCCTCTGCAGAATTGGCTGAGCGAATGGCTAGTACCACTGCAAGTCGAACGGCAACTGGCTCGTCAAGTTCTCGAACGCCGCGTCCACTCAGTTCGGCAATCGATGTCCCCAGTGCGTCCACGTTGAATACTCCACGCAGTTCGACTGCGATTACGGAGCGCAGGCTTGATGCGGTAACGCCTGCCAGCAGCGTCGGAGCTACTGCCCCCGAGATGCGATTGAGCAAGTCGGCTCCCTCCTTACCAAGACGTTCGGGAAATGTTCGCAATCCCATCGCGGCTCCTTCGAATCAAGGTGGAGCTGAGTCGGCAACCAACAACGATGCGACCGAAGCGATGGAGAGCTTGGCCGATATCGGTTCAGGTAATCCAGCCCGAAGTGCGAGGGGTAGTGGCGGCGCAGGTTCCACAGCGAACCCACTCACCGATAATTCAACCGAAGGATTTTCTTCCGACTCCGCCAACATGGCGCGATCTTCTTCGCTTCCGTTTCAACGTAAAGGCCGCGATGCGATTGCCGAGTCGAATCAGGGTGATTTAGGAGGGCTGAGCGGCGCGCCAAGTTCTCAAGGAAAGAAATTGAGTGGCAGCCCCGTTCGACGCCCTGGTAGTGGTTCGAAAATTGACATCCCCAAAGTTCCTGGCCGTGGCGATAGCAACGATGGGGACAAGATGGCTGAAAAGTCGGATAGCAATTCGCAAAAATCCGAAGGGGATAACAACCAAGCTGATGCGGCCGAAGTGGCACTTGATATCGTGAGTGATGTTGACCGCCAAGAACCCAATTCGATTTCCGCTGATCGAGTATTAGAAGTTGATGCTGCCGATGGCATCGGAGGATTAATGAAAAATGCTGAAGGTGGTAATCGGTTAACCGAACGCAAATCGATGCAACCGATCAACGTTCCACAAGAATTGGTCACCCAGCGATTTATTCGTGATTCCGCAGGTGCTCCACGAGCGATTGGAAGTTCGATCCCAATTCCACGACCCGCTTTTCAGCAACGAATCGATCGCATGCGACAAGCGGATGCTTCGCAATCGAATGGACCCGCTGGTCCACAGACCGAAGAAGCCATCGAATTAGGCCTCGCCTTCTTGGCTCGTACGCAGCGTAAAGATGGTCGTTGGAGATTGCAAGATTATGACACCGAGGTATTGATCCGCAGTGACACCGCAGCGACTGCGTTGTCGGTGTTAGCTTTTCAGGGAGCAGGTTACACGCATCGTCAATTTAAGTATGCTCCGAACGTTGCCAAGGGAATCGCGTTTTTAGTAGCGAATCAAAAGCCGGATGGCGATTTATATTTGCCACAAGATCCTGCTTCGGATCAAAACGGTTGGTTGTATAGCCACAGTATCGCCGCTTTGGCTTTGTGTGAAGCGTACGGCATGACGCAAGACCCAACGCTCAAAGAGCCAGCTCAGAGAGCGGTGAAGTTTATGGTCGATTCGCAAGATCCGCAGTATGGTGGTTGGCGTTATCGGCCTGGTCGCGGTACCGATACCAGTGTGACCGGTTGGTTTATGATGGCTCTGCAAAGCGCGCAACTCGCAGGACTCGAAGTTCCACCCTCGACCAAAGCGGGCGTGCAGCGTTGGTTGGTGGCGAGCAAAGGTGAAGGGGCAGAAAGCTATTTGTATCGCTATAACCCGAACGCAGCGAATACACCGGCTCAAAAACATGGACTCATTCCGAATCCCACCATGACCAGTGTTGGGCTCTTGATGGGGCTCTACAACGGGAACAAAAAAGATAACCCAGAGATGATTCGAGCCGCCGATTATTTGTTGGCTCACATTCCGCAAGAAGGGAATTCTGAGAAGTCATTGCGTGATACTTACTATTGGTACTATTCCACTCAAGTGATGTTTCACATGGGGGGCGATCATTGGAAGAAATGGTATGAGAATCTTTACCCGATGTTAATTCGAACGCAAGTTCGTGAGGGTGGGATGGCGGGTAGTTGGGAGCCATTGGGAGAAGTGCCCGATTTATGGGGAAAATACGGCGGACGGTTGTATGTTACCACCATGAACTTGCTTTCGCTCGAAGTGAATTATCGTCATTTGCCATTGTACGAAGCGACAACTCCACGCCAATGAGATGAGTGAGCGGCGGATCAGCAAGCCAGATTCAACCGGCTGGTTGGACGCTCGTAGCTCCTACTTCGTACTTCGTAATCAGCGCAGCGGTTGTCGTGCTCGTAATTCGTCGTCGAATCGCGTCGGAACGATGACGAATTACGATGACGACGACGAAGGACGACGTACGAAGTAAGAGCTACGACCTCAGCTGCCGAGTTTTTCCATTAGCCGAGTTTGCTTTCGTATTTCGTAATCAGCGCAGCGGTCGTCGTGCTCGTTATCGTACTCGTAATTTGTCCTCGAATCGCGTCGGCACGATGACGAATTACTATGACGACGAAAGACGACTTAGGAAGTAGGGAGCTACGGAGCAACTAGGCAGGGTAGAAGTTGGTTTATTTCGAATGGTGGACTTGTGTCCATGTCATTGCGACGGTAGTATTTGGAGTTCGTTACTTTTTTGGGATAGGGGTTAGAAGTTAAATATCAGTCAATGGAGTGATTCCAATGGCCAACCCAATATTTGATCACGAAAAGCTTGATGTATACCAAGTGACATTGTCCTACATCGAGAGTACTTCTCGGCTTTCTTTTGAGTTACCTAAGCAGTTTCGGCACACCCGCGATCAATGGCTAAGAGCCGCGCAGTCGATCGCTTTAAACATCGCGGAGGGAAACGGTAAGCGAAGCCAGCGCGATCGAGAACGCTTCTTTGATATCGCCCGAGGATCAGCTTTGGAATGTTGCGCGATCCAAGATGTTCTCGTTGTTTCTGGTGGGATGCAGCAAGCGGTTAATGAGAAACTAAAAGAGAAATTAAAAAGAGTTGTTTCGATGCTCTCCAAGATGGTGGAATACGGAAAATCAACACGCTCTACACCATAATCGGTCAAACGGGTTAGGATTCCCTTCGTAGCTCCTACTTCGTACTTCGTAATCAGCGCAGCGGTCGTCGTGCTCGTAATTCGCCCTCGAATCGCGTCGGCACGATGACGAATTACGATGACGACGACGAAGGACGACGTACGAAGTAGGAGCTACGACCTCAGCTGCCGAGTTTTTCCTTTAGACGAGGTTGCGTTCGTAAATCGCGCTCGTCTTGGTATTTGCCATCGCTCCTCCACCCACTTGAGCCAGGGTTACGGAAAAGGTCTCGTGTGAACGAAAG
>Ga0075163_10002008_pt1 | contig 27409 bp, 19 predicted proteins | sample JI1023141ADNA_FD_71478 | JGI IMG/M metagenome (GOLD analysis project Ga0075163, IMG submission 71478) | Wastewater effluent complex algal communities from Wisconsin, to seasonally profile nutrient transformation and Carbon sequestration -... | ecosystem: Engineered > WWTP > Effluent > Algae...
AGGCCCAGCGCCTTCGCTTGATCGGCAAACTCGGTGGCCCGAGCCACGAAGGCGTCGGCATCCTCGGGCGGCCGTGCGTCCAGGCTCGCGCGCACCTCGTCCATCAGGGCGGCGGCCTGCGCTTGCACCGCCGGATCGGTGGGCATCTTGCCGTCCAGCGTCAGCACCAGGTGGTCGACGGTGACCAGGTCGGGGTGCACAAAGAAGTTGCGGTTGCGCTGGTAGGACTGGGCCACCAGCTCATCGGGCAGCTGGGCGGCGCTCCACTGGGGCTCAAACATTTGCTTGAGGTAGCGCATCACCAGCGCGGGCCGCGCCCACGCCTGCACGTCCGGATCATTCGCCAGACCACGCCGGGCTGCTTCGGCCGCCAAGAGCTCGAATTCAATCAGGTTTTGGGCCAGCGCGCGTGGCGATTGGTCGGGGTGGGCCTCCGCGAAGCGGCGCAGGCGACCGGCGGTGATCTCGATGGGTCCGGCCGGTCCTTGGGCCCGCGCGACCACCTGGGTGTCGGCCACCTCGCCCTGGAAAGGCCAGGCGGCCAGGATGATCCACAGTGCCGCGATCACAGGTCGTCGTCCTCGTCGGCCAAGACCGGGGGGCGGCCCAGGGCCACCAGCTCGAGGCCCAGGTGCCCGATGGCGGCTGCGGCAAAAACCAGCAGGCCGCCGGCCACGTAGTCGCGCCCACCCAGGTAGGTCATGGCGGCCACCAGCACCGGGGCGGTGCCCAGCAGGGCCACCAGGCCGAGGCCATTGAGCAGGTCAGTGCGCAAGCAATCCTCCCACCAGGGTGGCCAGGCCAAAAACGGCCAACACCGCGATCATCCTGCGGTTTCCGGTCACCGGTGGACGGCCGCGGGCGAGATCGGTGGCCAGCGCCAGGCCCACCAGCAGCGCCACGAGCACCAGCGTCACGTGGGCGCGCCCCACCACCCCCGCCTGCGCCCGGGCCACCTGATCGGCCACCCCCGGCCAGAGCGCCACGCCCACGGCGGGCAGCGCCACCAGCGCACCAGCGACCCACGGCACCGGGCGCGCCACGACTCGGCGGGGCTCGTCATCGAGGGCGGTCCAGGTCACCTCGGCCAGCGGCGGATCCCGCGGGCGCAGCCAGGCCAGGGCGGCGGGCACGTAGGCCACCACCGCCAGCAAGGCCACGGTGCCCACGGAGCCCGCGAGGCCACCATCGGGCAGGCCGTGGGCGGGCAGGGCCCAGGCGATGGGCACGCCGGTCAGCAGAATCCACGGGCTCTGGCGCCAGACCCCCAGGATCACCATGAGGGGCAGCACAAAGGACAGCGCGCCCCACTGCACCCCATCGACCCCAAAGGCGAGCACCCAGGGGCCCATGATGACGGCGAGCTGCACGGCAAGGGCGCCCGCGAGCACCCAGGCCACATGGGCGGGCGGCCGCAGGCGCGGGGGGGCCACAGCCCGCGGCGGGCGACGGACGGCACCGAGGGGCCGCGGCCCCAGCGGGCTCAGGGTCCGACGGTCCACCGATACACCAGGGGCTGGTCGTCTCGCAGCAGCTTGACCTCGATGCGCTCGGCCTTGGCGAGGCTGCCCCAGGCCTTCATGAACTGGTCAGGCCGCTCCACTGCCATGCCGTTGACGGCGACCACGACGTCACCCAACCGAACGTTTTCGCTGCCTTCCAGCGGCGAGCCGGGGGCGATGCCCACCAGCCGAAAGCCGCGAAACCGCGCGCCCTCCATGACCGGCGCCACCCGCACGCTGGCGATGAAGGGCTGGGCGCCCGCCTTGACCACCGCTTGCACCGTGGCGCGCTGCACCGAGCCCGCGGCGATCACCCCGTTGGGCGGCGGGGCGGCCTGGATCGTGGGCGCGTCGGAGACCACGGCCGCGGCGGCGGCCGGCTCGGGGGCCGGGGGCTGTGTGCGAAACGGGGAGGCGAGGGCGATGAGGATGAAGAGGACCATGGCGGGGAGGATCGCGAATCCACGGGCGGACCGTCAAGCGGCGCGTGCGGGCCTCAGTTGAGGGACCGCAGCAAGGGCAGCAGCGGCGCGTGATCGTCGGTCCACTCGAGGGTGGGCGCGTCCGGCGGCACGGCGTCCAGCTCGCCCAGGGCCTCGATCCAGGGCACCAGCGTGGGGTCGCGGGTCAGCAGCAGCCAGCGCGCCTTCGACAAGCCCACCGTGCGGTCCCCGGGGCTGGTGATCTCGGCCAGCGCGAGGCCGAAGTGGCGGGCGTGGGCCCGCAGGACGGGCCGCAGGTCGAGGTGGCGGTTGGAGACGTTGAAGGCCAGCGTGCCCAGGGGTCCCAGGTGCTCGAGGGCCTGGGCGACCGCCTCCCGGGTGAGCAGGTGGCTGGGCACTGAGTCGCCACTGAAGGCGTCCATGACAATGAAATCATTGATATTTTCCGACATCGCCAACCCCAGGCGACCGTCGGCGATGTGGATGTTGATGGTGGCGCAGCTCGGCTTGAGGAAGGTGAACCAGGCACGGGCCATCACCTCCACAGCCGGGTCGATCTCGTAGAAGTCCACGGTGTCGCCGCAGCGCGCGAAGGCGGCCAGGGTGCCGATGCCCAACCCCAGGACGGCCACCTGCCGCGGGGGCGCATGCTCGCCCTGGCGGAAGAGCAGCGCGATGCCACTGCGGGGCCCGAAGTACGCCGTGGGCTGGCCCAGCCGCTCATCGGTGAACTCCTGGCCGTGCATGATGCGGCCGTGCAGCAGCCGCCGCGAAGGCCCCCGCACATCGTCTGCCCCCAGGGAGCGCACCCGTAGGACGCCGAAGAAGCTGCGCTCCATGGCGAGTACATCGCGCTGATCCTGAAGAATTTCGCGGGCATACAGACCACCGAGCCCCAACACCAGCATGACGGGCAGCGCCCAGATCCAGGGCGGCTCGCCGCGGAGGACCACGCTGCGGCGGCTCCGACGCACACACACGATGGCGAGCAGGCCGGCGACCACGAGGGCGATGGGCAGCTCCAGCCGGAGCGACAGCGCCACCGGCGCCACCAGGCTCACCAGCACCCCGCCGAAGGCACCCCCCAAAGCGGTGGTCAGGTAGAAGCCGGTGAGCCGCGCCGCGGGCGGCCGCAGGCGCACCAGCTCGCCGTGCAGCACCATGCACGCGGCCAACAACGTGCCGCCGTGCACCACGAGCTGCACCGGGATGGAGGAGCGAAAGCCCGAGGCCTGCACCCACCACTGGCTGACCATGCCCACGGCCAACGCGGGCAACCAGATGGGCCGCATGGTCCAACCCGGGCGACCGAAGGCCGCGATATAACTCAACAAAAACAGGCCCAGTGGCAGCACCCACAGGAAGGGGCTGGCTGCGAGGTCCTCGGTGATCTGGTCGCTGGTGGCCACCAGGAGCGCCGAGGAGCAGGCCGTCAGGCTGAACCAGAGCAGGCGGTCGCCCAGGGGCGTGGGCGCGGCGGGCGCTTCGTGGGCCTCAAGGGTCACCGCGGGCCGCCGCGCCGCCAGGGCCAACAGCACCACCAGCACCCCATAACCCACCGACCACACCACCCCCTGGTGGCGGATGCCCAGGGCGGGCTCGAGCACAAAAGGGTAGGCCGCGAGGGCGCCCAGGGAGCCCGCGTTGGACCACGCGTAGAGGCCCCAGGGGGCCCGCGAGCCACTCTGGCTGGCCCAGGCCTGAACCAGGGGCGCGGTGGCCGCCAGGGCCATCGCGGGCGCGCCCACGCCCAAGAACAAGGCCAGCAGGACGGCCGCGGCGGGGGAGCTGGCGTTGACCTCGGGGGCGTGCACGGGCAGGGCGATGGCCGCCGCGGCCGCCAGGGTGAGGTGCAGGACGCGCCCCGCCCGCGGGCTCAGGCGCAGGACGATGAGGTGGGCCCAGGCGTAACCCACCAGCAAAATGCTCTGGAAAAACACCAGGGTCAGGGCCCAGACCGCAGGCCCACCGCCGAAGCGGGGGAGCAGCAGGCGCCCCACCAGGGGCTGCAACCAAAACAACAACAGGGCGCCTGTGAAGGCGGCGAGGGCGGAGATCAAGGAGGGCTACTCGTGGCGCAACGCATCGATGGGATCCAGGCGTGAGGCCTTGTGGGCGGGCATGTAGCCAAACACGATGCCCACAGCGGCCGAGAAGAAGAACGCCACGGTGACGATGCCGGGCACCAGCACAAAGGGCAACCCCAGCTTCTGGCAGGCCAGCCAGGAGCCGCCCAGACCCACCCCGATGCCGATGACGCCCCCCACCATCGAGAGCACCGCGCTCTCCAACAGGAATTGCAGCAGCACCTCGCGGCCGCGGGCGCCGATGGCCATCCGGATGCCGATCTCGCGGGTGCGCTCGGTCACCGACACCAACATGATGTTCATGATGCCGATGCCACCCACCAGCAGGCTGACCGCCGCGATGGAGCCCAGCAGCGCGGTCATGACGCTGGCGGTGCCGGCCACCCGCTCCGCGATCTCCTTCATGTCCTGCACGGAGAAGTCGTCGTCCTTGCCCCCGGTGATGTGGCGGCGCTCGCGCATCAGGCGCTCGATGTCGGCCTGCACCCGCGCCGTGTCGCCCTCGGCCAGCGCCGTGACGTAGATCATCTGCAGGGCGTCTTTACCGGTCAGGCGGCGCTGGACGGTGCGCAGCGGCAGCAGCACCACATCGTCGGGATCGCTGCCCATCATCGACTGCTTGCTCGACAGGACGCCGATCACCTCGCAGGTCAGCTTGCTCAGGCGAATCTGGGCGCCGATGGGATCCTCATTGGCAAACAACTCGCGCTTGACCGCCGCGCCCAGGATGCAGACCGCGGCCGACGATCGCAGCTCCCCCGGCTCGAAAGCGCGGCCCGCCGCCATGGGCCAGCTGCGCACCTCGAAGAACTCGCCGGTGACCCCCTGGGCCTGGGTGGGCCAGTTGCTATTGCCGTAGACCGCCAGCACGGACGCCCCTGCCGTGGGCGCCACCAGCACGCCAGTCACCTGGCTGGCGATGGCGTCGGCGTCCTCCGACTCAAAGGGGGCCGCTGCCGCGCGGGCACCACCGGGGCCCCGGCCCGCGCCGGCGCGCACCATCAGCAGGTTCTGGCCCATGCTGGCGATCTGGTCGGTGACCGAGCGCGTGGCACCCTCGCCGATGTGCACCATGCAAATGACGGCGCTGACGCCGATGACCACCCCCAGCATGGTCAGGGTGGAGCGCAGCTTGTTGCGGAGCAATGCGCTGAGGGACATGCCCAGGGTGAGCCAGAAGATCACCGCAGCACCTCGGCCGGCGGGCCGTCTTTCACGATGCGGCCATCGGTGAACCACAGCACACGGGTTGCAAATTCGGCCACATGGTCCTCGTGGGTGATGAGCACCACGGTGATGCCCTCATCCCGGTTGAGCTGCTTGAGCAGCGTCATCACCTCCGTGGTGCGGGCGCTGTCGAGGTTGCCCGTGGGCTCGTCGGCCAGCACCACCGCCGGCTCGGTCACCAGGGCCCGGGCGATGGCCACGCGCTGCTGCTGCCCCCCCGAGAGCTGGGCAGGCGTGTGATCGGCGCGGTCGGCCAGGCCCACCAGCTTCAACATGCGCAGCGCCCGGGCCTCGCGGTCCGATCGCTTGACGCGCTGGTAGAGGAGGGGCAACACCACGTTTTCCAGGGCGCTGGTGCGCGCCAGCAAGTTGAAGCTCTGAAAAACGAAGCCCAGGTGGTGCCGCCGCAGGAGGGCGCGTTGGTCGCGATCAAAGGCGGCCACATCCACACCGCGGAAGCGATAGCGCCCCCGCGTGGGCTGGTCGAGGGCGCCCAGCACGTTCATGCACGTGGACTTGCCCGAGCCGCTCGAGCCCATGATGGCGACAAATTCCCCTTTAAAAATACGGACATCGACTCCAGCCAGGGCGCGCACTGTCGTCTCGCCAGCGCCGTAGACCTTCTCCACCCCGATGAGCTCCATCACCGGTTGGCTGTCGGCGTCCGTCATGGGGTGGCCGTGGGGGCCTGGGTGCCGGTGAGGACCAGCGCCCCGACCGTGAGCCCCTCGGCCTCGCGCAGCTCGGTGAACCGGCCGTCGGTGGCGCCGACGCTGACGTTGATGGCCTGGGGCTCGCCATTGACCAGGATCCAAACCCGCGGACCGCGCGTGCGCTGGCGACCGGCGCCCCCACCGCGTGGCCGCACGCCCGTCAGCACCGAGCCCGCCGACGGCCCCTCGGCCGCCGCCTGGGGTGGGCTGAAGCGCAGGGCGCTGTTGGGCACACGCAGCACATCCTTGACCTCGCTCGCCGTGATGGTGGCGGTGGCGGTCATGCCCGGCCGCAGCAGCATGTCGGGGTTGGCCACCGTCAGCTGCGCTTCGTAGGTCACCACATTCTGCTCCAGCGTGGGGGCATAACGCAGCGTCACCACCTGGGCCTCGAACACCTGGCGGGGGAAGGCATCCACGGTAAACGTGGCCTTCATGCCCGCTCGGATGGCCCCCACGTCGGCCTCGTCGATTTGCAGCTCGAGCACCATGCGGCGCAGGTCTTCGGCGATGGTAAAGAGCACCGGCGTCTGCAAGGAGGCCGCCACCGACTGGCCCAGCTCCACCGTGCGGGTCAGGACAACCCCGGAGATGGGCGCGCGGATCACGGCCTTGTCCAGGTCGGTTTGCACCTGACGCAGCGACGCCTCGGCGAGCGCGCGCTGGGCCTCGGCCTGGCCTCGCGAGGCCACGGCGCGTGCCCGTGCTGCCACGGCGCCTTCCAATTCCTCCTGAGAGATCAAGCCCTTACGCACCAAACGATTGGCCCGCTCTTCCGCCTTGCGTGTCTCAGTGAGGGTGGCCGCGGTGAGCGTCAGGGAGGCCGTGGCCACCGCGAGCTGCGCCTCGGCCTGCTCTCGCCGGGCCTCCAGCGTCTCGGGGTTGAGGCGGGCCATGAGCGCACCGGCCTCCACCCAGGCGTCGGCCTCGACCCCCACCTCCACCACTCGACCGGAGATCTCGGCGCCCACTTCCACCACGCGCACCGGCTGCACCTTGCCGGTGGCGGCCACGGTGGTGATGATGTTGCCGCGATCCACCGGGGCCGTGACCCACTCTGGACCGGGGGGGGGACGCTCGCTGCGCTTCCAAAGGGCAAACCCCAACCCACCGGCGAGGACGAGCACCCCCAACCAGATTGCCCAAGCAGGCAGGCGCCGCTTCTTGACGCCCAGGATCTCGCTGGCCGATTCCGCCATGGTGTTGACCTCCGCGCCGCAGCATGGCCCTCGAATGCGGCCACGTCCAATCCACCCATCCTTCTTCCGGGTGTTGCGCCTGCACACAGCAACGGTGAGGGCGTCAAAACGCGCGAAGGACAGCGCGGAGCGCCCGCCCGGCGCCGTTCGGTCATTCGCCGGCATTGGGGGTGCCCCCCGTGTGGTCGCAGGCGCCACGCCACGCGCTCAGGATGCGGCGCAAGCGCTCCAGGATGTGCCCGCGGCTCGGCTGTGCGCGAGACCATTGCACTCAAACGCAGGGTCGGGAATCATCCCCCCACCCAAGGCTGTGGGCCCGCGAAGGGCCAGCCATGATATGGAGGGTGTTTTTATGAAGCATTTCGGTATGTTGGCGGCGGTGGCCCTGTTCGGTTTCGGGTGCGGCAGCGTGCAGGACGAGACCAAGAAGGCCGAGCCCGCGAAGGCAGAGTGCACCGACGCCCCCGGCAAGGTGTTCATCGTGCTGATGAATGACGCCGGCAAGTCGGTCTGCAACGCGAGCGCGGAGATGGAGCTGGCCAACGGCCAGAAGGGCTCCAAGAACGCTGGCGCCCTGGACGGCGCGGGCGACGGCGCCTGTGGTTTCGAGTTTGGCCCCGGTGGCAGCGCCACCGTCAAGGCGGCCGGCTTCGGCCCCAAGACCGTGAGCTGGGATCAGCCCGCCAAGTGCCAGACCAACACCATCAAGGTGACCCTGCAGCCGTAATGGGCCGTTGCGGGCATCGGCCCGCTCGCCCAGGCTGCGCCGCCTGAGCGCCCCAACCGGGGGCGCTGCCGGCCGCCTGCAGGTGCTCAGCCGCCGAGCAGCTGCAGGAATTCCGCCTCGGTCAGCACCGTGACGCCGGCCTTTTGGGCCTTGTCCAGCTTGCTGCCCGCCTTGCCCTCATCGCCCACCACCAGATAGCTGAGCTTGCTGCTCACGCCACTCGCGGCGCTGCCGCCCAGCGCGATTACGCGCTCCTGGGCCTCCTCGCGCTTCATGGCCACCAGCGTGCCCGTGAAGAGGAAGGACTTGCCCGCCAGCGGCCCGTCGCTGGGCCCTTCGGGGGCCTTCTCCGCCGCCTGGACGTCGATGTGGGTGGTGAGCGTCTCGATGAGCTGCGCCCGGCTGCTCAAGCCCTCCACCACCCGATTCGCCAGGACTTCCGCGAACTTGGGCAACACCAGGAGCTGCTCGGCGGTGGCCGCACGCACGGCCTCCAGGGTGCCGAAGTGGCGCGCCAATGTGCCCGAGGCCGTCTTGCCCAGATCCTCCACCCCCAACGCCCGCAAGAAGGTATCCAGCGGCATGCGGCGGCTGGCGTTGATCTGGGCCACCAGCTTCTCGGCCAGGGTCTGGCCCATGCGCTCAAACTTCGTCAGGCGCTCCGCCGACAGCGTGTAGTAGTCCGCGGGCGAAGTGAGCACACCCTCCTCCACCAGCTTCTCCAGCCACACCTCGCCGAAGCCCTCGATGCCGGCCACCTTGGCAAAATGTGAAAGAATCCCAATGGCTTGCGCCGGGCAGCCTGCGGCGTTCGGGCAGAGGATGAAGTCACCCGCCACCACCGGCGCGGTGCCGCACGAGGGGCAGGCGGCCGGCGCCTCGATGGTCACGTCACCCGGCGTCACCACCGCTTCGAGGTGGGGAATGACCCCGCCACGGCGCATGGCCGTGACCTCGGCGTTGATGGAGAGGTTCTTCGATTGCACCAGGCCCCAGTTGTGGAGGCTGATGCGTGTCACCGTGGCCCCCGAGAGGTTCACCGGATCCACGATGCCCACCGGCGTGATGGCGCCCGTCCGGCTGACGCTCCACTCCACCTGCCGGAGGAAGGTGTTGTTGCTGTCCCCTTGGAGCTTGTAGGCGATGGCGTAGCGCGGGTGGTGGCTGGTGGCCCCCAGGCGCTGCTGTTCGTCCAGGCGGTCGGCCTTGAACACCACCCCGTCGATCTCGAAGTCGAGGCTCGCCCGCCGCGCCACGTACTGCTCGTAGCCTGCCTGCACCTGATCGCGGCTGACCAGCACGTGCTCCACGGCGCTGAAGCCCAGGCGCGCGGTCAGGGCGTGTTTGTGCATCTCGGTGTCGATCTCCAACCCACCGAGATCATAGGCAAAAAATCGCAGGCCCATGGCTGCGGACTTATCGGGATCCTTCTGCTTGAGCGCCCCGGCCGCGGTGTTGCGGGGGTTGGCAAACTGGCCGCCGAGCTGACGAAACCGGGAGAGCGGCAGGTAGACCTCGCCGCGCACCTCGATCTCGCGGTCGATGGCGATCTGGGTGGGCACGTTGGCGATGCGCTTGACGTTGGCCGTGATGTCCTCGCCCACGGTGCCGCTGCCGCGGGTGGCGGCCACCTCGAGGCGGCCATCGGCGCCGTACCGAATGGAGCAGGCCACGCCGTCCACTTTGGGGGTCATCACCAGCTCGCCCTCAAACTTGGCCGACCACTTCTGCAGGGCGTCCTCGTCGTAGGCCTTGTCGAGGCTGAGCATGGGGAAGTGGTGCTGCACGGGCGCACCGAAGCGGTCGGGGCTGTCGCCGCCCAGCTCGTTGAGCACGGGGGACTGGGGTGCCCGCGTGCGCAGCGCCTCCACCAGCCGGTCGTAGTCGTAGTCGCTGATCTCGGGGGCGTCTTCCTTCCAGTACCGGTCGTTGTGGTGGCGCACCGCCACCTCCAACTCGGCCACGCTCCACCCCTCCAGGTTGGCCGGCAGGGCCGTCAACGCGCCACTCACAGGTCACCTCCCACCTCGGCATTGAGCGCCCGCTCCAGCTCCTGGGCCTGCACCACCGTAATCGCTGCCACATTCATCACCGCGCGCACCGAGCTGTCGCGCTCCAGCACGTTCACCGGCCGGTTCATGCCGATGAGGATGGGCCCCACCAGATCGGCGTCGGCCAGGTGGCGAATCAGCTTGTAGGCGATGTTGGCGCTGTTGAGCTCGGGGAACACCAGCACGTTGGCCTCGCCCTGCAAGGGGCTGAAACCAAAGAGGTGTTCGCGCTTGGTCACGTTGAGCGCCACGTCGGCCTGCATCTCGCCGTCCACGTTCAAATGGGGATCGGCCAGCTTGACCAGCGCGGTGGCCTTCTTCACTTTGCGGGCCTGCGCCGAGTCGTTGCTGCCAAAGTTGCTGAAGCTCAGCATCGCCACATGCGGCTCGATGTCGAGGCGCCGCGCCAGGGTCACCGTGGCCAGCGCGATCTCGGCCAGATCCTCGGCGCTGGGATCGATGTTCACCGTCGTATCGGCGAAGATCTTCACCCCATCGGGCAGGATGACCAGGTGGGCACCGGCCACGCGGCGCACGCCCTTGCGGGGTCCGATGACCTCCAGCATGGGGCGGATGGTCTCGGGATAGCTGCGGGTCATGCCGCTGATGCACCCGTCGGCGTCGCCCAGCGCCACCATCATCGCCGCGTAGTAGTTGCGGTGCCGCATCTGCTTCTCGGCTTCCTGGGGCGTGATGCCCTGCCGGCAGCGCAGCTTCCAGAAGGCCTCCACGTAGCTCGCACGCCGCGGATCCGCAATGACATCAAGAACTTGGATGCCCTCCAGGCTCACCTCATTCTGCCGCGCCAGCTCAGTGATCTCGTGGGGCTTGCCCAGCACGATGGGGTGGGCAATGCCCTCCTCGAAGCACAGCTGGGCCGCCTGCAGGATCTTGACGTGGTCACCCTCGGGGAAGACCAGGCGCTTGGGGGCACGGCTCGCCTTGCGGATGACCTTGCGCATCACCTCGCGCTCGCGGCCGAGCAGCCGCTCCAGGCGCTCGGTGTAGGCCTCCCAGTCGGTGATGGGCTGGCGCGCCACCCCGCTGTCCACGGCCGCCCGGGCCACGGCCGGCGCCACCCGCAGCAGTGCCCGCCAATCGAAGGGCTTGGGGATGATGTACTCGGGCCCGAAGTGCAGCGGCTGATCGCCATAGGCGCGCCGCACGTCCTCGGGCACCTCCTCCTTGGCCAGGTCGGCCAGGGCCTTCACGGCGGCCAGCTTCATCTCCTCGTTGATGGTGGTGGCCCGCACGTCCAGCGCGCCGCGGAAGATGAAGGGGAACCCCAGGACATTGTTGACTTGATTGGGATAATCGCTGCGCCCGGTGGCCATGATGACGTCCGGACGCGCCGCCTTGGCCTCGGGATAGCTGATCTCGGGATCGGGGTTGGCCATGGCCATGACGATGGGCTGGGGGCCCATGCCCTGCAGCATCTCCGCCGTCACCACGCCCTTGGCGCTCACGCCCACAAACACATCGGCGCCCACCAGCGCCTCGGTCAGCGTGCGCAGGGGGGTGTCATTGGCCAGCCGCTGCTTGTAGGGGTTCATGCCGCGGGTGCGGCCCTCGTACACCACGCCCTGGGTGTCGCAGAGGATCAGGTTTTGGGGGCGCACCCCGCAGGCCAGGAACAGGTTGGCCGTGGCCAGCGCCGCGGCGCCCGCCCCGCTGAAGACGCAGCGCACGGTCTCGACCTGCTTGCCCACGATCTCCAGCGCGTTGATGAAGGCCGCCGCCGCAATGATGGCGGTGCCGTGCTGGTCGTCGTGGAACACCGGGATCTGCATGCGCGCGCGCAGCTTCTCTTCGATATAAAACGCCTCGGGCGCTTTAATGTCCTCGAGGTTGATCCCGCCAAAGGTGGGCTCCAAAGCCGCCACCACCTCGATGAACTTGTCGGGATCGTTCTCGGCGACCTCGATGTCAAACACATCGATGTCCGCGAAACGCTTGAACAAAACGCCTTTGCCTTCCATGACGGGCTTGGAGGCAGCGGGCCCGATGTTGCCCAGGCCCAGCACGGCGGTGCCATTGCTGATGACGGCCACCAGGTTGCCCTTGGCGGTGTAGTCGTAGGCCTTGCTGGCATCGGCGGCGATGTCGAGGCAGGGCTCGGCCACCCCCGGGGTGTAGGCCAATGACAAGTCGCGCTGGGTCTCCAGGGGCTTGGTCGGGCGGATGGCGATTTTTCCGGGGCGCCCCCGGCTGTGGTAGTCGAGGGCATCGCGGCGTAGGGAGGACATGGGCACTCCAGGATCGTCAGGCCCATGGGCCTATCCCGTCGCACGCCGATTGGCAAGAGGCGCCTGCGCGGTCGCGCTACTCGGTGACGGTGAAGCTCGTCTTGGAGACCAGGCGACCGATCTCGTCCTCCACCTCGCAGCGCCAGGCGCCCGCGCGGCCACCGTTGAGCTTCATGCGCGCCCACGTCCGCGTGCTCGGCCCCTTCAACAGGCGCATGGGCTGGGTGTAGACGAGGCCGTCGTTGCGGTACCACTTCACCGCGATGTGCCGCTCGTCGGGTGTGCCGTTGACCAGCTCCATGAAGCACGAGACCTGCGGGACGGCCGCCGCCGAGAAGGTCTCGGCGACCTCCAGGGGCTCGTTGGCCTCGATGCCGGTGCCGACGAGGTGCCGCTTGACGCCGATGGGCACCGGCCCACCCTCGGCCGCCCCACCCGGCTCGGCAGGCGCAGCGTCGGTGGCGGGTGCAGCGTCGGTGGCGGGCGCGGCGTCGGTGGCGGGCGCGGCGTTGGTGGCGGGCGCGGCGGGCACCTCCGTGACCGGCGCTGCCTGCGGTGCATCCGGCGCGTCTTCATCGGGCTCGCCCTGGGCGTAGGTGGCGGGGGCGTACAGCAGGGCAGCGATCAGCAGAGTGCGCATGGAAAAATCCTGGTTTGGATCGGGGGTATCGGTAGCGTCGAGTCATTCGGACCGTGCTGTCAATCGCTTTGTGAGGGTGGTGGATCCCGGGCTATGCTGCCGCCATGCGCCGCCTCCTCATCGCCTGCCTCTGCCTCTCCGCCTGCGAAGATGGGGGCCAGGCCCCCGGTGTGGGCCCCGGGTTCTTCGACGTGGGCCCCCCGGCCCCCGACGCCCTCGGGCGCCTGGATGCCGGCGCGCTGGACGCCCGCCCACCCCAACCCGATGGCACCTCGCGCGACGCCGCCCCCGACGCCGCCCGGATGGTGGACGCCGCCCCCGTGCTGGACGCCGCCCCGCCCGACATGGGCCTCCCGCCGGCCTTTGAGGATCCCGCCTGGCCCACCCGCGGCTGCACCGTGGAGGTGGCCTACGCAGGCGCCGGTGGCCAGGTCCGGCTCGCAGGCGACTTCACCCGCTGGGCCGATGGCGCCCTCACCCTCGAGCGCGGCGGCGACGGCGTCTTCCGCCGCACGCTGGGTGCGCAGGATGGCCTCGTTGCGGGCCAAACCCACGCCTACAAGCTCATCGTGGATGGTCGCTGGATCATCGACCCGGGCGCCAGGCTGCGCAAATACGACGGCGACTGCGTCAACAGCGGCCTGCACGCGCCGGCCTGCGGCGCGGGGCCCGAGCTGGTGGGCCAGCCGGTGGTGGTCACGGGCGACCAGGTGGAGGCCCAGGTACAGGCCCTCAAGGCCACCGACGGCGTGCCCCTCGCCCAGGTGACGTTGACCCTCGATGGCGAGGCCGTTGCCGCCGACGTCCGCCCCGACACCGGCACATTCCGCATGCAAATCAATGGGTTGTCCACCGGGCGCCACGTCCTGAGCGCCCGCGCCACCGACGCTGAGGACCGCATTGCCGACCCGGTGGACCTCGTCTTCTGGGTGGAGGCCGCCCCTTTCGACTGGCGCGATGGATCCCTCTACCTGCTCTTCATCGACCGCTTCGCCAACGGCAACCGGCCCATCGACGCCCCCATCGGCAACGACGTGGCCTACGCCGCCGACTGGCACGGCGGTGACCTCTGGGGCGCCGTCGAGGTGATGGAGAGCGGCTACTTCGAGGCGCTGGGTGTGGGCGCCATCTGGTTGAGCCCGGTGAACCTGCAAGCCGACGGCGACTACCCCGAGCGCGGCGGCAACCGACCCTTTGCGCCCTACCACGGCTATTGGCCCGCCCGCGCCCGCGCCGTCGAGCCCCGCTTCGGTGGCGACGCGGCGCTGCACGCCTTTGTGGAAGCCGCCCACGCCCATGGCATCCGGGTCCTGCTCGACCTGATCAACAACCAGGTGCACGAACAGCACGAGTATGTGGCGCCCCACCCGGACTGGTTCCGGACCGCGTGTGTGTGTGGCCAGGATCCCGGGTGTGGCTGGAGTGAGCGCCCCCTCGACTGTCTGTTTGCCGCCTACCTGCCCGACATCAACTGGCGCAACCCCGAGGCCGAGAAGCAGTTCATCAGTGATGCGGTGTGGTGGATTGAGACCTTCGGCGTGGACGGCTTCCGGGTGGATGCGGTCAAGCATGTGGAGACCACCTCGGTCTTCAACCTGCGCGACGCCCTCACGCGGCGCTTCGAGCAGGGCGGCACCCGCATCGTGATGTTGGGCGAGACGGCCGTGGGGGAGGGGGATCGCTTCGACGACGGCTGCGGCGAGATCTACGACAGCGGCTACGCCTGGATCTCCGCCTACACCGGCCAAAACGCGCTCGATGGCCAGTTTGATTTTCCCACACATCACCGCATCCAGTGGGGCCTGTTGACCGGCCAGGCGGGCTTCGACAGCATCGAAAACGCCATCGCCACCTACGAGCAGCGCTACGGCCAAGGCCACCTCCACGTGCAGTTCCTCGGCAGCCACGACACCAACCGCATGGCTTCCCGTGCCGCCCAGGATCCCGCTGCGGACTGCCGCTTCCAGGACCAGGGCGCCTGCGCCCGACTGCCAGAAACCTCTATGGATCCGGGTGCTTACCAGCGCCTCCGCCGCGCCTTCACCCTGCTGCTCGCCCTGCCTGGCATCCCCCTCATCTACCAGGGCGACGAGCTCGCTGAGCCGGGCGGCGGCGACCCCGACAACCGCCGCGACATGCTCTTCGCTCCCGACCTCGCCGACCTCGCCATGGGCCCGGCGCCCGCCGCCCCCACCGCCCAGCAGGCCGAGCTGAAGGCCTGGATCGAAACGCTGGCCAGTGCCCGCCGCGCCTCTCATGCGCTCACGCGCGGCCGTCGCGCGCCCCTGCTCGTCGAGCCCGACCTCTACGTCTTCGCCCGCGCCGACGCCGACCAGGTGGCGTTGGTTGTCCTCAACCGCGGCGGCGAGGTCCGCGACCGCCGCGTCGCGCTCGGCGCCCTGGCGGGGGCGGGCAATTGGCAGGTGGCTGCTGGCAGCCTCACGGTCACCCCCGATGGCGACGGCGTGCGGGTGAGCGTGCCCGCGGGCGAGTCGGGCATCGCCTTGCGCCCGCGCTGAGCCCGATCCTGCCCCAAGGCTGAGCGGGGCCGCCGCACGGCCCCATCAAGTCGCTGCTTCGACGCCTCCCACGTGCCGCGCAAGCAGGATCGCGGCGTCACGATCGCCCAAGACAATCAGGGTCATGCCCGCCCGCAACACCAGGTCGGGCGCGGGGTTGAAGACACGGGTGCGGCCATCGGCCTCCAGGACCGAGAGCACCAGCACGTTGGCCACCTTGCGCAGGCTGGCCTCGGCCAGCGTCTTGCCGTCCACCGGGCTGGCCTGGCCGATGACACACTGCTCAACACTCAAGTGTTCGGCCGGTGTGTCAGGCGGGCCGGCGCGCACCAACAGATCGAGGAAGCCCACCACACTCGGGCGCAACAGCTCATGGGCCATGCGGCGACCGCCGATGGCGTTGGGGCTGACGATGGCGTTGGCGCCCGCTCGCAGCAGCTTGTTGCGGGCCTGGTCGTGGACCGCCCGGCTGATGATGCGCAGGTGGGGGTTGAGCTGGCGCGCAGTGACCGTGATGAAGAGGTTGTCGCGGTCGTTTTGGAGGGAGGTGACCAGGCCCATGGCGCGCTCGATGCCACACTCTTCGAGCAGCGAGTCCTCAGTGGCGTCGCCGATGATGCCGATGAAGCGTGTACCCAGGGCCCGAAACAGGGCATCCATCCGCTCTTGCTGCTGTTCAATGACCACCACCTGGCGGCCCGCGTGCACAAACTCCTCCACCACGTGCTGCCCGGTCTCGCCGGCCCCGCAGACCACGATGTGCCCCGTCAACTTGTCGAGATTGCGCCGCATTCTGCGTCTCCAGATGGCCTCTTGCAGGTCACCTTCGATGATGAAGGCCGTGAGGGCGGACAGGAAATAGACACTGACACCCATGCCAAAGACCAGCAGCGCCATGGTAAAGGCGCGCCCGCCTTCCATGGCGGCCACCGGCAGGACCTCGGCATAGCCCACGCTGGTGATGGTGATGAGCACCATGTAGGCACAGTCGCCCCAGGCCCATGCGCCCTGCCCGATGAACCAGTAGCCCGCCGTGCCCATGCCGATCAGGGCCACCAAAGACAGACCCGCGAACACAAGGCGCCGCCGGACGGTTTCCTGATCGGTGCCTGCCGGATAGTGGATGCGACCCGCGGTCAGCCGCTCGTCGCGAGCCATTCCAAGTAGCGCTGAATGCGCTCATCCGTCCAGGAACGCATGTTCACAAAACGCAGTCGGAGCTGGCCGCGGCGGTCCACCACATACGTCTCGGGCAGCTTTTCGGTGCCGTACACCGTGGCCCAATGCTGCTCAGCGTCCAGCCCGATGCGCAACGGCGTGGGCTTGCCGGCGAAGAACCGATCGATGTCTTCAAAGCTCTGGTCGGAGCTGACCGCCAGGATCTCGAAGGGCACAAACTTGAGCTGCTCAGCCAGGGCCTCCAGATCGGGCAGCTCGGCGCGACAGGGCGGGCACCAGGTGGCCCAGAAGTTCACAAAAACCACCTTGCCCCGCAGGTCGGAGAGGTGGAGCGTCTTGCCGTCCTTGGTGGTGACCGCGATGTCGGGGGCGGGCCCGGTGAGGAGCTGGGCCTGAAAGTCCGGATCCTCCACCAGGGCCGCCTCGCGCAGGGGCCGCGCCTCGCGCAGGTGCCAGGTCAACAGGCCCGACAACGTCGCGGCGCAGCTGATCACCAGGAGCCACTGCGTCACGACCGGCATGGAACTGCGCTTGACCATCCCACCTCCACCACGTGCCGCGGTCGGCTTACCAGATCCAGCCGAGACCTGCAATGCACGGCCCCCTCCAGGGTTCGGAACCGATCAGGCAAACACTTGAAACTCAAAGCAAATTCGACCAACAGGGGTCAGTCTGGGTGGGGGTGGTCGTGGTGCAGGTCCGGCGCATGCTCGTGGGCGTGCACCCGGTGGTCGTGGTGGTGGAGGTGGGTGTGCTCACCCACCACGGCCGGCTCATGCACGTGGTCGTGGTGGCCATCGTCGTGGCGATGGGCGTGGGTGTGGCTCACGACCGGGTGCACGTGGGTATGGTGGTGCCGCTCGGTGAGGTGCAGGTAGACGCCCCAGCCAAAGAACACGGTCGCGAGCGCCATGCCGTACCCGGCCGCCTGGTCACCCACGGCCCAGCCGACCCCTGCACCCACAAACGGGGCGAGCGCAAAGATGGACGCGGTGCGCGCGGCCCCGATGCGCCGCTGGGCGACGACGTAGAGCCGCAAGCTCAGCCCGTAGCCGGCCGCTCCACACGCCAACAGGGCGACGCCGATGCGGAGCGAGGGCGCCTGCTCACCGGCCACGAGGGCAAGCGCCGTTGTGAGGAGGGCACCCAACCCGGACTTGGCGGCCACCACCGTGCTCACGTCCCGCTCGGCCAGCGGGCGCATGAGGGTGTTGTCCAACGCCCAGGCCAGGGTCGCGGCGCCAATGGCGAGGGCGCCTGCCACGCTGGTGGCGCCCATCGTCGATCGATCCAGCGCGGCCAGCGCGCCCCCAAAACCCATCAAGACCAGGGCCCAGGCCACCCGCCGGCCGATGGGCTCGTGGTGGATCGCCCGCGCCAGCATCACCGTGAAGAAGGCTTCCAGGTTGAGCAGCAGCGCCCCCACCGTGCCGCCCGCGCGCTGCAGGCCCCAGGCGAGCAGGGTGGGTGCCAGGGCGGCCCCCAGCACGGCGATGACCACCAGCCGCATGCCGTCGCCCGGTTGGAGCGCACCGACCCCCGGCGAGGCGCGCCGCGCGCGCTGCAGCGTCGAGGTGACCAGGGCAAAGGCGCATGCACCCGCGTAGAGGAGCGTGGCGGTCGCCAGCGGTCCCACGCCCTGACCCAGCCGCGCCACGGCCGGCACCGTCACCCCGAAGGTGATGGCGGAGAGCGCGGCGAGGAGGACCCCAGCGGTGATGGGTGAGCGCATGGGCTGCCCAGGGGAGTGGTGGCTTCGCTGCGCAGGGTGGCCGTCTGCGACCCGTGAGCGCAAGGCCGCGGGCGCCTCCGCGATCCCCGTGCCGGTCGGCGCTTCCCCGTCCGGCGCCTTTCCGGGTATAGCAGTGCTCCAAGACGCGCCGCCGGCCACCACCGAGCGGTGCATGGTCGTCTGGCTGTTTGAGGAGGTGGCATGCCCGAGCTGCGCCGAGATCCCATCACCCACCGCTGGGTGATCATCGCCACGGAGCGCGCCCTGCGGCCGCAGGACGCCTTTGCCCAGGCGGTGTCGCCGATCTCCAAGACGTCGCCCTTTGCCGAGGGCAACGAGCACCTGACGCCGCCGGAGATCTACGCCTGGCGGCCGGCGGGTGGGCGGGCCAACGGCCCGGGGTGGCGCATTCGTGTGGTGCCCAACAAGTTTCCTGCGCTGCGCATCGAGGGCAAGCTCGACAAGGCCCCCGAGGGCATCTACGACCGGATGAACGGCATCGGCGCCCACGAGGTGATCATCGAGTCGCCCGATCCCGAGTTCACCCTTCAGGGCCTGCCGCACGACCACCTGGTGGCGGTGCTGGGGGTCTATCGCGACCGGATGGCCGACCTGCAGCGGGATCCACGCTTCCGTTTTTCCATGTTGTTTCGCAACCATGGCGCGGCGGCGGGGGCCAGCGTGGCCCACGGCCACTCCCAGTTGATCGCCCTGCCGGTGGTGCCGCCCGCGGTGCACGAGCTGATGGATGGCGCCCGCCGCTACTTCGACTTCCGCGGCCGCAATGTCTTTGACGACATCATCGGCCAGGAGCTGGCGGACGGCCGCCGGGTGGTCCTGGAGACGCCCCACTACGTCCTGCTCGCGCCCTACGCCAGCCGCCAGCCCTTTGAGCTCTGGATCGTGCCGCGCTTCGCCTGCACCCGCTTCGAGGCCACCACCGCCAGCCAGCTCGAGAGCCTGGCTCCGGTGCTGCGCACGGCGCTGGACCGCCTCGCCCGCGGCCTGGGCAACCCGGCCTACAACTTTGTGATCCAGAGCGCGCCCTACGGCAAGGACGAAGCGGCCTGGTACCGCTGGCACATCCAAATCAGCCCCAAGCTCACCCAGGTGGCGGGCTTCGAGTGGGGCACGGGCTTCCACATCAACCCCACGCAGCCCGAAGAGGCGGCGGCCTTCCTGCGCGGCCTGCCGGCCTGAGGATTCCATGGACCGACGTGACCAGCTCCTGCGCCGGCTCGCCGACGCCGAGAAGGCGGCCTTCGAGGCCGGCGGCGCCGCGCGTGTGGCGCGCCAACACGCCCAGGGCAAGCTGACCGCCCGCGAGCGCGTGGAGGCCCTGCTCGACCCCGGCACCTTCGAAGAGTACGACCGCCTCAAGACCCACCGCTGCACCGACTTCGGCATGCAGGACCAGCGCTTCCCCGGCGATGGCGTGATCACAGGGCACGGCACCATCGCGGGCCGGCGTGTGTTTGTGTTCTCCCAGGACTTCACCGTCTTTGGGGGATCGCTGTCGGGCGCGTTTGCCGAAAAAGTCTGCAAGATCATGGATCTGGCCATGAAGACCGGCGCGCCGGTCGTCGGCCTCAACGACTCCGGCGGTGCCCGCATCCAGGAAGGCGTGGTCAGCCTGGCTGGCTACGCCGACATCTTCTTGCGCAACACACTCGCCTCGGGGGTGATCCCCCAGATCAGTGGCATCTTTGGCCCCTGTGCCGGCGGCGCGGTCTACAGCCCGGCCATCACCGACTTCACGGTGATGGTGGAGGGCACCAGCTACATGTTCATCACCGGCCCCGATGTCATCCGCTCGGTGACCCACGAAGAGGTGACCCAGGAGGCCCTCGGCGGCGCTCGCGCCCATGCCACCAAGAGCGGTGTGGCCCACCTCACCGCGCCTGATGAGCACGCTGCCCTGGATAACATCCGGGAGTTGTTGAGCTTTCTGCCGCAGAACCGCTCCGAGCGCCCGCCCTTCACACCCACCAGCGACCCGGTGGACCGCCCCTGCCCCAAGCTCGACACCTTTGTGCCGGACAACGCCAACAAGCCCTATGACATCAAGGGGCTCATCGAAGAGGTGGCCGACGACCAACACTTCTTCGAGATCCAGCCGGCCTGGGCCCGCAACATGGTCATCGGCTTCGCCCGCCTGGGCGGGCGCCCGGTGGGCATCGTCGCCAACCAGCCGATGGTGCTCGCGGGCTGTCTGGACATCGACGCCAGCATCAAGGCCGCCCGGTTTGTGCGCTTCTGCGACGCCTTCAACATCCCGCTGGTGACCTTCGTGGACGTGCCCGGCTTCTTGCCCGGCACCACCCAGGAGTGGGGCGGCATCATCAAGCACGGCGCCAAGCTGCTGTACGCCTTTGCCGAGGCCACGGTGCCCAAGGTCACCCTCATCACCCGCAAGGCCTACGGCGGCGCCTACGATGTGATGGCTTCCAAACACATCCGCGCCGATGTGAACTATGCCTACCCCACTGCTGAGATCGCCGTGATGGGCCCCGAGGGGGCGGTGAACATCATCCACCGCAAGACGCTGCAAGAAGCGGCCAATCCCGAGGCCCGCCGCACCGAGCTGGTGGATGAGTATCGCGACACCTTCGCCAACCCCTTCCGGGCGGCGGAGCTGGGCTACATCGACGCCATCATCCACCCGCGCGAGACGCGCCAGCGCCTGATCGCCAGCTTGGAGATGCTCAAAGACAAGGTGGACACCAGCCCGGCCAAGAAGCACGGCAACATCCCGCTGTAGCTCGGTACAGCTCGGTACGCACCCCCTGGCCAACCGGAGTGTTTTCCGGCACTTTGGCGAGGGCGCGCCCGGTGGTTGGCGGCCAGGGGAGGGGACATGAGGCGCACAGCTCAGCTCAAGTGGGCCGCCCTGGCGGGTCTGCTGGCAGTGCGGTGCACCACGCTGCACCGGACGCCCAGCACGGTACTGACCGGCGACGGCATGCTCGGCCGGGCGGTGGACGAGAGCTCCGGCTGCGATGGCCCGGTGGTCGAACAGACCCACGCCCAGCAGGGCGGCAGCGTGGCGGCCCGCCGGGAAGGCGAAGAGGGCGAAGTCTTTGGCGGCCGCGTGCGGGTCCTGGCGAGCCGGCTGGCCGACTTCAAGGTCAATGGGCAGGCCCCGGACCAGCCCGTGCCGGCTGACCCTCACCTCCTCTGGAGCCTGGGGGCCCATGGGGGCGTTCATGGGGGTGGGGTGGGCACCGAGGTGGGGCTCAGCGCCGTCATCGGCGAGAGCACCTGGGTGGTGCCCTGGTTTCGGCTCCTGGCTGGCAACCTCGAGTTCGCCTGGTTCGAGCTGGACCTCGGCAGCGACGACCCCCTCTACTTCACCAACATCATCAGTGCGGGTGTCGGTATGCGCAGTGAAATCCTGCGGTTACGGGCGGGCCTGACCTCCTTTGGGCGCCTCTATCAGGGGCGCGACGACCTGGAGGATCGCAAAGACACCCTCTCGTTCGCGGAGGGTATCGGCGAGGACCGGGGCGACCTGGACGGCGGCTTCTATGTCGATCTGGGACTACAGACCCGTCTGTTCGGTGTGGTGCTCGGGGCGGTGGTGGGCGACAGTTGGGCCGGCCGCTTCGGCATCAGCATCCCGCTGGAGCGGTCGGCCGAGGAGTAGGTGCCTACAAAGCGCCATTCACGTAGCCGCTGACCCCATCGATACGAAGAACGTGGAAGCAGGCGTCGAGCGTCACTTCGCCGCTCGTGAAGCGCACTTCCACCCCTCGGGCGGAGGTCAGGATCGACAGCGGGCCAAACTGGGTGGTGCCCCATCCCGACAGACTGAAGCGGTGCATGCCGATGCCCATCAGCCGAACCTGGACGGTGTTGAAGCCGCTGACCCGCCACTTGGGCGGCGGGTTGGTCGGGAAAGTGTCCAAATCGAAGCGCAGGAGCACCGTGGGGCCGTCGCGGTTGAGCTGCACCTCGTGCAGATTCACCTGCGCCAGCGAGGGCCCGCCGCCGGGAAACAGACTCGCGAGAAAGGCAGAGTTGTCGACACCGGTCAGCCAAGACATGCCCACCTCACCAGGAATAGTGGTCGTCGGTGCCGGGCACGCTGCCCGTCCGGGTGTTCTCAATGGGTCGCACGTTGAAGTGCGGCCCCTGGTCACCCACTCCGCCCTCACCAAACTGGTGGCCAGCGGAGTGGTCCTGAATGACCACTCGGGAGCCATCGGCGCGGGTATAGATGTATTCACGGGTGGTCAGCGGGCGGCCGTTCGGGCCCATCACTGCGCCGCCGCCCCGGGTGGTCATGGGCACGCTGCGCACTGAGTCCGGCGCCTGCGTGCGCGGAATGCCCAGGTCATCGCGGGCCTGGTTGAAGGCCTCGCTCCGGTTGGCGCACTGCGCCAGCCCCAGGGGATCCGCCCAGGCGATGGGATCGGTGGGGTAGGCGAAGGCGTTGTCGCCGCCCGCCAGCCCCAGCGGGTCGGGGCTGATGAAGCGCGCCGCCTGCGGATCGAAGACGCGGTGCCGGTGGTGGCAGAGGTCGGAGGCCTCGTCGTGCAGCTGACCCATCAGGCGGATGGGCTGGGGCTCCTCGCCCTCCAGGCGCTGGATGCGACCGTAGGGGTCGTATTCCGCCGCCCACAGTGCCTTGCCTGAAGCATCGCTGAGGCGGGTGACCGCGCCGCGCTGATCGGTGGTGTAGTACTGGATTTGCCCAGTGGTTTCGCTGGATTCGCCGCCGTGCACCACCCGGAAGAGGGGGATGTGGGCCTGCTCGGGATCGTAGGTATAGCGCTCATCGCGCTCGACCTGGCGCGTCTCTGGGCTGCGCACCACCCGGCGTGCCAGCTGATTGCCATCCCAGTAGAACGTCTCCTCGGACACCTGCCCGTCGGCCTGCTCGGCCAGCGTCTCCACCCGGCGGCCGAGGGCATCGTAGCGGTGGTGCACGAGGCGATTGTCCGCCGTGTGTACACGGATCAGGCGATCGCGATCGTCGAACCACAGCCGCAGCGTGCCTTCGCGCCCCGCCCGGGCCACCATGCGCCCGTTGGCATCGTGGCGGTAGGTCTGGCCCGCGTCGTCGCCCACCAGCCGATCGGCCTGGTAGGTGCGCTGGGTCCCGTCCGCGTCACGGACCAGGTTGTCGGCCGCGTCGTACGCGAAAGAGACCGGTGGGCCATCGTTGGCCGCCCGGCCCAACAAACGGCCGGCGGTGTCATACTGGTAGGCCAGCCGCTTGACGCCCCGGGTGGTGCGCTGCTCTTCGTGGGTGACGGTGTCATCGTCCGCCCAGACGAGGCGGCGATCCACCAACACATCCCCGCCGGGCACCCGCAGCTCGTGGGCCACGAGGCGATCGAGGTCATCGAAGCGGGTGGTGTGTTCGAGGCCGTCGGCCTGGCGCCAGGTGAGCCGGCGATTCCAGGCGTCGTGCTGGAAGCCATGCTCGCCGCCGAGCGGGTCGACGAGGCCGTTCAACCCATTGATTTCCCAACGAAAGAGGTCGCGGCTGCCCCAGCTGGCCGTGCGGCGGGCGGGGCGCCCCACGCTGTCGTGGCGCCACCGAATGTAGGCGTCGCCTTGGAGCTCGGTGACCAGGCGGCCGTCGGGGTCGTAGCTGCGGTCGATGGCACGATCCTCACCCCCCATGCCCTTGCCTTCGAGGTGCACCAGGCGCCCCAGGGCGTCATACTGCATCCGGGTCTCGCCGCCCTGCCCCCAGAGGACCCGGGTCACGCGGCCGACGCCGTCGTACGTGCGCGCCACCGTGCGATCGGGGCGGCGTTCCTCCACGATGCGGCCTCCGGGATCCATCTGGTAGTGGACCCGCAGCCCATCGGGGGTGGTCATGGTCTCCACCCGCCCGAGTCGGTCGCGTTGATAGGTCCACACCCGATCACCGGGCTGGCGGATCGAGGTCACCTGGTGGTGCACGTCCCACGCGACGCGGGTGGTGCGGCCGAGTGGATCGGTGTGTTCGACGAGACGCCCCCAGCCCTCATAGCGGCGTGTGGCCTTGCGATGGCCCACTTCGAGCAACACGGGCTGCCCCTCGGGCAGCAACGCATAGCGCTCGCGCCGATGGCCGGGGCCGTTGATGGCGGTGACGCGGCCCTCAGCGTCGCGCTCGATCGTCCGTGTGCGGGCCTCCCCATGGGGGGTGCGCTCTTCCGTCGCGGTGACGCGACCGAGCGCATCGTAGGTGGAGCGCACACGCCGCCCATCGGGGTGCTCATCTTCGCGCACGAGGCCGTCGACGGTGCGCTGGCGACGACGCACGCTGCCATCAGGCCGGGTGATGCCCACCACGCGACCCGCGCCGTCGCGCTCCAGGGTGGTGGTGTGACCGAGCGGGGTGACGGCAGCCACCAGAACCCCCGCCGCCCACTGCCAGCGCCACGTGTTGCCCAGGGCGTCCACCCGCTCGCAGAGGTGGTGGCCCTCGTACCGCCAGGTGGTCTTGGCCCCCGTGGCGTCGGTGTGTTCCACCACCCGGCCGACCGCATCATAGGCGAGGGTGGTGGCACAGCCGTTGGCGTCGGTGGCCACGGTGCGCCACCCCTCGGCGGAGTATTCGGCCGTGGCGACGCCGCCCAGTGCGTCGATGATGGAAGTGACATGGAAGCCATCGTCGAAGCCATAACAAGTCACCCCGCCGAGGGCGTCGGTGACCCGGGTGACCTTGCCGTCATACTGGAAGGCGCACCAGAAGGCGTTGTCATCCCCGTAGGTGTGGGTGCAGCGGCCCCGATCGTCGTAGTGGAAGTGGAAGCTGTAGCCGTTGCGATCGGTCTCGCGCACGAGCCGATGCTGGCGGTCGTAGCGGTACCACCGCAGGTTGCGGTTGCGGTCGATGTGGGCGATGAGGTGGCCGTCCCCGTCGTAGCGGTAGCCGGCCAGGAAGATGTCACAGTCGCGGCCGCCACTCCTCATCAGCCGCAGCTCGGCGATGCGCCCCTGGGGATCGGGCTTGACCACCACTTCGCGGCCGGCGGGATCGGTGAAGCCGGTCAGGCGGCTCTTTTCCCAATGAAGTCGAAGCCCTTCGCCCCCTTCGGGCGTGCGCACGGCCACCAGGCGGGCCGTCTTGCCGGGCGGGGGCTGGTAGCTGGCCGGGGTGGGGCCGTCACCGCCGCTGAAGCGGAACACACGCACCACATCGTTGAGATCGCGCACCTCGTAGGTGCGGCCATCCACGCGGGTGAGCGTCAGGCGCTCGGGCGGGTTGAAGTCGCTCTCGCCATCCACCAGCGGCAGGTCGAAGCCGAGGATGCGGCCTTCGCGGTTGCGCAGGGCGAGGGTGTGCACGCCATCCTTGGCCCGATCGGCCAGCAGGATCTCATCGAAGTCGTGGCGCCACCCGGGGCCAAACGCCGAGGCGTCGCCCGCCAGCTCACCAGCGCGGCTGTTGTAGAAGCGCCGGAAGCGCACGTTCTGGGCGGAAAAGAGTTCAAAATCAACGGCTTCGGTAAACACCGTGCCGCTGACCACATCCACCGGGTGGCCCTCGGCGATACAGTTCTCGCCGCCCACGAAGTCATTGACCCGCTGCGCCGCATTCTGCAACCGCGGGCTCTCGCTGCTGGCGATGCGACGCGCGGCGGCGTTGCCGGCGGCCTTCAGGCCCGCCTGGAAGCCGTGGGTGGCGCCGTCCTTCAGCATGTTCCAGGCGAGGGCACCGAGGAAGTCCCCGATGCTCATGCCCGTCATCACATTGGTGAAGCCCATCACCATCGCATTGGGCACCACCGGGATGTCCGAACACGACTTCGCCCCCATGGGGATCATCAGACCCAGGGGGGTGTCACACACGGTGACGGTGGGCGAAGCGATGGCCACACTGGCGTTGGCGATGGGCAGCGGCAACAGACCGGCGAGGAAGCCGAGGAAGGCCTGGGCCGAGCCGAACATGGGGAACAGCCGGGTGAAGCTGAAGGTGCCCTGGTCGCCCGAGGCGGCCTGGCGGGTGTCGCCGGCCTGGGTGGTGTCGGGTGGCGGCGCGTGGCTCGAGCCGATGAAGTCGGCCACAAACCCCCGCTGAAACGTGGGGTTACCCGAGGCGGAGGCCAGTGCGATCATCTTGCCGCGGGCCATCTCGAGCATGGCGGTGAAGGGCGCGGTGACCAGCGCCATGATGGCGGCGGTGATGAGCGGGCGGTGGCTGATGGGCGGCCAGAGCCAGGGCAGGGGCGGCATGTGAAAGCCGAGAGCGGTGGCGCCCGAGCCCGCCGACGGCATGAAGTTGATGAGAACGGTCGCCTTGAAGTCGATGAGGATGGGCCCCATGAACGGCGTGGGAAACAGAGGAATGGGCGGCAGGGGCGGCACCACCGGCGCGGGCAGGGTGGTGTGAAAGTCCAGCCCCATGATGGGGTCGAGCAGCTTGGTGGCCGGGAAGGTGAGGGCATTGGGGTTGAGCAGCAACAACCCGCCCAGGAAGGCCGCCAGCGCCGCATTGCCGCCATCACCCGCCTTGGCGATGACCATGGAGCCGGCCTTGGCGTTGATGAGCCCCGCCATCAGCGTGACGGGCCCACCGTTGACCAAGAAGCCGCCCTTGGCCGAAGACATGGCGGAGCCGGCGAGCAGCGTAAACGTGCCCGACAAGTCACCGGCCATGTTGACGGTCATGAAGCCATCGGTGGCCACCGTCTGGCTGCCCACCGTGCGCACCACCGGGCCCTGCTGGACCTCGCCCCACTCACCCACCGAAGTGCTGATCTGGCCCTGGTTCATCACCATGGCGCCGGCCGACACACCCACCCCGCTCTTGCAGGAGGTCTCCATGGTGGGCGCGGTGACGGTCATGGAGGAGCCGGCGAGCTCCGTGAAGTTGCCGGCGCTCACATTCACCGTGCGCGTCTGGCCCACCTTGACCGTGTGGGTGGTGCCCACCTCCAGGGTGCGACCCTGGGAGGTGGTCATCTTCAGATCAACACACTCGATGCGAATCAGACCCTTGGGGGCCTGGATGTTGATGGTGCCGCTGGTGGCCTCGGTGGTGATGGTATCGGCGGCGGTGTCGAAGACCACCGAGTTGTGGGTGGAAGAGTCGACGAGGCGGATCTTCTCGGCGCCATCGGAGTCGAGGAACTCGAGGTCGTGGCCGGCGCGGCTGCGAAACCACTTGTGGTCGTTGTTGCCGTCGGGGTTGCCGGG
>Ga0075163_10002009_pt1 | contig 27401 bp, 9 predicted proteins | sample JI1023141ADNA_FD_71478 | JGI IMG/M metagenome (GOLD analysis project Ga0075163, IMG submission 71478) | Wastewater effluent complex algal communities from Wisconsin, to seasonally profile nutrient transformation and Carbon sequestration -... | ecosystem: Engineered > WWTP > Effluent > Algae...
GCCGGTGTCCAAGTCCGGCAAATTGACCGCCGCCTAACCTTCGCTACTCGCTCGTACGGCGACCGTCGTGGCCAATTGCTCGACGGTCATTTTCTTGCGGATCGGGCTGTCCATTAACAGAGGTACACCGGTCGATTGAAGAGCCGAGTGATTTCGACGCAGGCGCTGAACAATGGAGCGGCGAGCTAGCCAGTGACAGTGGTGTGATGTCCTCGGCCGCCCGAATACCGGCGGAGCTGGCCCCGGCTCTGGATTCCCGCGCCGAGCGCATCCTGTCGTCCCGAGTGCAGCGCTTCGTGGGCCACGTCTATCGCATCCACTATACGACCGCGCTTTCCCAGGGAACCATCACGATATCGGGTCAGCCTCCCTCACTCGCAGCATCCAGCAACTGGCATCCGTTAGCGCTGCGGCGGAATGTTTTCCTGGCGGTAGGAGGTCTGCTTGGATGTGGCGCACTTACGGCCAGCGTCTACTATGCGCTTCGGCATCCTTGGTTCCTGCACTATGGGCATAGCGGATTGGTACTGCTTCTCGGAGGACTTACTGCGCTCGCAGGGGCTGTAACCTGCGCAAGCGGTCTTCTTGCCCATCAAGCTCGACAGCCAAAACAACTTGGGGTGGCTGCTATGGCGGCCATCCTACTGCTGGTTGCTACCTCGCTGGCCTACACGCGCTTGGGGCCGACGGTAAGAGCGGCCCAAGCTGCCCTGGAAGCGGGGGACAAAGAGCGCGCCCGCATTACCGCAGATGGCATCCGGCAACTCGGCATTGACCGCGAGGCGGGGGAGGCCATCCTTGACGCACTTCATTTTGATGCAGTCCGAGCCGCTCAGAGTCTCGACGCATTGAATCAGCAGGTGCGCGAGACCTGGAATTCGGCGCAGAGACGTGCTGCTGCGGTAGATGTCCTGCGCGAGCAGGCGCTACGCGAGAGCGAGCAGCTTTATGCCCAGAGGAACATTCCTGCATTCGAGCAACTCTCTCGATTGGTTGGCGACCTGTTGCCGGAGGCAGACCAGCAGCGGCTTGGCTGGCAGGGGGCGCTGCTGCGCGCAGGTTCATGCAGCCCTGATGGGAACGCTACATGCGTTACTGAGCAACTTGCTAAGGCGAAGGAGCATGGTGCCGCTACTGAGGCTATGCAGCTGGTGCGGGAGCAGACCGCGGATGTGCTAGGGCAGCATTTCGCAGCCAGCATTAAACGCCTCAACGCTGCCACTACACCGCCCGAGAAACGGTCCGCACTGTTGGATGCGCTGCAACAAGCCACCAGCTTCCAGGAGTTTGTGGGTTCCGAATCTGTGCCATCCCCCGCGCAGTTGACACAGCAACTGGTGCGTGTGGAACTGCAGATCAAGCAAGCCGAGGCCAAGGCAGCGGCAAAGGCAGCCAGGGAGGCGGCGAAGCAACAACATGAAGTGGCACGTCGTGAGCGCATCGAGCAGGCATCCAATAGGGGGTTGCGGTGCTGTGATGGCTCTACGTCTCCGAGCTGCAGCTGCGGCGGTTCCCATCGTGGGTGTTGCTCGCGCCATGGCGGCGTGTGTGGCTGTGAATAGTCGATCTACTCAGCAACGGTAAGGGAGCGCGCCTAATGTCCGATAGCGGCAAGTTCTTGGACAAGATGCTAGACCGACTGTATGCGTCCCTATTGAGTGGACCAGGACTAAACTGCCGCCCACATGCGAGCCGTCAACGCATCGACTTGAGCCTCCTAGGTCGCCTCCAGGATGTGCCCCCGGAGACGGTAATACTGCAAATTCTCGGTGACCAGCACCACATCAAGCTTAGCGCCAAGGTTCCATCCCCGCGACGAGATTCGTCATCTGGAACCGTACAGTCTGGACGGCGATCCTCCGGGAAGATTTTGCCTCCCACTGACGTGGCCCTTACACCGGAAGAGGCGGCGGCCCAGACTGCCTGGGAGCAACAGCAAGCCTTGCTCAACAAACTGCGTGGCATCGTTGAAGATGCCCGGCTTTACACGCAGGACACTGGTGCCCACGTCCTCTACGTTGGGTTTCCGCTGCTCAGCGTGCCGGCTGGGAAGCTATCATCGCGCAGTGGTGCCACGCGTCGGATATTAGCACCAGTGGCATTCATTCCGATACAGATTACCGCGAAGTCTGGCTTAAGCCCCTCGCTACGCATCGACTGCTACGGAGAAGGCGCGGATCTGGTGATTCCAAACACCGCGCTCCTTGCCTGGTTGGAACAGCAAACAGGAAAATCCACGGTCGACCTGTTCGCCGATGAAGATGGCGTCGATCCATGGCGCGAGATTCGCGAGCTGGTAGCGTATGTTTGCCAGGCTTTAAGCCTGCCCGTTCCAGCGCTATGGAATGCTCCGACAGAAGCTGCACCACCATCAGCCCAGGATCTAAAGCTAAGCGCTGTTCCAAAAGCAGAGGAGAACGACGAGCCTGGGGTCTTGTGTGCGGCAGTCCTCGGCTTGTTTCCGATGGCCAACCAGAGCCTCATCCGCGACACACAAGACATGTCTGCCCAGTCCAGCCTGAGCGGTCCTGTGGTCAGCTTCTTGCTCGCCAGCGAGTCGCTTGCAGGCACCAAGAAAACGGAGGCCTCGCCAGCGCGATACCGTCGGGTCTTTGCCGAGGAGCACTTAGTTAGCGCAGCGGACCCGTTTCAGTCGCAGGCTGTGAGGCTGGCGAGGGAGCATAGTGGCTTGGTTATCCATGGGCCACCAGGCACCGGGAAGAGCCAGACCATTGCCAATATCATCGGTGACCATCTGGCCCGTGGTGAACGCGTGCTGATGGTTTGCGATAAACGGACGGCGCTCGACGTCGTCGCGAATCGGCTACAGCACTTGGGGCTCGGTGGCCTCTACGCGTTGGTTCATGATCCACAGCGAGACAAGCGCGATCTCTATAAACGGATTCGGGAGCAGCTCGACAATCTAGCAGAAGCGCCGATAGATTCGGCGTGCGTCACCCAGCTCGCCAAGGTTGACCATGAGCTGCAGGAACTCCACGGTGCCCTGAGCAGTTATTATCAAGCGCTCCATGGGAACCAGGATGAGCAAGGCACTTCGTTTCACACGCTGGTTGGGCAGTGGCTCGCCCTACGGGTGCCTGACCAGCTCAAAGTTGCATCTGATGCGCTGACAGATGCTGTTGCTGATGCCCACCTGGATGATTTGGAAAGACACGAGCATCTTCTGCGAGAGCTCTTCGAACGCGGCCAGTCCTGTGATTGGCCCATCAATCCTTGGGCGGCCTGCGCTGGGATTTCCCTGAGCGAGTTTATGGGAAAATCCCTCGACCGTTGGCGAACATCACTCGCAGAAGCCACGCAAGCTGCCGAACAGGTCGGCGTAGCGAGCGCCACAATCCCGGCGTTTGACAGCAAGTCCCCGGTTGGTGAACAAGGGAAAGCGCGTTTGGCCATCGCCGAACAGCTTTCCCTTGTAGCAGAGCAATGCAGCCAATCTACAATCCAACGCTGGGGCCACGAAGGTCTCGAGGTTGTAAAACGGGCACAGCATTTTCTGACGGATGCTGATCCTTCATTGAAGATACTCGGGCAAGGAGCTCTCGACGCAGAACTTGTCGCAGCAGTCCGCGACTCCTTGCCGCTGCCATCTCAAGTGAAGGCGTGGGTCATAACCCTCGATTCGTACCTGGAAGTGGCGACGAAGTGGTACAGCTTCGTCTATCTCGCTCGTAAGGGACCTGCCAGCGAAGCACTCAGCTGCTTTGGCCTCACATTGGCACCGGACAATGCTCAGCGGTTGAAGCAGTTTCTGACAGGGCTGCAGGCGCGCTTGACGTTGCTCTCGCTGGTCGAGCAGCTGACTGGAGAGAAGCCGCCGTCGCTTCCATCCGACGAAAATTTGACCGGCACGCTGAAGGGACTCAACTCACTCTTCGATCTGCTCGTCATATTGCATACAAGCGTCTCGCTCGCCTCAGTTCGACCTTTGGTGTCAGATGCGATTGCTGTGCCCGCACAGCGGAATACCGTGGTTCTGGGCCTTCAGCAATCAGTCGTGAGAGCAGAAGCAGTTGGGGCCCTGGCTGCAAAATTATCAGCGACCGGCCTGTTCACCGCCGCTTGGCTCTCTCAGATTGGACGCCAGATGCAGCAGGGAATGGCTGTACATCCGCAGCTTGCACCGCTGGGCCTGAGCCTGCCAACGCTTGAGAACGTGCTGAGACTGCGCGATGGTTTAGGCGAGCTACCAGCATCGATCCGTCAGCCAATGCTCGTGCTCCTGAGGCATACGCCAAGCCCAGAACAGGGCCTGCTCGTCTTGCGACATGCAGTCCTTGCGTCAGAGATGGGTCGGCACATTCGGCAGCACCCACAGCTGCACAGCCTCGATGCGCAGCGGCTACAACGGTACCTCGAACGCTATCAAGCGCTCGATGCAGAGAAGAAGCAGCTTACCTGCCAGGGAATCGTTCAGCTTTGGAGGCTTCGCCAACGGGCGCAACTGCTAGCCACCACTGGCACGCGGCTCAACAGCCTTGGCACCGAGCTCCGACGACGTCTCATGCTCCGCGGCGAGCATGCCATGCGACTGCGGCAAGTCATCCACACGGGCCAGAGCATTGCGGGTGGAGATCCTCTGTTCGAGGTTTGTCCGGTATGGATGGCCAGCCCAGAGACGGTGGCACAGATTTTTCCACGCATCGACCTTTTTGACGTGGTCATCTTCGATGAAGCCTCACAGTGCCGGCTGGAGGAAGCGCTCCCGGTGCTGCTGCGGGCCAAGCGGGTGGTCATCGCAGGGGATCCCCAGCAGCTGCCGCCTAGCCGCTTTTTTGAGTCAGCGATCAGCGTTAGTCACGAGGAGGAACCGGATACTGAACAAGACCTTTTCGAGCAGCAACAGAGCGAAATCGAGGATCTGCTCAACGCGGCGCTCAATCTCGAGATCCAGCAGTGCTACTTGGACGTGCACTATCGCTCCCGCGACGCCGACCTCATCGAATTCAGCAACGAACACTTTTACGAGTCGCGGTTGCAGCCGATTCCCGCATATCCGTCTCGGCAGGCCAAGCAGGCTGCAATCCAGCTGCACCATGCCCAAGGGACCTATGTCCAGCAGCGCAACGAGAAGGAGGCCGAGCTCGTCTGCCAACTCGTCCGTCAGCTTCTAATGCAGGATCACCCGCCTTCCATCGGGGTGGCATGCTTCAATGTCTCACAGCGCGATCTGATCCTTGACTGCATAGATCGGGTAGCTGCCGAAGACCCGGACTTTGCCGCCCGCCTCACCGTGGCCCGGAACCGGATTGGTGCGGGCTCGTTTGATGGGTTATTCGTCAAGAATCTGGAGAACGTGCAGGGTGACGAGCGGGACCACATGATTATCAGCACCACGTATGGACCTGACGCCAGCGGTCGGTTTTTTCGGCGATTTGGGCCGCTCGGCCGAAGCGGTGGTGGCAGACGGCTGAATGTGCTGGTCACTCGGGCTCGCGAGGCCGTGCATGTGATTACGTCGATCCCGCCAACTGTCTACCGCAGCCTGCCGGCCCTTCCTGCCGGAAGCGCTCCGGGCGGCGCGTTCTTGCTTTTCGCCTATCTCCAATATGCGGAAGCGATTGCCGCACCTGAAGCCCAAAATGTGGAAGCAGCGCCCACGGGCAAGCAAGAGGAGGCTGCCGCAATCCATGTGCAGCCCTCGGCCTATCCATCTCAGTTCGCGCAGGCATTAGGCAACCAGCTGGCGACGCAGCTTGACATGGGAAGCCGCATCCACTGGGGCAATGACGGGTTCTGCGTAGATCTGGCCTTGCAGCATCCGGTTCATCCTGAAGACATCTCGGTGGGACTCCTCTGTGATGGTCCACGCTTCGCCAAGGCACCCGATGCAGTCGAATGGGACATCTTTCGGATGACGATTCTGGAACGCCAAGGGTGGAAGCTGCGTCGCGTCTGGACTCCGCACTTCTTCCGGGATCCGTCGGCTGGAATACAGCTTATCCACAAACAGGCCAAAGACGAGGCTGCATGAGGGGGAAACAGGCTTTCATAGAAGGCGCTTGTGCCTTGGTCAACCCAAGAGTAATGATGCCCTCCTCGTCCAGGCGCCAGATTCTCTGGCTCCGACGGAGAAGGTTGTCCCCCCTTCGGTAGTGAGAATTCCATGGCGGTCAGGATCCTTCACTCGGCAGACTGGCAGATCGGCAAGGTATTCGGCGATATTGACGCGGTGGACGGCGACAAGGCCGCTGCCCTGCGGTCGCAACGGCTGCGCACAGTCCAGAGGATCGCTCAAGTCGCCGCCGAGCGCGAGGTGGATGCGGTCTTGGTGGCGGGCGATGTTTTTGAAACCAACGCCGTCTCCGATGAATCGCTAAGGCGAACGATGAACGCCCTGTCGGCCTACAGCGGAGACTGGCTTCTATTGCCAGGAAACCACGACGCTGCCCTCGCAGAGAGTGCATGGACCCGGCTTGAACGCCTGCGCCTGCCGGAAAATGTCAAACTTCTCACCAAGCCTCAGCCGGTCTTAGTGGCTGACCACCGGCTCGCCATTTTGCCTGCACCCCTGACCCGCCGTCACGAGGCGGTGGACATCACCGAGTCCATGGATGCGGCCAAGACCCCAGATGGGGCGGTACGTGTCGGAGTGGCGCACGGCAGTATCAGTAACCGCCTGCCTGAGCGGAGCGAGGCGCTTAACGAGATCGCCGAGGATCGCGCCGATCGCGCCCGGCTGGATTACCTTGCGCTCGGCGACTGGCACGGCACCCTTCAGATTGCGCCACGGACTTGGTACGCTGGCACCCCCGAGCCGGACCGGTTCAAAGGCAACGCCCCAGGCAACGTGCTATTGGTGACCATTGACGGGCCAGGCGCGCCACCTGAGGTCGAGCAAATTGCGGTAGGTCACTTCACCTGGCATCGCCTCACCGCGCCGATCCAGCAGCGCGAGGATCTGCGAGCGCTCGAAGTGTCCTTCGAGTGCCTCGGTCAGCCCTATGAGCGGCACCTGGTTAGCTTGGATCTCGTCGGAGCGGTTGACCTGGCGACCCGCGAAGCGCTAGACCGCTTGCTCGACGAATGGCGTGCTCGTTTCCATGTGCTCCGGGTATCCATGGATCAGCTCGTGGCCATGCCTAGCGACGACGACCTGGATCACATCGACACCATGGGGTTCATCCGTGCCGCAGTAAACCGCCTGCGTGGGCTTGCGAAGGACGCCAGCAATACGCAGCGCGACCCGGCGCGGCTGGCGCTGCAAATCCTGTACACCGAGCATGTTCGCGCCAACCGGAGGTGACCGATGAAAATTCGAAGGCTGGAACTCCGGAATTTCCGCAAGTTCATCGAGCCCGTAGCCATCGAAGGGCTTGGCGATGGCCTCACAGTCATCGCGGGCGACAATGAGGAGGGCAAGTCAACGTTGCTCAAGGCATTGCGCACAGTGCTATTCGACCGCCACGGCCTGACCGGTGAGGCGGCGGAGGCGCTGCGCCCCTTCGGGTCGGAGGTCCGCCCAGAGATTCATCTCGACTTTGAGTTAGCTGGGCAGAGCTATCGACTGCGTAAAGGCTTCTGTCAGCAGAAATTCGCGGAGATGGACGTCCCAGCTGGACGCATCAGTGGCCCTGCCGTGGAAGACAAGCTGCAAGAGCTCTTGCGATTCGATCCGCCTGGCCGGGGCTCTGCCCGACCAGAAAATCAGGGCATCTGGGGAATGTTCTGGCTGGAGCAGGGCACTACGTTTGACAATCTGGCGTTCCAGGCACGAGCGCGACAGACCGTCCTATCTGCGCTCGAGGGCGAGGTCGGAGCAGTTCTGGGCGGCCAGCGCGGGCGCGATCTGCTTGACACCATCGGAAGTCGCTACGGGGTGCTGTTCGACGCCCGCGAGCACCCGCGCGGTGAGTACAAGAAGGCCCTCGAACGCAAAAGCAGCCTGCAGGAGGAGCTGACTAAGGTGCAGACAGAACTGCACGCCTACGATGCCAAGGTGGATGAACTGGCAAAGGCGCGCGATCGTCTTGCTCGCTACGAGGCCGAGGGTCGGCTGGCGCGGGTTCTCCGTGAACGCGACGAGGCGGAGAAAGAGCAGAGACGCATTGAGTCGCTGGTAGCAGCACTGAAAGCCGCGACGCAACAAGAGCAAGTAGCACGAACCGAGGCCAAAGCTGCTGGAGCCCGCTGGCAGCGGCGCGAAGACGAGCTGCACGCAGGTGCCGAAGCTGACACGGCGGTAGTCAGGCTCAGGCTCGCCGTTGAAGCCGAGCAGCAAGCTCTGAACCCCCAAGAACGGGCCGTAGAGGAGGCGCGAGCGGCATATGACAGTGCAGCACAGGCCCAGGATCGCTCTGAGGTGGAAGCCCGGCGATGGGAGCGGCTAGAGCAACGAGCTCGCGCGGCTGAAACCCTCTCTGCCCTGCGTAAGCGTTCGATGGCCGCAATAGAGGCCCTACAAAATAGCCGCCAGGCTCATACCCAAGCCCAGGCCATCACGGTTGATGACAAGAAGGTCCGCAAGCTGCGACAGTTAGAGAAAGAGGCACTTGAGGCCGAGGCGGGGCTTAACGCGGTTGCCACCCGGCTCACCTTCACCCTCGAAACAGGCGTGTCGCTACGACTGGCCGGGCAGCGCCTGGCCGACGGCAAGCCTCTGCTTCTGGCTGAAACCACCAGCCTGGAGATTCAAAAAAACAACGAGCGCCTCGGTATTCTTACGATCACCCCAGGAGCCGAAGACCTCAGTGAACGACAGAAGCGTTCCGATGCAGCGCAGCAGAAGCTTGGTGCCGAACTCAAGGCGCTCGGACTGCTCAACGTAGCAGCAGCAGAGGTGCAGGTGAAAGAGCGGACTGCTCTTGAAGCCCGAGCACAGCAACAAGAAAAACTTGCCGAGGCTCATTCCCCGGAAGGGATCGATGTGCTGTCCTCTGCGATCGAGCGCGCTGAGGCGGAGCTGGTAGTAGGCACCGAAGAACAGGATGAGCTACTTACCACTGACGAAGTGGCTGAGGAGCTACGGGCAGCGCGAAGCAAACTCGAGGAAACAACCAAACAGACGAAGCACCACCGAGTATACTGGGACACGGAGAGCCGGACCCTGCAGGCTGCTCAGATGTCGCTCACCAAGGTAGAGGCAGCGCTCAAAGAAGCGTCAAATACGCAGAAAAAGGCGCACGAGATATTAGAGGCTGCCCGTCAGCGCGAGGACGATGCCAGCCTGTCAGCAGGTGTTGCTGAGCAGAAACGGCGCCTTCAGGAGGCCGAGGTAGTGACCCAGTCCGCTCACGAAGCGCATACTTCTGCCGCTCCCGAAGAAGCACGCCTGCGCCTAGAGGCCAAGACGCAGGCTGCCGAGTGTATCCGCAGGGAGATCGAAGAATCCAGCAAGCTAGCAACTGGCCTCGAGATTGAGCTGCGCACGCTCGGTCACCGTGGTCTGGGCGAGCAGGAGCAAGAACTAGTCGGAAAGCTGGAGCAGGCGCGGGTCGTGGCAGGGCGCTTTGACCGTGAAGCCGAGGCCATCCGGCTGCTCTACCAAACGCTACGTGGCGCTGAGCGAGAAGCCAAGGAGGCGTTCCTCGAACCTGTCCGGCGGCGTGTCCAACCCTACTTGAACCTGCTCATGCCGGGCAGCGAGCTAGTGCTGGGGGACAACGATTTGTCCATCTCGCACCTTAGGCGCGGTGGAAAGGATGAACCTTTTGATTCGCTGAGTATCGGTACTCGCGAACAGCTAGCTGTTCTGACGCGGCTTGGCTTCGCCGACCTATTGCGCGAACAGGGGCAGCCGGCAGCCGTGGTGCTGGATGATGCCCTGGTCTATGCAGATGACGCTCGCTTCGAGCGGATGCTCATTGTTTTGCGGCGAGCGGCACAGCATCAACAGATCATTGTTCTGACATGCCGCGAGCGAGACTACGTCTCCGCGGGATTTCCCGTCATCCGGCTCTCAAGTTGTCAGCATGCCGGCGCTGCTGCAGGCCCCCAAGTGGCTTTGCAGTGAGCGTCGGTATGTGGTCCATTGACAGGCTGTGATGCCTCTCCCGTAGGCGACGGACTTGGCAATGTAGTTTTTTGAGGTGCCTCGAAGCTGGGCGACGATAGCGATAAAGTCGCGGCCGGTGGTGGTAGTGCTGGTCAGCCAGCATCGCCGCCTTCTACGCGACCGTTCTGACTGCTCCCGACCATCGCAGTGTGCAAGCGCGACCAAGTCCTGCTCGGTGCGTGCGCCCTGATAGGTGCTCTCTGGCCACGGCGTGCGAGTTGCTCGATCAGGTGCGGCTCGATGCGACCGGGGGGCTAGCCTCAACCTGCCGGCCACGAGGGTCGAGAGCCGTCCCTCAGCATATGGCTGAGCCTTTTTTGGTTGACACGGAGACAGTTGAGACAGTATGAGGCGATTGATACACATGCACAGAGAAGCGTCCAAAGCGTTCAGCAAGCAATGTCAGTCCCTCTTCGCCGATGTCTTGGGCCACGGCCGCCGATGGAAGACGGCGTGCGCGACCAGCCTCGGGATCGGCCGCGCAACGCTCTATCGGTACCTTGATGACGGCGCGACCATCCCCACCGACATCCTGGCGCGGCTTGCCGCCATTGAGCGGTCGGCGCGGCCTATGGAAGGCCCTGAGACTGCCGAGATGGTGCGCCGGTATGCCAGGGCGCTGGTTGACGTTCAGCAGATCGTCGACGACACGGGCTCGCTCAAAGCTGGACTGCCGGCGACGGCACGGCGAGTTTTCGATATAGCCGCTGCGCTTAACTTCTCCTCCCAGACAACACGCTGGCCGACTGACATCGCGGGCCTGGTCCAAGCTGCGCGGAAGCCGCTGTTCGAGTGGGTCAGTGACCTCTCGTGGGATCCTGATGGCGACTTCACGGTCGCTCGCTTTGTCGAAGGTGGGTCCGTGTCGCCCGAATGCGTTCGGTTGGCAGCGCCGGCTGGAGACGTCGACACAGAGCTGGCGGAGAATGCGGGCTACCTGAAGCTGCGAGCCACCTGTGAATCGCTAGGATCGCCCGCGGAGCGCGACGCCGCGTACGTGGCATGGAGGCGCTTCGTGATCCAGCGGCCGGTGCTCCCCAACTGGACCACGGATGTCTATGCGGACGCCGTCCTCGCTACTCTCGATTCAGTCGATGCCCTCGTCGAGCTCTTCTATCAGCCCGTCCCCGAGGCGTTCGCCCGATCTGGCCAGCTCCGTCTTTGCACTGTGAGCGGAACGGTCCTCCGATTCAACGGAACGGGTTACGAAACCGAGTGCCGCGAGCCCACGGCCGTACAGGCCGCCCGGCGCGGGGACTTCAAGGAGAGCCCATTTCGCCCGGGCATGCTCCAGCTGCGCCGCAGCTTTCGGATGTTCTGGTGCATGCCCGGACGGACCGAGCTTGAGCTCGAGCGACGCCTCGTTCGCGCAGGTTGGACGTGCCGCATGTGGCCCGAGCTTGATCGTGTGGACCTCACTGCGACGTCGCCTGACGGCCGACGTCGTATCGCAGTCGACGTAAAGGACTACCTGTCTCCTGTGCGGCTGGCAGCACGGTTCGCTGGATTTAAAGAGTACGCCCGCGATCACCAATGTTTTCTTGTCGTGCCGGACTACGTCATCGATGCATCGCCCCTGTACTCGCATCGCTTCGAGGCTCTCCGTGCCTCGAAGGCTCGATCGCCAGTCTCCATTCGGACGTTATCTGGACTCGTTGACGAGCTGGTGCGCCAATGAGGTCGGAGAAGGAATTCACAGATGCGTTTGCTCGAGCGCTTCGGGCAGTAGATCCGGGCACTGAGGAGCACCTGTCTTCAGGGGATGTACGCAGGCTCGCTGGAGTCGAGTTGTGCCTGTCGTTCCTCCAGCGATTCCGTTCCTCAGAAGGAATCTCGGCCGTCCCGTTCTTGCTCCTTGGTTTTCCTTCTCTGCTCGGCGACGGTCGTCTGCGTGAGACTGAGAGGGCGCTGGCTTCTGTCCGGCACTTGTGTGGTCGCTTCGCATCGGTATCGGCATGGGTCGAGGCCTGTGCCTGGCATGCCCAGCTCCCCTCTCAGTGGCGCTGTTATCAGGTGGATGGAGCGGGCCTGGTGGCTCGCAGGGCCGCTGCCCCCGCGCGGCTGCTTGGTGTGCTCGGGCAGGCCGTGACCGCGCCGGTCCCGTGGTCCCAGGTGAGTCTGCACGTCGCCTCACCAGGCGAAGCTCGCGTCTACGTCGACCATCGGCGGAAAACGCTCGCGTACCAAGTACCCGTCGTGCCCAAAGATCGGCAGGCGATGCCGCAGCATGAGCTACAGCCACGCTCTATCAATCCGCCACTGATCCTGCGTTGGCCAGAACTCATGGCTGCCGCCCGCCGCGTCGATTCTCGCGAGTCGGCGGCTGAGTGGCCCATGGACACCCTTCCCCCCCTCCGCCTTGCCCGCCGACTCGATCGGGTCGCCATCGAGGGTGTTGAGGGAGGGCTATGGGACGGTGAAACTCTGACCATCGAGGGCGCGACGCATCTCGTTGGTATGCTCTCGTCGGGCAAGTCGACTCTCGTCTGGTCCATCGTATTTGCCACGGCGTTCGGCGGTGGCGGTCGCCGGATAGCAATGATCGTTCCGGACACAATCCAAGGCGCCGCCATCACCGCGCGCCTCCGTCGGCACGGTGTACCTTCAACGGTGCTATCGAGCGCGCGCAATCGAGAGCGCCACTTCGGTGCAATCCAGTGGAGGCACGGGCTGACCTCGGACTTTCGATCACTAGACACCCTTGGCGACCTGACTGAGGGCTTCGGACTCGCCTGTCCCCTCGATGGTCTGCAGCATGAACTTGAAGTTGTCGCGGGGGAAGATGGGGCGGTCGCATGGCCGACGATGCCCGAAAAACCCTGCCATCGACTCTACCAGTCGACGCCCAAGGACGACTCAGATGAGAGCGCGCGCACCGACGTCGTCGATGGGGAAGGCCTATCGTGCCCGCTCTTCGCTGCGTGCCCCGCGCAGGAGCAGCAACGAAATGCGGTCACAGCGCAGGTCGTCGTCATGACGCCACAAGCATTCGTGCACATGACCCCGGACCGTTGGACCACGCCAAGTCGCATCACACTTCCCGAGCTCCTGCAATATTCGGCTGACCTCGTCATCATGGATGAGGTCGACAGTATCCAGAAAGCGCTCGATGACGCATTCGCGCCGAGAAGCCCGCTGATGGGCGCCGACGACGATGTGTATGCCCCCAACATCGGTATGCGTACGTCGGAGGCGCTTCGCGCGCGGAGCGGCTATCAGTTCCGACGCGCAGACAATGCACGATGGCAGAGCAACTTCCATACGCTCTTCCGCCTGATCGGGACTCTTTACGCGATTCTGCAGCGCGAGGGAGAGTCGATCGCCCCCTTCTACAGGCACGCCCCCTTCACCTCAGCAGGCATTCTCGGCGAGCTGTGGCGGCTTCGCGAGGGACGTCCGCCGGGCGAAGACGCTAGCGAACGCGACATGTACGAGGCTCGCTTCGTTGAAGTCCTCAAGGTCGCCTCGGCGATCGGCCGCTTCTCCCGCGCATCGGCGGTGTCACAGGAGCAGGGTGACGCCGAGGCCGACCCGCTGGCCGAGCTCTCGGATAGGAACCTGGCCACGGCGGGAACTCGTCTTCGCGAACTGGCCAGTCAGGTCTTGACTAGCGACTACTACGACGACCTCCTCCAGGAGGTTCAGCGCGACCTCGGTGGCTCGCTTGCAGCGTTTGACGTGCGCGGACGCGGCACTAGTCGTCGCGATGAACTTGTGCTCGACGATCGTTCGAACGCAGCTGCGATCCTATTGGCGATCATCACTGAACTCGTCCTCGCTCACTACAACTGGCTGGTTCGCGCCCAGCCCGGCGTGGCGCAGGATTTCGAAATCGACGACGGCCAGCTCCTATCGCAGGCCAACAACCTCCTGCGTCACTATCGGACCCTTTTGCCCAGCAACCCGGCCGGCGGTGTGTTCGGGCTCTTTTACGACGAGCCACCAACCGAGAAGCGCGGCTATCTGGGTGGGAGGCTGACACTAGTCAACCATCTCGGCGTTGGGCGTCACCTCGTCGTCCACCTGCACGACCTGCTGCGAGCAGAGGGCCAGGCTGGCCCACACGTCCTCATGCTTTCTGGCACAAGCTGGGCCGGCGGCAGTCGCAAAGAGTTTGACCGAAGCCTGCGTATGGAGCTCGACGTTGCCTCGCCGACTTACGATGTGCAGGTTCCCGTTCGGGGTGTGCTTACGCAACCAGCCGACGAACTCCAGGCAATCCGCGAGTCTCGATTCGCACTCCTTGCACTCCGAGATGCACAGGGCAAGCAGTTCGTGGTCTCCGGTCTGACACCTACGCGACGGAGACAGGTCATCGCTGCCGTGGGAGATCGGCTTGCTACGCCTCAGGAAGGCGGCAATCGGCTTGAACATCAGTGGGCAAGCATGGAGCGTCACTGGGGAACAAATGCGTTGGAGGATCGGCGGCGAGCTCTGCTTGTTGTCAACTCCTATGCTGACGCCGCGTTGGTCGCGGACGTCGTAGCCCAAGCGCTCTATATGAATGCAGGCCCACGGAGGGGTGTCTATGCGCTCGTGCGCGATAGCGCGGATGACGAGGGAGCCATCGACATCATGCCGAAATTGGCTCGGTCGCTGCCGCGATCGCTAGTCGAGCGATTCGGAGAGACGGACGAGCGGTCTGTGCTTGTCGCACCGCTGTCCGTCATCGCGCGCGGTCACAACATCCTCAACCGGCGCCACCGCGCGGCGATCTCCACGATCTACTTCCTTCACCGGCCACACCCCCGGCCAGATGATCTTTCGCCGGCGATTGCGCGCCTCAACCGCTTTGCTGTCGAGCAGTACGACCGAGTTCTGAACCACGCTCATGGAGTGGCTGTAGCCGGCCGTGTTCTGAGGGATCGTGCGTCTCGCCTCGTCCGGCTGGCGCTCGCTATGCGTGATGGCTACCCGGCCTTGTCCCCAGTGTTCAAGGCGCAGTTCGCATGGGATCTCCTCACGCCGCTGTGGCAGACGATCGGACGCGGAATCCGCGGCGGGTGCCCGGTCTATGTCGGCTTCATCGACGCGAAGTTTGCGCCTCGTAGTTTCGACGGCGGGCGAGATGACGCCCATTCCAGCGTTCTCGTTCAGGCGATCCAGCAGCTCCAGACCGCCATGCGCGATGACCAAACCCCACAGGAGCGGCTCGTTGCCGAGCGGCTCTACCAACCATTTCACGACGCGCTCACGCGGACAGAAGGACTCCTTCATGGCTGAGATTCTCAACGAGGTAGAGCTGGCAGTCTGGACTCCCGGTACTGCGCTCGAACTGCCGGCGCTGTCATCGTTCGTTCTGCCCGTGGATGCTCAGCGGGCACTCGAGGAGGCGACAAGACGCAGCGTCGGCCGTACAACAGAGCCGATGCTGCCCTCCTTGGCCGGGCTGTCTGAGATCCTCGCGTGGTTCGTCCCTGACATGGCGTTCATGCGGATGGACTGGGATGGCGACGTACGGATGAAGCGACTCCGCCTCTACTTCCTCGGCGATAGATCGGGCGACGAAGATGTTCAAGTGCGCATCCGAGCGGGCCTCTCTGCGTGGCTCGCTATTGCTCACGGCGATGTTCCGGTCACAGTTCGTCAGGCCGTTGGTGCGGCACCGGCTGACCCGGCACACTGGAGCCTCCACGCCGTCACCCGAGAACTGTCATACCCCGGCATCTGTCCGGTTCCGTCTGAGCTTCTGCTCTTTGACGCTATCATCGCGAAGGCAGTTGCAGTGGTTCAGGGCGGCTCGTTCTCGATCGGCCAGCACCATGGACGCTCCTTTGTTCCCCGGATCCTCCAGAAACGCCCGGTGAGCGGACTTGAGCTGGTGGTGTTCCCACCGGTTAAGGCGGATAACGATTCGTTTTGGACCGAGGTGGTCACCCTCCGAGCCGCCACGTTCCCAGAGCGGTCTGAGATCCATCTTCTGGCGCGGACCTCCATTCGGAACTGGGGGCCCGTGCGGTCTGTCGATCGTTGGGAGGGCCCCACTCGATCGCTCGACGTGTTCATGCCCGTAAACGGAGGCAATCGGACCGCGAATGTCTCTTTCGCTTTTCGCTCTCGGCGAGAAGGAAAAGGGAAGGAAGCTCCCATCCAGGGCTGGTGGAAGGCTCAAAAGTCTCGCCGTGTGTTCGATCTGATTCACCGCCTGACAGGTAACGCTCTACTGTGCGACCGAGACGTCACCGAGCCTCAGGTCGACCCATCGGGACTCTGGGTACTGCCGCGACGAGCACCAGGAAGTAGGGACAAGTATTCGGCCGGCGGTAGCGGAGTCGGCTGGATCGATCGTGCGATCCTCGTTGACGTCCTCAACAGCCGGCTCGCTGGTGCCGGCTTCGAGAAGGCCGCACCAATGAAGCGCCACCGCGGCCGGCAGCCGATCGAGAAGCCCTTCGCGCGGCGACAGACATCGTCACTGGACGACGAGAAGGCCTGCCGGGCGGCGATGCTGAAGGCGCTTGCGGCCATGGGCAACGCCAATAACACGCTCGAGGTGCTGGTCCTTCATACTCGCGACGAAACGCCCCGCCGCGTTCGCGATGCCATCGTGAAGTTTCTCGGTGCACCAACCCAAGACGACGGTGGAGTGCTGGGGTGGGACGACGGCCTGCGTTTCGTCATCGTGAGCGCCCCGGCACAGGAATTCGCCCAGGCGCTCCCAGACGGGGCGCTTTCGGCAGACGAACGGGAGCGCTTCACCGAGAACCAAATGGGGCGCGTGCTGGTTGAACGTCGGCAGCAGGAGCAGGAGCGGGTTGCCGACTTGATGACGGCTCATGTACGTTCCGTACGGACGCGACCGGAGGAAATCGGCTGCGCGATCCTCGAAATGCCGGCAGCGCTGCGGGACAAACCAAACCTCGACCCATACCCGATGGCACGAAACCGCCTCGCCCGCGAGAAGGTGTTGCCGCAGGTCTTGCTGGTTGACGAGATCGAGGACAAGTACGAGTCCGCGGCGCGAGATCTGGTGCGCATGCTTGGTGTCTTCCCGACAGGTGAACTGGACCTCGCTCCGGCCGCCATCACGATTCTCCAGCGAAATGAAGACTGGCGCGGTGGCCGACGGCAGTCACCAGTCGCCCTTGCCGTCGCGGGTCGAGTCCGGGGCGGACTCCTCGAGTGCGCGCTGCCGGACGGTGAGACTGCTGAGCCACAGTGGATGACATATCCCGCCGCGATGCTGCGAATTATGGTCGCGGCCCACGACGGTCTCGATCGAGGTCGGTCATTTGAGAACCGTGCGCGCCATGAGCATTTCTTCGGCCGGGCGCTCGAGAGCATCGACAAGGAGGGCCCCTCTGTGGTTCTGATCGACGGCAGCAAGGTTCGGCTCCAGCTCGAGGCTTTCAGAAACGGGGGGCTGCATTTCGATCAAATCAAGCTTGGTACACGGACCTTCACGCCCACTGATCTGCCCAACACTCGCATTGTGCGCCTTGGGCTCGATCCGTCTGAGCAACCCTTCCACTTCCACCGGAACGAGACAAAGTGGCCATCGGGGATCTTCTGTTGGGAGGGGCAAACGCGAACTGCCTACGGCATCAAGACCAAGCCCCAGACCGTCAAGGGCAAGGCTCTGAATGCCACGCAGTTGTCTCGGCACGAGGAAGACGGCACAAACAAGGACCGTTCTTGGCCGCGCGTGCACGCGCCCCTCGATGAGATGTGCGTTATGTTCCAGCCGCAGTCCGACGACGCGATGCAAACCGCCACGCTCGTTGATCGGCTACGCCAGGTTCACGCCCAGTACGACAGCTCGACCAAGGCGCCGTTCCCGCTACACGAGCTCCAGTTGCTCGCCAAGGGTTTCACCTTCGACCGAGACGAAGATTTGGATGATGATGGCGACGAGGCTGCTGACGACGACGCATGAGGTGGCCCTGGGCACCGGCCACGTCGACTTCAGCGCACCCGCCAACTTCGCTGCGAAGGCGGACGAGGTGCACGATCGTGCGCCTCTCTGGGCAGGCGTTGCCTTACTGTTCCCGGGCCTGGGCCTTACTCCGACGACATCTGTGAGCAAATGGGCTGCGTTCGCCTGCTGCCTCCCCACGGCCAGGCTGACGCCTTGCGGGCAAGGATGCTCGTGACGTCCGGCGCTGAGGATGTACAATCCAATACACCTTTATGGCCTGGCGATGAAGATCGAGAAAAAATCAGTCAGATGGCTTCACCTATCGGACCTCCACCACGGGCTGGAGCCTGGGCGATGGCTGTGGCCAAACGTCCGCGCCGAATTCTTTGCCGACCTTGGCCGCCTTCACGACGCAGCGGGCCCCTGGGATCTGGTGCTATTTACGGGGGACCTCACGCAGCGGGGCTCGACCGAGGAGTTTCGCGCGCTAGAGACGGCACTCGCCGAGCTCTGGGACGCGCTTCGAAAGCTGGGCTCCGACCCTACCCTAGTAGCCGTTCCCGGCAATCATGATCTAGTACGACCGCCAGCGCAGCGGGCCGCACTCAAAGCGATGCGTCGCTGGCACGATGATTTTGCAACGAGGGAAGACTTCTGGCGCAGCTCCGATGATGAGTGCCGGCTGCTGGTCAGCGCTGCGTTTGAGCCATATACGCAGTGGTGGAAAGCCACCCCGCATCTCCTCCGTCACGAGCTGCGCGATGGCCTGCTCCCTGGGGACTTCTCCGCAGTTTGGGAGACGCACGGCTTCCGCCTTGGCATTATTGGCCTCAACAGCGCCTTTGCGCAGCTCACCGGAGATGAGTACGAGGGGCGCCTCGACCTCGACGTCCGTCAGTTGCATGCCGTCTGTGGCCAAGATCCGCCGGGCTGGCTGGCGAGAAACCAACTCAACCTCCTGCTCACGCACCACCCGCCAATGTGGCTGCACGAGGACGCGCTGAGGCGTTTTCGTGCCGATATCGATATTCCAGGCCGCTTCCTGATCCATCTCTTTGGCCATCAGCACCACGGCACGGCATCCACCCGCAGCGAGGGCGGAGCGCCTCCTCGCCGAGCCTGGCAGGGAGCGTCCCTATTCGGGCTAGAAAAATGGGGCCAGCGCAGCGAGGAGCGCATCCATGGCTACAGTGCCGCCTGCGCCCGGATCGAGGGCGCACAGATCTCGCTACGCCACTGGCCACGCCGGATGATGATGAAGCAGGCCGGGCACCGGCAGCTCGGGCCCGATGATACGTCCGAGTTGGAGGCGGACGGAAGCTATACGGAGACGATTTGTCCACCCGCCAAAGCGCGTACGAGCAGCGCGGTGGCGTTGGCGCCAGATTCGCTCACCGGCTTTGTAGAGGCCTACCGCAAGCGACTTACCTCGCTGTTTGATCGTTGGCCTATCGACGTACCTCTGGGAAGTAGGGATGCGGCTGCGCTAGACGAGATGTACTTGCCACTTCGCCTTGGCAACGGCCACGATCCCAGGCGTCTTGATCATGGACAGGTACTGGGCGCAACCGAGCTTTTGCAGCGAGAGCAGCCTCTGTGCGTGTGCGGGCAGGCGGGGGCTGGCAAGACGACCTGGATTGGTTGGATGTTCCGGCAGCTCCTGCGCTCGGAGCATGCGGTGCCGCTGCTCATCGTGCTGCGCGAGCTCGCTCGCCAGTGGCAGGCGGCTGATAGCCGCGGTGCACGGCGATCTTTGGACGGGTTTTTGCGCGAACAAGTGGCAGCACAGATGGGTCGCGATGTCACCGCAGCGCTCGAGCTCCTCTTGGCGAGTGAGGGCGGGCCGCGGCCGGTTCTGCTTATTGACGGCTGGGATGAGGCGGGCTCGCTTTCCCGCGAGCTACAGAACCGGCTCGCCGAGCTGCGCCATCAATATCCGCGACTCCTCGTGGTCGTCACCACTCGTCCCTACGTGCGCAGCCGCCCCTCCGAGCTCCGGGGCTTCGAGCAGCTCGACCTGCAGCCGCTATCTGATGCCGAAATCGCAACCTTTGCGCGGCGCTTCTATGAGGCGTGCCGCCATGAACAGTGCCACGCCATCGAACAGAGAGCCGAGACGTTTCTTTCTTTGGTCCGCCACAAACCAGGAGTGACCGCGCTGGCGCGGACGCCGCTTCTGCTGAGCATGATGCTCACGCTCAGCCGGACCAGGCCGCTGCCAGAGAGTCGCCTGCGTCTATTCGCCGCCTGTATCGAGCACATGCTGGCGACGCTGCCCGATGAGAAGGAAGAGCAGGGTATGCAGCCGGAGCTCCGTCGCTTTCGGCCCGAGCAGCCCGAGGAACGCGTTGACGCCGTGGTCATGCTCGCCGGCCGCATCCAAAGCGGCGCGCTCAGCCAGTGGCGGCGTGTACCCAATGTGGCCATGCTCTGCACGTGGGAGGAAATGGAAAAGGGGTTGCCCGACCTATGGCCGCCATCGCGGCGACGTGCATTCCTGCGCTGGCTGCTCGGTCCTGCAGGGCTATTGGCCGAGAACTCAGACGGGCAGCTTAGCTTTGTCCACCTGGGCTTTCAAGAGTACCTTGCTGCCCTCTATCTGGATCGGACCGTGACCGCGCCGGACGAGCAGCGGGCTGCATTTGCCAAGGACAGCGCTTGGCAAGAGACGCTGGTGCTCTGGGCCGCGCTGCTCCATGAGCGCGCGCCCCAGGAACTCACGCCCGTCCTGGAGGCGCTTGTTCGCGGCTCGCGGGCCGACCTGGAGCTCGCCGGCATGATCTTTGCCGACGCCAGTGGAGACGAGGACACTTTTTTGCGCTGGGTTGCGGCACTCCTTGCTCGCACCGCGAGCGGATTGCTCGATGTGGCAGAGCGCTGCGCGCCGCTGTTCGCCCACTCGCCCGTGCTCCACCGGCGCAACGAGATTTTGCACCGCATTGACGCGTTGGCCCTCGAGGCTCACCTGCCCGTGTGGCTGCGCCTGGCGGAGCTAGCGCGCCTTTTGGATGGGATAATCTCGCTGCCGCGCGCCGGCTCGTTGGCGAGGGAAGTCGCCACTGCACTCTATATCACCCCAGCGCCAACCGCGCGCCACGTCGCCGCGACGCGCGTGCTCGCCGGAGCGTTCCCGGTGTGGCCAATCGATACGCTGGAACTCGGACTGCTTCACTTGTGGCCAGGCCGGCGGCGCCGAGTGGGCATGCAGCTGCAGCTGATGGCCTGCTACGGTGTGGGAATGGATGTCTTGCTTTCGGCGGCACGCCGCCTTCTAGCGCAGCAGTCCAGCGTTGCCGCCGAGGATCAAGCCGCGGCGCTGACCTCGTGGACGCGCGAACATACGGACGGATCTATTCAGCACTGGAGGATGCTGTGGACGTTCCAGCAGCTGGAGCGAAGGGGACGGCAGACGATCACAGAAATGGCCGCGGATATGAAAGCGCTCCAGGCAGGGCTGCAGCCGTGGGCTCGCGGCTTTGCTCGGGATTGGGCGCGCGATCTTGTCGTGTGGGATCACGCGCTCGCTTCCTGGTCTTCCCACAGGACTCGCCTGTTGTTCGGACAGAGCTTCATTCGTGCCTATTCAATGGCCGCGCAGGAGCGCGCCGACGGACTTCTCGGGTCGCCGCGGGTCTGGCTGATGCCCGATCGGGTGCGGGAGTGGGTAGGTGAGTGGATGCGCGGGATCGCCCGCATCGCCTACCAGACGGCACATGCGGTCGAGCGAGTCAATGGAGCCCTGTTGGCCGGTGGAATAATGGGGACGACCGCCGGCGTCCCAGCGGCAGAACTGGCGACTGCGATGGATCTGCCGCCCGATGCGCCTTGGCTGGCGGATGTGGCCTGGGCAGAGCTCCAGTCCATGGGGCGGACCTGCGCCCGCGCAGTCGTGGCAGGTACGCCCGAGGAAATGGAGGGCTCGCTAATGATTCACTCGCACCGGCCCGCTGTGGCGGCACCCTCCGTTGCCGGTCTGCCCGCGAGTTCGCCTGTACCGCAGCCTCCGATGCACGAGAATCCTCTCCCAATGCTGGTGGCTGCCTGCCGGCTGTCGCTGACTCCCGACCGCGCGGACGCTCTCAGACTGTTTGCTCATGCAACGGGACCGAGCAGCCGCCATGTCGATCCATTATGGCGAGCGCTGGCGCGCCACCTCGCTCGACGCTCCGGGGCCGACGACCTCCGCCTGCTCGCTACGCTGGCCGAGCATCCGGATCAGCGGACCGGGTTGCTTGCAATCGGACTGCGCTACATCGTTCGCGGCGACATCGTCCTGGACGATGGCACGGAACTCAACCTCGATGAGATTGCCGATGGACTTGGTCTCCCGCGACTGCCCTATGTGGAGGCGGTGCCACCTGATGTGGACCTGCCTCCCGAACCGCCACCCAAGGCGAGACAACCAGGCGTCTTTGGGGTTCCACCGGAACTCGATGATGCTGAGGATGCTGTTGACGACTTGAACGATGAAGCGGGCGGCGCGGAACGGCCAGAGCCACCGACTAAGTGAGCTGGGCTTAGCGATCGGCTGAGGGCTCGGCACTCCGGTAGGGCTCGGCGAGCGGTCGCTCCGGTCATAGTCGCCAATGCATCCCAGCTAACCGCCGGGCGCCGCTGCCTGAATGCGACACCACAAGGTCGCGCAGCCGCTGACCAGTTGGTGCCGCGGCACAGCGAGTGAGCGCGAGCTGAGATTTTGGGGAAATGAACCTACTCGCTTTCTGACCTAAGTTGTGACAACCTGCCCCCCATGGCCAACGCTGTTCCAACCGTAGGGATTCTGACGGTTATTCCAGCCGAGCTTACGATGATGCGACGAGCATTCAGCATGGTGAATGCGCTACCCAAGAAGACCATATCCGGAAGCATCTACTACGAAAAGCTCTTGGCTAAGACTCGGTTTCGACCAGAGTTGCGTTTGGTGATCACCTGCATCGGTCACGCTGGGAACTACGACTCAAGCTCTGCTACGACAGAGATAATTCATAAGTACCATCCCAAATTTCTTGTTCTTAGCGGAATCGCGGCAGGAATCAAAAGTAAGGTAAAAATCGGTGACGTGGTCATCTCACAGGGCGTATGGGGCTATGAGTCGGCGGCTTTAGAGTCGGGTGGGCGCGTCTTACCCCGGCCGGACGGTGGACGAATCACTCACTCGACCTCACAGGATCTGAGCCGATATCTGGCCGGAAGTCCCAAGGCCACAGCGACTACTGTCTTCAAGCGTATCAATAGCGGTTGGCCGACGGCACCAGCGGGCAAGGAGGCCGAGTACGAGAAGCATGTTGCCGCGGAGCTGTCGATTCGGGATGCATGGATTGCATCAGGAGAAAAACTCCTGCGAGATCCGGACAAACTCCACTCTTTACGTGAGCAGCACGGCAAAGTCGAAGCGGATGACATGGAAGCGATCGGCTTCTGGATTGCCTGCCAACGAGAGAAAATCGAGTGTCTTGTTGTTCGGGGCATCTCAGATTTCGGTGACGATCTAAAGGACGATCGGTTCCACGGCTTGGCTTCGGCTTCCGCAGCAGCGGTGACGGCCGACTACGTCCGGCGCGGCCTTCTTTTTGCCTCGGAACCCTCGGTTTCCGAGCCTATCGCGGTCGCGTCTGATGCGTCTTCGTTCAGTCCCGATCCACCTCCCGGAACGCTTCGTCCGGGATTGTTTGCACGGTCGCCACGACTGAATCGTACGGTTGGTGCATTACTCGATGCGATGAAGCAAGGGCAGCGACTCATCGCCTTGTACGGTCGCCCCGGCGACGGAAAGACCCAGGTCGGCCAGCAACTCTCGTCCCTTCGTGATGGTGATCTGTATGTAGCTCTCCCGCGAATTGAAGACCTGGCCGATGATGACTGCTGGCCGAATGGACTGAGGCGGCTGGCTTCCGACCTCTTGGGACGCGCGTCCAACAGTTCCGATCTAGAGACCCTGGCAGCCACCATTCGGAATGCCCTCGTGCGCCGAAATGACGTTCGACTCATCATCGACAACGCGGATGCGCCCTGCCCGATCGACCTCGCCATGCTGCTTCCTCATGACAGCTTGGCTGTGTGCGTCGTCATAGGCGCTAGCGATCAAGGTATTGCTCATTCAGTTCGATTGGCACCTCCGACTGCACAGGAGTTTCGAGAGATTCTCGGAGAGAATCTGGGCTCCTCTCTCGTACTGTCGCGACAACAAGAGCAGATTGTAGCTCAGATTGGTAGCGCGGTTAGCTACAGCGCCATCGTGGCCGTTTGCGTCGGACAGGGATGTTCATCCGAGCACCTGTCAGTCGACCTCGAAGGCTATCGTGACGCGCTATCGCGTCCAAAATTGACCCATGAAGACCGTATCCAGCGAGCGATTGAGAAATGCTGGGTATCGCTTGGGCACGAGGAACGCGAACGCGTCGCTATCGTTGCGGCATTGGGTGAGGCGGAGGTTCCGCGAGCGTGGTTACCGCAACGGCTGGCTGCCGGTAGTCCACGAGGGTGGAAACTACTAGATGTCGCTGGCGTTATTCAGCGCACAACAGAGGATCGTGTCCGTATTCACAGGCTCATTGCCAGGCACGCGGAGGCGCGCAGCGACCTGAGAATCGGGAACGATCTGATCAGCGTGCTGGCCGACTGGACTGACAATCTGGACGTACTCGACGAACTAAAGTTGCAAGGTACGCGCACGAGCGCGTTCCTTCATGCCGTCCACTACCTTGCGCGGACTGGCCAGCTTGGAGATTCGCTTCGCCCTGATGTCGCAGCTATTCAAAAGACATACATAGATTTGGTGCCATTTCGATCCGGAGCGGCCGTGGTTGAGAAGCACGTACGGCTAGTTATCCCGGCGGGTTATGACGTGGCCAGTCTTCATTCCGCCGTACTTGGCCAACTGCTGGATACCATCGCGGATGGTGCTCAGCACTCAGATGCGCTGCGGCAACTGCATGATGAAGCGCTCGTCGTACTGCGCCGCCGTGTCGCGGAGAACCCACTTCCTGAACATGTCGTCGCGGACAGCGACTGGTTAGATGCGTCCGCGGTACACCATTTAGGGAAGTACCTCCTAAAGAAAGGAGACTCGTTGGATGCGCGCACACAAGGACTCAATCTGTTAAAAGCTGTTGATCGGTATGGCTCAACAGTGAAGAGTACCTCGCCGCAATACGCTAAATGGCGTGTGCGAATGGCAACCGCTCGACTTCAGCTAGCCACCAGCCAACTCTCTACGCTTGAAGAGTCAGCCCGGCTACTGCTCGATGTTGCCGATGATCCTGGCTTCACCCGTCCAGTTTACTTGCGTCTGAAAATCATCGAGCGGTTGTTGCGGTTGAGGCAGGTTCCTGCCACGCTCCTCTCCCACCAACGACGAATGGAACTTCTCTCCGAAGGACTTGCTCTCTGTGGAGGCACCGCGAATCCCGACATCCAAGCCGAGTTTTTGCAGCTAGTCGGCGGCGAGATGGCGCGCAGTCGCGATGTTGAGCGAGAAAGATCACTCCTTAATACGGCGAACTCACTACTCGCACGACTAAGACCTGATGCCCCGGGGTACGGAAATGCTTCGGCAGCGATTGGCTATGCAGTGCACAAGTCCGCTGAGCCTCGTGCTGACCCCGAGGGCTTTCAATGGCTGAATTATGCCCTCCGTCTCTATTCGCGTGCAGCTGTCAACTCGTACCATACGACGCGCCTGGTTGCAGTTCTTCGCGATCTGGGCCTACTCAAAGAAGCGCTCGAGCTCGCAGATGCTGCGATAGCCAAGTTTCTTCCGGAAGGTCCGAGCGACTATTGGATCGAATTTGAGCGCGCCAAAGTGCTCCGTTGGGCTGGACGTCATAGCGACGCAGAGACGATACTACGTACACTTCTTGCCCGCTATTCCACCCAGACGAGCAGCATCACAGACGAACTCGCCAAGGTGATGGTAGCAGTGGAGCGGCGCAAGGATGCGGCCGATCTTCTCGGCTCCAATATTCCACGCTACAGCCAGGCGGGGGATCGTGTCTTCTCTGAACAATGCGAGCGCTGGCTCGCATTGCTCGACAAGCACCAGCGGTCGTTCGGCGGATTGCTTGAAGATGAGTGGCGCAAAGAGCAGCGCCGCTTGTCGGTGGGCGCTGAGATTCTAGCGGTGGCCGATGTCGACGCGCGGTCGATCGCTTCACAATGGTTAGGGTCGCTCAGCAGTAAAGAGATAGGCCCGCGTTGAGAACAACACGCAATGGGGGCTGGGCTATGCCATGGGTCCTCAAGGTAGTCTAGCAGACTGGCGCTTGACGGTCGGCCCGTGTATCCATTCTGTTGTGCGCGTGACGAAACCGTTCCCTAAACGCTTTCGCAACACAGCCCTCGGTAGCAGACCCACCGACAGCAGATCACTGAACAAAGCCCCCCGCCCGGTCGCGGCTCGGCCGAAGGGGTTCACGGTGTCCCATCAGATCGCCATGGCGTCACCCGCGCTTCTGCCCCTGCGGCGACCTGCTGTGGCCAGATGGCTCAACTTGCTTGAGCGAGCTCGGTGTCTGGACGGATGGGGGCTGCAGCGTCTGCGCAGAAAGCACCGGTGAGACTCGGCTAGTCGCAACAGGCATGGGCGTCTTACCCGAGCTGAGCGGCGGCGCCTTACCAGAGCTGAGCGGCGGCGCCTTAGAAGACTGCGACGGTATCTTGCTCGACTGCAGCGGTGTCTGACTCGACTGCACCAGCGCCCGGGTCGATGCCGGCGGCACCTGGGCCGGAGCCGCGGGCGGCGTGTTGCTCGATGGCACCTGCGCCTGGGTCGCGGCAGTCCCCGAAGTCTTCTCGCAGGCAACCGCCGGAGTCTTGATCGATGGCGGAGCAGGAGCTTTTTCCTCGGCAGTCGGCTCTCGGCTCTCGTCGATCTCTTTTCGGATATCGGCGAGCAAGTCCCTGAGGTTCTCCGGGCTGGAGAAAGCGCGGGACACGTCTACCTTACCCATGCGGTTAAGGACACGGCGCAGCTCGTCGGCCCCTTGCGAGGGGTCGCCCTCTTCTGCGGCCTGCTGAGCTTCCTGCGAATCGTCTTCTTCGGCAGGAGCCTGCTGTTCTGACTGAGTCGGCTGCGCCTTCTGAACTGGCTGGCTGAACTCAGCGTCGCGGATCTCAGGTAGCGCCTGATTTCTTCGCGCGGGGAGCGGGCGGCGCACGTATCCCGAATCCATCGCTTTCATACCCAGATCGCGGAGGATCTCCAGCAGCGTCTTACCGAGGCCCACGTAATCTGGCGGCGGCGGCGGCGGCGGCGGAACTCGGGAGAGCTCCATCTGCTGCTGAATCGTCTGCATCGACATACTCTGCAGCTCGATCATGGAATGGAAGCTCCGCATCGCTTCTCCCATGGTCTCGACGAGCTGCTTGCACTCCTGCGCGACCCGCCGTGGCGTCTCGAGCGTGCTCTGAAATAGGATGTGCTGCTCCGCGGTCATGCGCTGGATGACCGAGTACAGCGCCTCAATCGCCCGGGTCTCCGAGCGGAGCTTGAAGTTGCTGTATTCGTTGCGCTCGATGTGCTGCGAGAAGAGC
>Ga0075163_10002010_pt1 | contig 27368 bp, 25 predicted proteins | sample JI1023141ADNA_FD_71478 | JGI IMG/M metagenome (GOLD analysis project Ga0075163, IMG submission 71478) | Wastewater effluent complex algal communities from Wisconsin, to seasonally profile nutrient transformation and Carbon sequestration -... | ecosystem: Engineered > WWTP > Effluent > Algae...
TGAAACTCCATCGGCCCCCGGCTCGGCAAACGCCACTGTCCGACTTGTTTCCCGTTTGCCCAGACATTGAGGGCGCGGGCATGTGAAGGGCGGCCCATGGCTACCACTCGCTCTCGTTTGTGGCCGGCGTCTTTTCCTGGATAACAAGCTCAAGCCCGAGCAGGCTCGCCAGGGACATGAGGCGTTCAAGGGTCAGGCGGTCCGGGTGGGCTTCAAGCTCCGAAAGGCGGTTCTGGCTGATGCCGAGTCTTGCCGAGGCGGCCGCCTGGGACAAGCCTAGTGTCTTGCGCCGGGCGGAGAGAATCTGGCCGGCCTGGTGAGGTGAGGACAGTCGGGTCATGGCGAGATATCGCAAAAGTCGATAAATGCACAATATCGTATTTTTCGATAACTGTGAAATATCGGATTTTTCGATGGGAGACGGGCAGATCCTCGCAGCCTCTCTCAAACCCCCCACAGCAAAAAATCCAGCGCCCCCGTGATTTCGTCGTGCTGGTCGGCCTGGACGTCGAGCAGGTAGCCCGCGCTCTCCGGGCTGCGGGAGTTGTCCGGATAACGCGAATGGATTCTTGGTTTATAAAAGATGCGCAGCCGACATCACCTTTGCGTTACGGCTGAGATCCGTGTGCGCTTTGGGTCAGGTAGGTCGTTAGATCCCGTATCATCGCTCTCCCAGCAACCTGCCCTGCACTCTAATCCCGAGTCCGAGCCCATGTTCACCGGTCGTCCCCTTCCCCCGTTGCCTACCGTCGTGGCCGAAGCCGGCTGGGCGGCGGGCTCACTGCATGTCTGCCAGCAATCGGCCTTGGAGTTTGGCTCGAACCGGCGGGAACCGGTCAACTGCCGTCCCGTCGTCAAGATCCGTCCGGACGGCCACCGCGTCGTGGTATTGCCTTGCACAAGGCGGGACCAGGCAGCCAACCCGGATTTTTTTGACCTCAACGCGTCCGGGCGCGTCATGTGGTCGCTGCCCCCCAAGGCTTCCAGCTTCACCTATTACCGTTACGAAACGGTCTCCTCCGATGCCCTAGTCGGCAAGGCCATTGGCGTGATGTCCCACTCAGCTCGAATCGACCTGATAGGCTGGCTCAAGGAGCGCTACTGACATGGCCTCTTTTTCCACCCAAATGGAACTCGACGCGGCGGTTTCTGACTTGTGGAGCCGCCGCGACGGCCTCGACGCCGCCGAATGGGATCGGCTGTACGAACTCGTCTGCAGCGTGCTGAAACCTTATCGCCCGAAGGAACTCGGCAGCCTTCCCGAAGACCGGCAGGTCTATATTGATGACTTCTTTGCCGACAAGGTCCTGAAATCGTCGGCCAGCCCGTCCGTGCTGTTCCATGCAGGCGCGATTCGCGTTTTTTATCGCAACTACCTTCTCGATCAAATCCGGGAACTCACCCAGCACAAGAAATACTTCGTGTCGGCCCACCGCGACGATTGTGACGAAGACCCGAAAAACGGGGCTGACCAGTTGCGTGATGAATCCGCCGCTGCGTTTGCCGAGTTGGCCGAGCATGGACTCACGGTCGCCCAAACCGCGCAGTCGGCGAAGGCTTTCCTCCTACACTGCGAAGCTTGGGTCCCGGTCTATCTGGCCTTCAATTTCTGCCCTGACAAACCCCGCAGCGAAACACTGCAGGCGCTGGCCCAACGGCTCCGGATTGCCTCTTATCACCACAAGGCCAGCAAGCTGGGCATCAACTGGGATCCCCGCAAGGTCAGCAGCCAAGGAAAGGGGTTTGCCGATACGGTCCTCGGCCGCTGGATCTGTGACGATTTGCAGCTTGAGATCCGCCCCGAAAACGCGGAGGCCATTCTGGATATCTTCAAAATCCTCTGTTTCGAGGCGTTGAACTGGAGAGAAGTCCAGGAACAGGAAGCAACACCATGAAGCTCGATCGCCCCCTCAGCCCACCGCTGGTTCATATTGAACGCAGCCTTTTCGGGGTTTCCGAGATGCTGATCGCCGCCGTCGAACGGGGCGAAACTTCGGCGGCGATTGCCGCGGCCGTGCGTTCGTCACCCGAATGGGCCGAACGCAACACCGCCGCGCCGGTGCCCCCCGATGAACTGAGCGCGGACGTTCCGTCGATGCCAGCCCATTTGCGCGGGTTGATCGCGCGGCGGCTCGCCGCCCAGGCGACGCTGCAGTCCTCCGCTAAGCCGCTTCCAGCTGCCGGGCAAATCGTCGAAGTACGTCAGATCCATACGCCGAAGCCGGGCCAGCTCGACTGGGTCATGCAGGTTCCTTTGTATGTGCTGCTCGACGCGCCGGGCGAAGCCGCCGGGGTCTGGCATGGCTGGCTGGTCAGTAGCGAAGCGGACTATGCCGGCTGGTGGGATTTCGTGCTGCAGGAAGAGGACGAACCTCACGCTCCGGAGGCGGCACTCGTGCAGGTGTGGAACCCGCTGCGGATCTATCTGCCGATGGCCGCTCGGCTCGTCGGCCAACTGGCGCCCGCCCGGTTGCAAGCCGTTCGCGCACTAGCAACCGAATACGTGACCCATGAAGTACCGGCCGACGTGCCCGTTTGGCCCGGCCGGGTCGCCCAGCGCTCGACCGTGGGGGGCTTAGCAGTGGTAACCGGCAGCCCGCTCGGGGATGCGACCGATCCGCGCCACACTTATCAGCACCTGTATCACCATGCAGCCGAGGCCATCCGTGAGCCTGCACGACTGGCGCTCGCCGAAGCCGCCCGGGCGGCCGCTCCGGCAGCTGCGCTGCTGGCCCTTTGGGAGCACGCTGCGGCTCGGCTGGGTGCCGCCATCCGACTGGTCCCGCGCGTGGAACTGGCAATGAGTGATTTGGCCGATGAACAGGCCGAACAGGATCTGCTATGGGAAGACCTCGCTCGCCTGTGTATTGACGAGCGCACTCCCGACGGAGCAGGGCGCGTGCAGGTGTCGGCCGAATCGGAACTCGCAGTCTGCTGCGAGCTGCGCATTGCGGGCAGGCTGGTGTACAAGCAGACGGCGCGCGGGGGGGAAGGCCCAGCCGAACTGGAATGGGAGGCCGGCGAAAGCGCAACGTTGACCTTAAGCGTGGCGGACGGTCGCCGGCTGGAGCTGCCCCTTGCCGGCTGAAGTCCGGCCCTTCGTCGCCCTGTGGGAATCCGGCAACGCCACAAGCCGGGCGCTGGCCCTCCTGACCCCGCAGCAGGCCATCACGACCCCCCTTGCAGAGATGAGGCTCCCTGTGGCGGGCGCATCGGTGGCCGACAGCCCGCTAAAGCCGCTCCGTCAGGCGCTCCCGAAAACGCCGGACCGCGCCGGTCTGCTGGTCCTCGACGCGGCCCTCCCCGCCCTCTGGCAGGATGCGCCCTGGGAGGGGCTCACCCTCTCCGGTCGGACTCTGGCCGAGAGCCTGCTAGTCGTCCGACATGCCACCCCACACTTCGGCGTGCAAGCCCTTAGCGGCCGTCGCACCGCCTGGCTCAACCTGTTTCCGTCCGATGGCGCGGGGGGATTCGATTTCATCGCTGCGCTACAGCCTCAGATTGATGCCGAACAATTGATACGGGTCCTCCCGCGTTCGCTGACGCGTGGGCTCGACGGCTATGACGATCTTTTCATCCTCGCCCATGGTGACAGCCAAGGCCTGCTCGATGCCACTGGGCGCTCTTTCAGCCTGGGCACCGAGGCTTTCCCGCCGCGAGTCTGGCTGCTGGCCTGCAATCTCGATGGCGCGATGTATCGGCTGGCCGAAAGCTTGCTCGCCCGCGGCGTCCGCAGCGTGGTGACCGCCACCGGTGAGATTTCGGCGCCGGAAATGGCCGGACTCCTTGCCGCCTGGTGCGGGCGCGAAGTCGGCGTGGCGCTCGAAGACTGGCTGCTGGCTCAGCGTCAGGCTACACGCCGGGTGAACGGAGGCCTGCACGCCCTGACCCTATTTGGGCAATGCAGTCTCGACGATTCCAATGCTGCAGCGTGGAACGGGAAGATCTGGAACAAGCATCGCCATCAGCTCGCACCGCTGAGACTGGTCGACGCGGATGAAGCCTGCTTCCGGGCCGCGCTGGCGATGGTCGAAGCGCCGGAAGGCTGGTCGCGGTTGTGGCCGCTTACGCTGGGCTGGCTAATGGGCGAAGCCCTGGCCGCCGCCGAAAACTTCGACCACCAAGTTATGCACCGACTGCTGAGGAAGGTCGAAAACGCCCCTGGTGTGCCCCGGATTGGGCCGGCCTGGTGCTATGCACAGGCCAATGCTGTCTACCGGCTGGGCCACCATGATCTGGCGGCCAGCCATATCGCCGCAGGGCTGGACGGCGGCTCGCTGCCCTCGGTGGAAAGAGCCGAGCTGCTGGGACTGCTGACCAATGTCCTGATCGACATGAATCTACCCGGCGCAGCGCAGCGGGTGGCCCAGTTGCATGCCGACTGCAGCGCGCAAATCGATGACTTCGGCTTGCGCGACGGGCAGGATTTCCGGCGTCTCGATTGGGAGGCGCGGATCGCGATGCGGGAGCGGCGCTTCGACGATGCGATCCACGTCTTCGCCAGCAAACGCCAGCAAAGCAATGAACCTGAGGACACGCGGGAGCTGGCTTGGCTGCTGTACGCGTCCGCCTGGCAGCATCGCCACGCCGGCGCGCCCGTGCCGGGCAGCTACCGGGATGAAGTTGTGCAGATCCTTGCGTTGCGCGACGCCAGCCACATCGGCAAGGGAAACGATGGCACGGCCTATCTGCTGAGGGCGCTGGCCTGCTGGCGTTGGGGCACGGACGATGCAAGTTGCGATCCGGAACTGGTGCGCTGGGTGCCCCTGGTCCGGCAGGGCATGACGGCCAGTGATCCGGGGCCATGGGCCTTTGCCGGCGCATATCTTGCGCTGACCGACTGCTCCCGCTTTGCCGCTCTGGGGAAAACTGCACTCGATGCGCTCGCACGGGCCCGTTACTGGCTCGACGCGGCCGGTTTTGCGGAGCTCGGGCTTGAGGGCTGCGGGGCGGAGGCCGCGCCCGAACGTTTCCGCGCGATGCGAACCAAAGTCTTGGTGTCTCTCCACACCTGCCTACCGGCCCTCGCCGATCCCGGCGATGACACGGCGCCGATTATTCCGCTCTGATTGGCCAGGGACAAAACATGCTACATTTCATGGCCTTCGCGACATGGCGGATTTGCCCTCTTTTCGAGAGGGGTTCACCCTGGCGCAAGCACCTGAAAAGATGGGTAAACTGATTTCCGGTCGATGCTAAAAGTTTTTTTGGCTTGCCGTAGGGATAGTTCACCTTTTCGGGGCCGGGAAGCCAGTCAGCACGCGGCTTTCCAAGGGGGCTGTCCGGACGGTCTGCCCGTTGATAGGGCTTTGTGACGTGATGGTTGCTTGCTCGTTCAGTGCCTGCATGATGAGTCTGGACGGTATGCCCGTTGATAGGGCTTTGTGACCTGATCTCGCGCTTGGCACGGGACTCATCCACGTATTGGCCACTGGGGTCCGGACGGTCTGCCCGCTGATAGGGCTCTGTGACGTGTGCGGGACAACCAGCGTGTGGTAGGGGGTCACCCTCCGCTACCTACAGGCAAATTGAAACCCCCCGTCCGCTGCATGCAGTGGGCGGGGGGTTTCGTCAGGGCCTCTCAGAGGCCGAGCAGGGAGAAGGGGTAGATGCGGGGGATCAGCGCATCGAGGGGAGCCCAGCTGTTGTCGGCCAGCGCCAGTCCGAGGGCGGAGGCATGGCGGCCGACGGTCGGGGCCTTGTCGGAGTCCGCCTTACCCAGCCCCGCCGCGATAACCTCGTCCGCGGCCCGTTGCCAGCCGGCAAGGACCTCACCGATACGTTCAAGCTGTGCCCGGCAGCCCGCAGGAGTGGCATGCAGTTGCCGGAGCGGATGCAGGGCTTCGAGCCAGTAGCTGGCTTTCAGCAAGGCCTCGATTTCGGCCGCTAGGGTTTCAGCTGGCAGCAGGCCGGCCTGCCACAGCCCCGTCGCGCCGACGGCCCGCGGCAGCACGCGCGGCCCGCGCAGGGGCTGGTGTTCGCCATAGTTGGCAGCCAGCACCTGCAGGCCCGCCTGATCGTCCTTCGCCAAGGCCAGTGCGATCTCGCCCATCCACAGGAAAGCCGAACTGCCTCTCCTACCTTGCCGCTCCAGTTCGCTACGGCCCCGCGCATAAAATTCGGCGGCGGCACCCAGCTTCCCACCCTGCAGCGCGGCGTGTCCCAGATAGGTCAGCGTCTGATCAAGCGGCAGATCGTTGGCTTCCTGCAAGGCTAGAGATTCTGCATAGCAGCGCGCGGCCTCCTCACTCAAACCCTGGCGCAGCAGGATTTCACCGAGACGCCCGATGGACTTGAAGCGCTCAGGGTCATCGGTGTGCGCCTGCTGCTGGACCGCCCGTCGGATCAGCTCCTCGGCCGCCGGTAGACAGCCCAGGTCGGAGAACACGTTGGCCGCCTCGCGCAGCAGGCGGGCTTCATGGACGTTCAGATGGGCGGGCCGGTCGATCTTTTCGCGGCTAAGGTTCTTCCATTCGAGCAGGAAGCAACGCAGCGCCAGCGGGAAATTGCCTTGGTAGTAGGCCAGCCGACCGTGCTGGAGGCCCAGCAGGCACACGTCGACTTCATCGGCCATCCCCGGCAACGCGTCCTTCAGGGCTGCCGCCGTTGCCAGTGCATGGCGGTGCGCGCTCTCCGCGCCGTCGAAATCGCCGGTCTCGGTCAGGCGGTAGGTGACCTCCCACCAGAACAGGATGCGAAACGCGAGTGGCAGGCTTTCGGCTTCCTGCAGGCGTGCCAGGGCCCTTTCGGCGTCGGCAAGCGTCGGGATGCCGGTGCGCAGGCCGATGATGAGATCGAGCAAGCGATAGGCCTGCGCCAGCAGCGCAAAATCGCTGCGCCGGACGCGGATTGGCTGCTGACTGCGCTCGAACATCATGGCGGCGAAATCCGCTTGCCATTGACGCAGCAGATCACTGCGAAAATCGAGTGGCGGGGCGAGCCGAACGAGGGCCAGCGCGAGGGCCTCGGTGAGCGTTTGATGATCGGGGGCCGGCCAACCCAGCGCCGGATCGGTCAGGCCCGGCGGGCTCAGGCACAGGCTACGCCCCAGCTCGGCCCCCAGCAGCTGGGCGACCGGCAGCGGGGCCGCGCACCAGGGAAAAGGCAGCTTGGGCGCCAGCTCTAGCCGAGGTTCGGACGCCAGGCACACCCCAGCCGCTGCCAGGCGCAAACGCCAGTCGTCAGGCAGGCTTGCCTCTGCTCCGAGAGGCGCCTCCCTGGTCGGCGCCAACTGGATGCGCAGCTCGACCGAGCCCGGCAGCAGGCGATCCGGAAAGGCACGAACCGGCGAAATGAGCCGGTGCTGGATGGTCCATTGGCTCATTGGGGAGTCTCCGAAATCGGGGTGAAGCAGGCATTGCCTTCGGGAGACAGGGGCGGCAGCGGGAAACGCCGTTCAACCGGGAGCGAGGCAGAGAAGACATCTGGCAGGGTGAGCTGCATCAGGGTGGCGCCGAGGTCGGCGAGAGCGCCCCCCACAGTCCGGTCGATGAAGGCACCATTGGCATGGTTGCGGGAAATCTTGGTGAGATCATAGGGCTGACAGACCTTGACCACTTCGCTTGCCCTCGCAATGCCCGGCAGTCCGTAAATTGCATCAAGACGGCTGAGGCCATGCGCGACGCCAGCATGCAGACTGCGAAAGGGCGCCGGCATGCGGGGGTCGGCCGGCGTTCGCGTGTAGCGGGCGACGGCGGACGAGGTCGCGTCTTCGGTGCGCCCCATCAGGAGCAAGTGAATGCGGTCCGCCGGGCCAATAAATGGGAGCACTGGCGCCAGTGCCAGCGCATAGCTGAAGCCGAGCGCATGGGCCTGGTCGCCCAGGCCAGCCGCGGCATGGACGGCGTCGGCTGTGCCATAGGCGCCGACGGTAACGAGATCGGGGTGGGCGTGGAGCCAGCTCAGAAGGCCTTGCAGTTGCCTGACACCCGGCGCGTCGGGATCGCGTGCCTGACCGAAGCCGAGCAGCACATCGCGCGCGTGGTGCTGCATCTTGGCTTGTCCACCGGCTTCGAAGCCGGGCGCCGGACAGGCCAGAATCGTCTCCAACGTGGCCTCACCAAGGGTTTCATTGAAGATCGCCTGCCAGCGATCGAGGGGCACCATCACCAGGGTCGCGCCCAGGGCAAGCTTGGTCGAGCGGTGCTCGAGCCTGTCCCAGTTGCCGGTTTCATCGCCAATGGCGAGCCAATGTGTCATGTGTTGTCCTTATCGAGCCACCCATGATAACAGGGCAAAAACAGCCCCCTGTCAGCCGCCGGCCTTCAGATTAGCGCAGAGCGCCGCTCACCCCGCGGTTTCGGCGCGGCCGGACGCAGCTCGTCGGTAAGCCAACCCTGGCCGATCGAGTACAGGTATTGCTTGAGCAGCTTGTGCCATTCAGCGACGCCCGGGCGGGCTTGTGGGTCGTGCGCGCCGTCCCGGAAGGCGCGGATGAAGGCTGCCTTGAGCCCCCCGGACAGATGACTCCACAGCAGATACCAGGGCCCCTCCGGAATGGCCCCCTGGCTGCCGGGACGCGTACCGCCTTCACCATAGGGGAAATGCCCCTCCCGCAGGTTATCCACCGGATTGCATCCGCCCACACTGTCGTAGGGGTGGCGGCCGAGCATCAGGCACTGGAAGATCATGATCGCCAGCGAAAAGGCGTCACTCTCCGCGGTGCGCCGGATGCGTGCGAAATCCTGCCCGAGGTGCTCGGGGGGCGTGCTCTCCTGGCTGCCAACCGGGCATGGGAAGAACGCCTGCCTGGTCGCCACCTGGAAACTGTCACAGTCGATCAGCGTGATCCGTCCGGTAGCCGGATCGCACAGGAAATTGTTCAGGTTCACGTCGCCTAGGTGGATGCCCTGGCCGTGCAAAGTCTGCACGCAGGCCAGCAGTTCGAGCAGCGAGCCGGTGATGAAGCGCCGCGTGAGACCAGGGAAATACTTGGCGCTCAGGCTCGGATGGGCGAGCTTACGCAGGGGCTGGCCGGCGCCCCGGCGCATCGCATAACCGATCCACTGCTCATCGGCATCGAAGACGCTGAGGCGCGGCCAGGCGAGAGGCTGATGCTGCAGCGCCGGCCACAGGGCGATCTGCGCCTCGACCTTGCGGCGCAGCTCAGGCCCGCGGGCATGTAGCTTCTCGAGGGCGTAGAGCTTGACCGCCAGGTCGGGCCGGTCGACCAGGGCATGCACGCTGCCCTCACCGCCTCGCCCCAATTCAGCACCAAGACGCTGCCCCCTGTTTCCTGCATCGAAGACGCGATCGACCATTTCCCTGCTCCCGTAGATGTGATGTTGCTCACTCAACGCAGCAGGCGCGCCGTTTTTGAAGCGAAAAAAATTTCAGGTTCTTTAAAAATCCATCCAGGTGCGTGCGTTCTATGGCCATACCCAACCAGACAAGGAACGCACCATGGACCGCAATACCGCCCTCTCCCCCTACGCCGACCTCATCGAAAACCCGGTGGCCCGCTGCGCCTGCATGCTGGTACTGGATGTCTCGAGCAGCATGGGGGGGCAGCCGATCAGCGAACTCAACGAAGCTGTTCGGCGCTTCGTCGCCGAAGTGCAGGAGGACGAGTTCGCCAGCCAGGCCATCGAGCTGGGTATCGTCACCTTTGGCGCGGATGTGTGCGTCAGCCTGCCGATCACCCCGGTGCACCTGATCACCGAGGTGGCCCCGCTGGAGGCTAGCGGGCTGACCCCGATGGGGCTGGCCGTCGAGGCGTCACTGCAGGCCCTCACCGCCCGCAAGGAGGAGTACCAGCGTACCGGCACCAGCTATTACCAGCCCTGGCTGGTGCTGATGAGCGACGGCGAACCGAACGACGCGTGGCAGGCGACGGCAGCCCGCTGCCAGCAGTTCAGCGCTGAGCGCAAGCTGGTCGTGATGCCAGTCGGGATAGGCGACAACGCAGATCTCGCGATCCTCGGCGCGTTCTCCCATCGCCCCGCCAAACCCCTCGCCGGCTTGCGCTTCCGGGAGTTCTTCCAGTGGTTATCGGCGAGCATGAGCCGGGTCAGCCAGTCCACCCCGGGGGTCGCGGTCAGCCTGCCGTCGAGCGGTGGCTGGGACCAGATCTGAGCGCCCCCAGGAAACGTCCTTGACGTTTCCTCAATACAGCTTGGGCGGCCCGGCGTTTTCTTGAGCGCCGCAGCGGGGGCCTAGCCCCCCTTTTGCACGTCCCCCCGCCTTCAACCGGAGCCCACACCATGAACATGCACCCGACCCTGACCACTTCGACTGGCGAACTGTTTACTGCCTCCTCCTCGACACGACGCGCCTGCATGCTCGTGCTTGACCTGTCGCAGCAGAAAAAGGGCGCGCCAGTCGGCCGGATGCGGGACTGCATCCAGCAACTGATCAACCGCCTGCGGGCCGACCCAGCGATCGCCGACAGCCTGGAGCTCGGGATCATCAGCGCAGCTGGCCAGGTCAATGTCCTGCGGGACATCACGCCCCTGCGCGAACTTTCGCTGCCCGTCCCCTTGAGCAGCACCGGAGACGCCCCTCTCGGCAAAGCGGTGGTACGCGCGCTGCAGACCCTCGAGGCGCGGGAGGCGGATTACCGCCAAGCGGGTCTGCGTGTCCTGCCCGCCTGTCTGGTGATCCTGGGACGGGGCGGCACCGACGACGCCTGGCCTGAGATCGCGCTCAGTTGCCGGGCACTCGAGCGCGAAGGCAAGCTCCGGGTGATCAGCGCCGCCCTGGGGGCCGACACCGTGCTGCCGGTGCTCGCCGCCTTCGGTGCAGTCGCGCCGATTTCGCTTGCACAACTGGGCATGTCGCATCTCGTAGAAACCCTCCGACGCCGGATCGGCGACGATGCCCGGCCTCCACTCCCCCAGCTCGATCCGGGTCAGGTGCAGCCCCCCCTTCCCGTGCCTGCTCTCCCTGTTCCGCTAAGAGCCCTGGAGACGGAACGTCGGCCTGTCATCGCGCTGCAGATCCGCAATGAAAGGCCACTGCCGCCCGCGATCGGGATGGGTGAAAGGGTGCTTTCCCCTCGGCAAGCGCTGCTGCTGCAGCACGGATGGACGGCGATGCGCGCGCGCTTGGGGCTTCGGCGCCGGGTTCCGCTGAGCCAGCGCCATTCGGCTGCCGTGACGGCTGTCGCCGAAGCGAAACTACCCTCCGCCTTGCCCGCGGAGCAGCTGTGGCTGGGCGCTGCGGATACCTGTGTCGGGGCGGCCCACCTGCGCCAGGAGCCGCCGACACCGTGCCAGGATGCCGCGCTGGTGGTCACCGGTCCCTGTCCAATGCTGGTCGTCGCTGATGGCGCCGGTTCTTCGCCCCTCTCGGATGTCGGCGCAGACACCGTCGTCGTGGGTCTGCGCAGACTGGCCGAGACCCTGTCGCGCCATTTCCGGATGCTGCTCGACACATCAGAGCCCCCCAGCGAAGCAAATGCCCGGGCGCTGGCTCATACGCTGGTGCGTCATGCCTGTGGCCTGCTCGAAGATCTCGCCCGCCTGCATCGCAGGCCGGCCACGGACTTTCGCAGCACGCTGCTGGTCGCTCTTGGCGGGCGCAGCCACTGGCTATGGGCGCGGGTCGGAGATGGCGCGCTGGTGATCGAGCGGAACGGCGTGTTGCAGCTCCTCGGCGCAGCGGGCAAGGGCGAATTCGCCAACCAGACGGTGTTTCTCGGAGAAACCTTGCGTCCCGAGCAGGTACAGTGGGGGCTCGAAGCGTCCGCAGGCCTCAGCGGCGTCGCGGCGATGACCGACGGGGCCGCCGAAAGGCTGGTGAGCACCGACGGGACACGCATCAGCGGCCAGCTCGGCTGCTTTTTCCGGGAAGCCCGGGAGGACAGGTTGCGCCGAGGTAGCTTGCGCGCCTTCTTCCAGGAAAGGGAAGTCTGGCGCAGCAGCTCCGGCGATGACCGCGGGCTGGCGATCTTGGCTTGTCAGGCGGCAGCAAGTTGAGCGCGCCCTGTCCCAAATGGCGCGAAAAGCAGGCTGCCGGCATCCCGGATGCTTGCGTCGAAGTGCCGCGCAAAGGCGTCGTAAAATCCACGCCGCGCCCGAAACCTGCTACATTTTGAGACGGATTCCGTAAGTGGATAGTCACCCTTTTTTGAGGGGGTTCACCCAGATGCAAGGGCTTGAAAACGTGGAACACCTGATTTTTGGTCGATGCCGAAAGGATTTTTTGGCTTGCCATTCGGGTGGTACACCTTTTTGGGGCTGGAAAGCCAGGCAGCACGCGGCTTTCCAGGGTGGCAGTCCGGATGGTCTGCCCGTTGATAGGGCTTTGTGACGGCTTGCCGGGGAAGTGGTTCAGATCGTGGTGAGGGGTCCGGATGGTCTGCCCGTTGATAGGGCTTTGTGACGTCGGTCCAGGTGCCGAGGTGGATACGGTTGTTGGTGTGTCCGGATGGTCTGCCCGTTGATAGGGCTTTGTGACTCGTCTTCGGTGTGGTCAACCGTGAGCATGATGCGCAGTCCGGATGGTCTGCCAGTTGATAGGGCTTTGTGACAATTCCGCAGGGGATGCACCACGCATATCGCTGCCGTGCCCGGATGGTCTGCCCGTTGATGGGTGCTCTCCGCGTCCAGTAGAAAGCGCCCCATAGGGAGGCACGCCTTCCTATGGGGCAAATTCATTTCCACCTCTCCCCCACAAAAGAATCGGCACCGGCCTTCGGTCACGCGCCCCCAGGCGGGGCGTGCGGCCTGAGGGAAGTTAATCGAACAGCCAGTCGAAGACTTCGCAGACAGCGTAGGCTGCAGCGGCGCCGATGACCACCGGAGCGACGACTGCCGCGGCCGCGGTGATGCCCGCCCCAGCGCCGACGGTGGCTAGTCCGCTGGCCACCACGGCACCGCCAGCCGTCGCGGCCGCACCGGCCGCTGCTCCGCTGGCATAGCCCTTGGCGCCGGCCTTGACCACCGCGCCCGTGACCTCTCCGGCGTCGCGGCGGCCGTTGATGAGGTCGGAGACGCCGCTGATGACTTCGACGCCAGCTCCGACCGCCGCGCCCGCCGCGCCACCGGACTTCGCGGCATGCCTCACCGCACCACCCAGCGTACCCGCACCACTCGCCCCTGCCCGTTGGGCGAGGCTGGTCGTCGTGTTCGACGAGGTGCCGGAGCTCGCCATCCGCTTGCTCAACCCCGCCTTCTTGAAGGCTGCGTTGGCCAGTTCGGTGGTTTCCTTCGTCCCGACCAGCTGGGTGCTACGGTACTTGCCATCTGCGACCTGGCGTACGAGCTTGTTGATCGAAGCGGGCGACACGCTGTCCTTGAGCTGCAGCCGCTCGACGACCTTGCCGCCCTTCATCGTGACCAGATCGACCGCCTTGGCCGTCGTGCTCCTGGTCAGTTCGGTGCTACGCCCATTGAGTAGATCGGCGAGGTTGCGGGCGTCCTTGACCATGATTTCATGGATATGGCCCTTGAGATTGGGGTTGCGACCCGCTCTTTGCAGCGAACGGCTGACAAGCGTGCCTTCATAGCCGAGTTTGCCGGCCGATGCGGTCTGGGAAGTCTTGGTGGACGTGCTCATGGTGGGCTCCTGGTCGTTGTCGGGAATGCTTTCCCTCACAACGCGAGGCCTTCGCGGGATTTCAAAGACTCGCGCTCCTCCCACGAAAAATACCCATCAAAAAGTTTGCGGAGGCCTTCAAAATTCCTCGCCTTCCCGCGTTACGTCAGCAGGTGCATCGACATCCGGATTCCAATGGCAAAGCGGTTTCATAAGATTTTTCAAACGTGACATCATTAAAAAATGAAATTTCAATGCTAGGCACCCAGGCGTGCAGCCATTTTCAGGCAGCCATGGCACAGCGCTCCATCCATCACAAAGGGGATCGAAAACGATGACCTCACCGCTCGACTGCTTCGCCGGCTTCCAGGATGTTTATGGCCAGGAGGTACGCCTGCGACTCAAGACCCTGACCCCGCTCTACACGGGCGGCATCGGCCAGCGCGGCGACCAGCTGCATTCATCGGGCCTGCTCGGGAGCATCCGGGCGTTTTCGGGGCTCGTCGCGCGTGCCGTCGGCGATTCCGGATTTGAAGCGCGGGTGTGGGGAAATGCGGGCACCCGCGAGCAAAAACCCAGCGCCAAAGGGGTATCACTCCGGATCGATACGAGCGGCCTGCAGCGGATCTCCCTGCCAGAGAGACCGATCAAGATTCCCAAGCAGGACAGGACCCAGAAAGATTCGAGCTGGTATTTCAACGGCAGCCCCGCGATGGAGGGCACGCTGGGGTTGTCCCTGCTGCCCTTGGGGATCAGCGACGAAGACTGGAACCTGCTGATGATTGCGCTGCGTATCCAGGCCCGCCACGCGAGCTTCTGCGCGAAGGACCAGTTCGGGATGGGAGTTGTCGAGGCAGAAGGCCTGCCCCCGGCTACAGCGCTGGCCCTTGACGAAACCCGCCGTGGCGCGGGATTTTCGCTGTTACGCTGCGTTTTCGCCGATCTCGAACTGAAACCGTCGGCGGGCGCGCGCAATGTCACACTTAATCGCGAGCAGCGCATCGAGTTGGGCCTGCAGATCCGCGCTCACTTGCGCGCCTGGCTGCGCCCCCAGGCGGCCGGCGATGCGGAACTGGATGAAAGCTCCTGGCGCGCGATCCGTCACCGACTGATGGGCGCCCTTGGCGAGTGGGCCTCCGGTGTCGACGTCTCGGCAGCCTTCAAGCGCGAGGACAAATGGTTCGTGCGCCTCTTCATCCGCCTGGAATTCGAGGGCGAGACAGCCAAAATAGCGCGCGAGGCAGCGTTCAAACGCATCCGGGAAGCACTGAGCGCAGGCCTCGACAGCGGCTGGAGCGTGATGACCCCCACCGCCTGGCAATTCGGCGGCAAGCACCTCACCAACCCGATCCCCTGGATCAACCAACTGGCAGGACTGTGATGAATTTCGATTTTCTCGCCGAGGGCGCGGCCGAAACTTCGGGAAAGCGCTGGCAAGTCCTCGCGCAACTGGCTCTTGCCCAGGCCGCCCGCATCCGCGATCCGGAGGCCTTCATTCGTTCAGAACTGGCTGGCGTCGAGCTCGGTGACCGGGATCTGCAGAAGGAGATCAAGGGCGCAAGGGAGGCCAAGGATCCAGTCACGATCCTCCGCCGCTTCTTCCTGCACCGCCATTTCGTCGACCGCGACGGCAGCGGGGTCGGACAGGGCGCGGCCGTCGCCAAACGCTGTGACGGGGTGGCCGAGCACCGCGCCGCCGCGCTGCGCGAGACCCTGCCTGATCTCGCCCACCTGCCGCAGCGCTCGGCTCTGCTGCGTCTAGGCTTCACGCTGACCACGCCCCTCCTGACGCGCGACGACGCCCCCTTCTACCTGTTCGACAACCCTGCTCGCAAGGATCATGTGTTCAGTGTTCCGCACCTGGCGGCGGGTTCGCTGAAGGGCCTGCTGGCAGATGCCTACCGGCACGCCTTTCCGGGAGATCAGGCGCTGCATGGCAAGGATGCCGCCGCCAAAACCGCCGCCTTCAGGCGGGGGGATGGCAGCGCGCTGCGCCTCTTCGGCCTGGCGAGCGACGGGAGCGAGACGCCCGCGGCGGAAGAAGCCCTACCCTCCTCGTCCGGCCGACTGCATTGCACGCCGGTGTGGTTCGAGCACATTCAATATCTGCTGCTGAACCCCAAGGATAGGGCGACGGGCATGGGCACCGTGCCCATCCAGTTCGAGGCGATTGCCCCGATGACCCAGGACGGCAAGCCGGTCCGCGGCGAGCTGGCCTTCTTTTACGCCAATCCGGCGGCGGCGGCCGAGGCCGACGAAGCGACGGTGCGACGCGACTTGGCCCGTCTCGTGATGGCCTGCGCGGCCTGGCTGCCGCAGCTGGGCCTGGGCGCCAAGCGCCGCGCCGGCTATGGGGGCATCGTGCCGATCGAAGCTCAATGCCAGGCCCGCGGCTGGACGCAGAAATGGCCGCGCGACCTCGCGCTGCGCGGCGAGGATTCCTGGCGGGAACTCGCCCTCAAGATCGCGGAGGGTGCGTGATGAACAGCACGCTGAAACCCGCCCTGCGCGACCTTGTGCTGGCCTGCGAGATCGCCGGCCTGTTGCATGATTTCGGCAAACTCCATCCCGGCTTCGCGCGGGAGAAACTCGCCGGTGGCGGCCTGCAACTAGACAAGGACTGGACGATCAACGGCATCAACCAAGGCCACGGGGCGATCCTTGAGCCGGATGCTCCCTATCCCGATGTGGAGGAGCGCAGAAATCCGGTGCTCGACGCTCTGCTGAACCGCCTGCGCGAGGATGGTGCTTGGGCGAAGGTGCTCGCCCTGCCCGAGGAGTTCGGCGTCCCGGCCTCGGCGCAGATGATGGGGCTCGCCGGCCCCTTGCGGCAGCATCATGCGGGTAAGCACTTCCCCGAAGCTGCGCTGTCCTTCCTGGGCGATCTGTACCTGTTTGGCGCGGACTGGCGTGACTCGGCGCTCGACAAGGGCTCAGGCGGCAGCAAGGGCGGGGAGCAACAGGCCAGCCAGGCCGAGATCGCCAATACCTTAGGCCTGCGTGCTGCTCCGTATGACACGCACACGTTGGCACAGGCCTGGCAGGCAGCCATAGAGGCCGCCAACCGGATTTTGCTGAAGGACGATGCGACCCAGGATCTAGTTGCCACCCGACAGGCCCTGATCGCCGCGCTGGAGCCGGTGCTGCGCACCGCCCTCGGCGAAACCCGCCGTCCGACCAATGACGTGAGCCTGTGGCATCACTCCCGTTCGGCGGCCAGCCATTTCAAGGCTGCCGTCGCCGAAGGGGTTCTGCGCGGCAGCTTCACCCACCTGATCGACACCAAGGGCCTGTTCGATTTTGGGCGCCTGGGACGGGTCCGCTTCCGCCTGCTCGGCATCCGCTGGGACTGGGCAGCCCTGACCGCGCGGGCGCTGCGGCCGGTGACCCTGTTCAGCCTCGCCCAGGCCCGCACGGAGATCCTCGACGCGCTGCGCAGCCTGGTCGAGGAGCGGCTTGCGATCGGCAATCTGATCTACGCCGACGACGATGGTGCGCTCGTCCTCGTCCCGGGTTTCTTCGAGGGGGATGATGGCGCCGCATCGGAGGGGTTGTTTCGCACTCATGTTGTCGAAGTCCTCGCGGCGCACACCGATATCCTGATCGCTCGCCTCGGCACCGGCACCGCCTACCGCCTGGCCTGGTCAGACGCGATCCTTTACCTGACCGACTACCGGGAGGCGCTGTCACGGCCGCAACCGGAGCGGGTGCTGTACCGCCAGGCCGGCGTTGATGAGCTGCGGGCGCAGTGGGCGGGGGCACCTGGCATGGGTGGTCAGGTCCAGATCTGCCCCCAATGCGGGTTGCGGCCGGCCCTCGCCGCCGATCAAGAGGGCAGCGCCCTCGACGAAACCCGGCTGTGCGGCGAATGCAGCGCCTTCGGTGACAAGACCCGCGCCGGGCGCGAGGCCAAGGCACTGCGCCGGGACCGGGCCCTGGCCAGCTTCGGCATCGAACCCGAGACCTTCAACCTGCAGGAGCTCTGCGGGCTGCGGGGCGGTGGCAACCGCCGGGCGGTGCTGCTGTCGGTGCAGGTCGATGGGGACTGGATCGCCAGCGGCAACGCGCTGGTGACCCAACTTGCCCGGCCATCCCGCAGCCTCAAGACGAACCCCCTGGATCCGAATGCCCTCGCGGCGACCCTGGGCGGCGTGATGGCCGACCTGCGCAAGGATCCATCCAAGCTGACCGGCAAGCGCCAGGACGATGCGCGGATTTTGCTGGGCGAGCAAAACTGGCTGGGCAAGAGGGACGGCCGCGCCGAAGCCCCCGACCCGCTGCAACGGGGCCTGCAGGTCGCCGAGGAATTTCTGCTGCGCGAGAGCGCGCCGCTCACCGAGACGGGCGACCCGCGGGTCGCGGCCCTCGGCCTGATCCGCCCGCAACACGCCGACGGCGACCGCCTGGCGCTCTTCGCAATGCGCCGCCACGCCTCGCCGGCCCGCCTGGCCCGCCTGTGGGAAGACCTGCAGGGCGAATGGAAGGCCCTGCTGGCTGAAGTGCACGGACTCACCCAAGGCTGCGTGATCCCGTTGACTCTCGATGGGCGAGGCGTCAGCCTGATCATCGCCGGCGCCGGCGCCGACGCCGACATGGCGCTGACGCTGATCCAGCAGCGTCTGGCCCAGGCCTTCTCGAAGGTGCGTGGTGGTTTTGCGCCGCACGTCAGCGCAGTGGCCTTCCGCGACAAGTTCCCCATGTATGTGGCCCTCGACGCCTTGCGGCGCCTCGAATCGCGGATCACCCGCATGCCCTGGCAGCACTGGACACTGATTCGCGCCGAGGACAAGCCGGGCCGCCTGCGTGAACTGCACTGGCAGACCGCGGACGGGGAACTCGTCTGGCAGGTCGATCTGGCAACGGCCGACCCCGAGCGGGAAGACGCCTGGTTGCCCCACGTGATCGCCCTGACCCAGGGTGGCAAGGCGCTGGAAGGCCCCGAACGGGTGCTGCACATGCGGGAACTACAGCCCGGAGACCAAGTGCTGGTACCACCGTCCAGCTTCGATTTTGTCCATCTAGAAACCACCACCCGCCGTCATGCCCTGCGCTACAGCGAGCGGGACGGCCTGCTGGTGCGTCCGCACCTGGTCTTCGGGGCAGAGGGGCGGCCGGCCCACCACCTCGAACAGTACGCCGATGGCGCGCGCGGGGCCGGCTCGACGCTCGGCCTGAACCAGCTCATCACGGCCACCCGCTGGCCGGTCTCGAAGCTCAAGGGCGTCCTGACCCAGCTCTCGGAAACCCATGGCGCCTGGGTGCGGGATGTACCAGTCGCTTTGCAGGAATCGGGACGGCTGGCCTGGCTGGGCTTCGTCGAGGCGCTGCTGGCCCGCGAGCGCCCCGGCCGCGACCAGGCGGCGCTGCGGGCCGGGCTGGCCGAAGCCATCGCCAATGGGCGCTTCTTCGACGCCTGCGAATGGATCGACTTCATCGGCCACAACGGCCGCCAGGACATTGCGCGCACTGCGCGCGAGCCGCTTAACGCATAAAAAGAGGACAGCATGCAAGCTCACCCGCTTTACCTTTACGCCCTCGATCCGACCCATGTCGGGGCCGGTGGTTACCGGCTCGGTCGGGTCGACCTGACCATTCTCCGCGATGCATCGACCCAGTTGCCCAAGATCCCAGGCTCCTCGATCAGTGGCGCGACACGCAGCGCCGCGCTGCATATGCTTGCCGATGACCGTGAGCGCGAACAGGCCGCTGCCTATGCAGCCTGGGTTCTGGACAAGAAAAAGCCGAAACCGGCCCATCGGGCCGAGGCTGACCCAGTGGCCAGTGTCTTTGGCTACTCCGCCGGCGAGGAAGGCGGCAGCTCGCGCATAGGCATGGTCAGTTTTCGGGATGCGGAGATCCTGGCCCTGCCAGTGCCGACGATGCTTGGCCCGCGTTGGGTGACGACCGCCACCTTGCTCGAACGTGCAGGCTGCAAGGCCCCTCCGCGCCCCGCCAGCGAAGATCAGATATTCCTGCAAGGTGACAAGGGCCGGCAAAAGCTCAACCTGGGCTGGCTGCTGCTCGACGCCGAATGCCGGACGCTGCCCTTTCCGAAGCCCGGCGCCACCGCCCCCGAGTCGCTCAAGCAGGCCATGGAACAGATCCAGCGTTCGCTGGTGGTCGTGCACGACAACCTGTTCCCGGCCCTGGTGAACAGCAATCTGGAAACCCGGACCTCGGTGTCGATCGACTTCGAAACCGGCGCCGCCGCAGAGACTGCCTTGTTCACCTACGAGGCCGCACCGCGCGGCACCTTGTACCTCGGTGCGGTGGATTTCGACGACCTGCGCTTCCGAACCGACATCGCCCGCGCCCGCACGCTGGTCGAAGGTGCGCTGCACACCGCCGGTGCCCTCGGGCTGGGTGGCATGACCACGCGAGGCTTTGGACGCATGGCGGTTCACCTGGAGGCTGCCAAATGATGCTGAACCTTGAACCCCTCGCCGCCCAGGCCTCCCTCGGCATGACCGCTCAGGGCTCAGGATCCGACTGCGACCGCTTGATCACCAAAGCCGCCGCCGTACTCGCCGAACAGGGGCTGTTCGCGTTCGGGCTCTTCCTCTTCTCGCGCAAGCGCAACGGTGAGCCCGAGATCGCCCGCAACATCCTGCGTTCGTGCCGTGCGCTGCTGGCCCAGGCCGGTCTGGCCCCCCTGCATGAAGAACGCGATGAACCCAGCTACTGGAAAGGGCTTGGTGAGCAGCGCGACGGCGAAGACGGCGCGACGGCGCTGCGGCGCCTGCTGCTGACCAAGCAACTGGTCGAGCTTGCCCTCAACTATGGCCGCTACCGGGCCAAGGGTATGGACTGAGCGCCATGAGCATGCAATTTGCGAGCTTCGCACTCGAGCTGGCTTCACCGCTGCATGTCGGCGCGGGCCGTGCCGGCATGATCGCCCGCTGTCGGACCTTCGTGCCGGGGCACCTCTTCAGCTACGCGCTGGCCGCCCTGGTGGGGGCGGCACAAGGGGGACAGCGCAAGGACTTCCGGGCTGCCCTCGACGAGGTGCTCGCCAGCACCCGCTTTGGGCCGGGCTTCTGTCTCGGCGGCGATGGGCGTCTCGAAGGCTGGTCCGACCGGGGTGAAGCCCTGCTCGGTGGCGACAACCACGTGGCGCTCGATCCGGCGACGCGCAGCGCCGCCGAAGGCTCCCTCTACGAAATCGAAACCTTGGGCCACCGCGATGCATCCGGCCGCCCCGTACGGATCGGGGCCGGCGTATGGTTTTCCTCGGCGACGCTGGCTGGCCGTCCGCTCACCGAGTGGCTGGGCGCGCTGCGTCTGGGAGGCGAGCTGAAAACCGGCTGCGGGCGCATCACTCTCGCCGGCTGGCAGCCGAACACCAGCGACTACCATGGCTGGGGGCGCTGCTCGGGCAGGGGGCTTGCCCTGGAAGCTAGCGAACGGCTGCACGGCCCGAGCCTCGATGGCGCCCCGGCCGCAGCGGCCCAGGCGTCGCTCGAACCCTGGCTCGGCCGGACCTACGACTACACGCGCGGCAGCTTCGGCACTCGCCTGTCGGGGGTCGCCCTGGTCCGGCTTGACGACCAAGTCAGAGAGGCTGCCTGCTGGCTGCCCCACGGGCAGGAAATCGGCCTCGGCTGCTGGACGCAGGCGTGAACGCCACCTCCAGCCCTAAGGTCGCGCCGACCGTCTGGCGCGGTCTAAGTGTTTTCGGGATCGAGCTCGATCTCGGGCCGCTGGCCCTCCGCTGCGCCCCCAAGGACGCCGGCGACGCTCTGCGCGGCCTGCTCGGGCGGGCCCTGTTCGAGCAGGTCTGCGTCTTCGGCGAGGCCGGGGAGGATCGCTGCGCGGGCTGCCGCTTTGCAACCACCTGCGCTTTTCCGCGGGTCTTTCGCCCGCAGGAGTCCCACCGGCTGGCGCCCTGGTGGCTTAACGAGCTGGCAATCCTCACTAGCGGCGTCCGCGTGCGGATACATTGTCTGGAGGTCGTGTTGCCCAGCCTCGGAACCTGGCTGCACGGGATCGCCGAACGCGCCCGCCGGCAAGAGGGTCGGCTCTGCAAGGCCACAGACATCGCTAACGGGATGCCCATCGACCCCACCGCACCGCGCCTCGAAGCCTTTCCTTTCCTGCATCCCAGGGGCCACTCTGTCGAAGTCACGACACCCGCCGGGCTCGTGTCGCGCCATGGGGCCGGACATCTCTTCGACGCAGCGCTACAAACGAGGATCCAGCGGCTCGTCAATCAGTACGGCGATGGCAGCTTCCTGCCTCGAGAACCCGGCTGGCACATCGTCGATGAGGAGATCAGCAAGTCGCCGTCGGGACGCTGCCGGCGCCGGAGCGAGGTCTGGAGCCTGCGGCTATGCCTCTCCGACCTGACCGAGGCCGGCGCTGAACTGCTTGCCGCCGGTGTGTTGCTCAGCGCCGGAGGCGAAACCGCAAGCGGACGAGGTTGCCTTTGTGTCACCCCTTTCACGCCGGTCTTTGAAAATCCGTCGGGCTGACACGTTGGAGGAGTAGATCAACCCGATTCTGCCTCCTCGATGAACGCTCCCCATCCCCTCTCCGACGGCAACCCGGCTGCTGTCCCACTGTTGGTCGCTTACGACATCACCGACAACCGGCGCCGCACGCAACTGCACCGCCTGCTGCGTGGCTTCGGTGAGCCACTGCAGAAATCGCTGTTCCTCTGCTGGGTTATCCCGACTCGGCGCCTTCGCCTGGAGCGTCTGATCGAGGACTTCCTGAGCGCCCCTCACAAGGGCCACGAGCGGATCGACTGCCTGGTGGCCCGCGATCTGTCCAGGCCACGCGAGGCCATCGCCTGGGTTCTCGAATGATGGGCACCGTCTATCTGGACCGGCACGGCCTGAAGCTCGGTTATTCAAACGGGCGGCTGACCCTCGCCATGCCCGGCGGCGACAAACAGACCCTCATGATCGGCGAGATCGAACAGATCATGGTCCTGGGGCACGTGCACTTCAGTCACGATGCGATCGCTGCCCTGCTACGGGAGAAGATTCCGGTGGTGTTCTCTAACCTGCGGGGCATCTTGAGCGGGGCCGAAGGACGTCAGATTCGACTGCGGCAACGACAGTTCGATTTGATGCGCGATCCTTCCGCACAGTTGGTGACAGCACGCGCTCTGGTACAGGCGAAACTGCGTGGCCAGGCTCGCTTGCTCCGGCAATGGAAAATTACCGTCGGCCACGAGATCAGCTCGCATCTGCTGGCGAGTCATCATTGCCACGACCTTGAACATTTGAGGGGACATGAAGGGGCCGCCGCACGTGGATTTTTTAATGGTTTCCGGGAGCATATCGGGAAAACCCGCTTTAAGTTCGAACGGAGAATCCACCACCCGCCCCCCGATCCGGTCAATGCGCTGCTGTCCCTCGCCTATACCCTACTGATGAATGAGGTCGAGGTCGGGGTCTGCGCCGCCGGACTGGATGCTGCCGGTGGCTTTTACCACGCCTCCGAAAATGGAAGGCCCGCACTGCTGATGGACCTGATGGAGCCGCTACGCCCCCTTGCCGATCGTTTCAGCGCCCGGCTACTGATGGGGGAGCTTGAGCCGGAAGATTTCGCAGTCGAAGCCGTGGCCTGCTTTTTGCGGGATGGTCGGCGCGGCTTGGTGTACAAGGCTTGGGAAAAACAGTTGGTCGATACGCTCCATTGGCGTGGGGAACACATCAGCTGGCGGCGTCTGATCCATCTGCAGGTGCGTGAACTGGCCCACTGGCTGGACGGTCGGAGCGAAGCGCCGCGCTTCTGGCATCTGGATGATCCATAAGCATGGCAGGCCCGCAACCGTGGGTACCGGCCGGGCAGGAAAGATGCTACTTTTCGGGCGGTCCTAGAAAGTAAGGATCAGGCCCGTTTTTAAGGGGTGTTCACCCTGACGCAAGTCTTTGAAAAATTGAAAGACCTGATTAAAATTTGATGCCAAAAAGTTATTTTGGCTTCCCTACGGGATAGTTCACCTTTTTGTGGCCGGAAAGCCAGGCTGGATGCTGGTTTCCAGGGGTACTGTCCGGACGGTCTGCCCGTTGATAGGGCTTTGTGACTACTCATCGTAGTTCCGCAGAGCAGATATAAAACCCTGTCCGGACGGTCTGCCCGTTGATAGGGCTTTGTGACTCGAAGTATTCAGCGGCGTCGGCGATCAGGGCGATGTGTCCGGACGGTCGGACCGTTGATAGACGTGTGCGTGACCGTGAGGAAACCCCTGAGCAATTGGTTGAATACGCTCACCCACAAGCTAACCGTTTTTGCTGACGCTGATGAGCGCTTTTTTCGAGGCTTTTCAGGCTCCAGGTTCCTGTTTCCGGACAGAGCTGAGGGATTTCGTCGATCAACTCATCAAGGCTCCCGTCGCAAGATAACGAGGTATAGCCAACTCGCTTGAAAACCAAGCCCTCGGCCCTCAACTGGTTTTCATCGCGGGTGCGCTGGGGTAATTAGCATCGGTGCACAGATGTTTCGAGCGCCGGGTCGGTGGAGTCGGACAGTTGACTGAATGGCCTCCAGCTGGGGCACAGCATGCTGTTTGGTGCCCGTCACGACGAGTGATGACGGCACGTTACGCCCGTCCGCCAAAAGGTGCCGCTTGCTCCCGTTCTTTTCCTCAGTCATGTGGTTCAGACGGACTTGCGCCTGGGCCAGCAGGGCGTGATCATCTCCCCTTCGATGCTCGGCCAACACCAAGCGATGCCTTCCATCTCGTCGTGTTCCGCCAGCCCGGCACGCCAGACAGCCTCGAAGAAACCCGCTTTCTCCCGTCCCAGGAAACGCTTGTGCCCGGCACTGGCGTTGCCTGCCAAAGCGCGCGGCCGGTAGCGCCTTCCACTCGCAGCCCGTGCGCAGCACAAAGTGTTTGACCGACGATGTCGTCGGGGACGTCGAAACGGGCTTGTTCTGCGTTTTCTGACCGGCGTGGCTTGAAAACGGGCTGGGTCGAATAAGGACCGCTGCTTCATAAGCTCCCCGCCGTCGATGCGCTCTGCAAGACTCTCGATATCGCTTGCCGACACGCCAACTTCCGCAAAGTGCGCCTGCCAGATGGTCACTATCCCGATCACACCGACCACCTCGGCTGCTGCCTCCGCAGGCAGCAGCCCAAACGCATCGCACTGCGACATCGCGTTATCGAGCGTAGAGTCCCAGTCGTGCGCGCCGCAGATGAACTCCTGGTAGAGCCCTGTCCCGAATTCGTCGGCAGGACGTCGTAGGCCGGCGCAAGCTTCAGGCGGCCATGTTCGAACGGATGGGCCACCAATAAAGCATGGTTTTTCTCGTGGTCATCGGTGTTGTCCATCAGGATATTGAACACCATGCGCCCGAAAAGCTCTCGGGCGTCCCGCTGGTTGGTGTCGTCCTGGGTGATACCCACGCGGCGCAGGATTCGCGCCAACGTCGGACACCCAATTTCGGGTTCGTCGCCCGATGCAGTGGCAGCGCGGATAGCGGTGCCCGCCGAGATGCTGTGAATCCGCCACCCCTTCGCCCGGTCGAAACGACGAACGGCAATAGCATGTGCATTGACAAGCTGGATGACCTGCGTTTCGGCCACAGTGGTAGCCGGTCACCATCGCAACTAGACGATGTGCGTCATTTGTACTAACATTGCGGCAATTGATCTAATAAAACAGGTGCTGCCATGACTGCCCTTGCATCGTCCCCTTCCGCCCGGTCTGCCCGCCTCGGGCTGCGCGCAACCCCCGAACAGGAGGTGGTGCTGCGTCGTGCCGCTGAGGTGGCACACAAGTCACTGACCGACTTCATCCTCGACAGCGCCTGCCTGGCTGCCGAACAGACGCTGCTCGATCAACGATTGTTTATGGTCTCGGGCAACCAGTACCAAGCCCTGATGAATCTGCTGGATCGCCCTGAACAGCCCAACGAAGGCCTGGCCGATCTGTTCAGCCGCAAGGCACCTTGGGATGCCCAGTGAGTTTGTCGCGGCCAGAACCCTTGGGGGCTCAGCATCGGTTCGACGATTTTGACTGCAGCAAGCCTGCGCTGAACGACTGGTTGCTGCGCCATGCCCGGCAAGCCCAGGGCAGTGGTTCGGCCAAGACCTTTGTGGTTGCGGACGACGGCCGAGTCGCTGGTTATTTCAGTTTGACCGTCGGCCAGGTGGATACCCTGGAAGCACCAGATCGCATCCGCAAAGGGATGGGGCAATATCCGGTACCGGTGGTGATCCTGGCACGGTTGGCCGTATCTCAGCAGGATCAGGGGCGTGGAATTGGCTTCGGTCTGTTGCAGGATGCCATCCGCCGCACGATGTTGATTGCCGAGCAGGCAGGCATCCGGGCGATGCTGACCCATCCCATCGACGAGGATGCCGGGAAGTTTTACACCCGGTTTGGTTTTATCGCCTCGCCATTGCGTGAGCAGCAATTGCTGCTACTCCTCAAAGATGCCCGTCGCTGGGTGCGTTGATCTATGAGTATTGATTCCGTCCTCAGCTTCACCCCACCGGCCCGCCAACGCTGGGAATCCATCCCTGCCGACATCCGCAAGCGCCTAATGTCCAACGTCTGGTGCGGAAGCTGCCGGCACGAAGTGACGATCACTAAATTCACCGGTGCAATCAAGGGTGGCGACTTGCTGCTGGTGGGCAAGTGTGCCGAGTGCCACGGTGATGTAGCGCGGGTCATCGAGGGCGCGTAGCCCGGTCACTCATCAAACCCCGCCATCCGCAAGATCGAGACCGACACCGCTAGCACGCACGACAATCAGCATTTCGACAACGTGTTCGACACGACCAACATGAGTCGGGAGGTCTGGGCCATCCATCTGCGGAGCGTGAAGTCTGGCTGAAGGGCACCTCGAATAACCCGCAGTTTTCAGCGAACTCCCACCACACAACGGTGATCGCGCCCGAATCCAGTCCCGTTTCTCCGGCAAATCACCGCCGTCCCCGGCAGGGTGCCCTCTCGTTTTTGCCCCGAATCGCCTCGGGCTTCAGCGATTCGGCCTATTTCGGGCCTCAGAAGGCCTCGATTCCGGCCTTCTGGAAGTAAACCAGCCGCTTCAGGTTGTAGCAGGCCGCCATCATCGTCATCGCAAAGTTCGCCCGCGCCTGCCCGATGGTACGCAGCAACTTGCCGCCCATCTGCTCGATGGCGGCAAACACATGCTCGACCCGCGCCCGTGTCTTGGCGATGCGCTTGTTGCGCCGTTGCTGGCACTCGGACAGCGGCTTGTTCCGGTGGCCCTTGCGCTGGATCTGGTTGCGAAAGCCGTTCTCCTTCAGCCAGGCTTCACGTTCCGCCGACGGATAGCCTCGGTCGGCATAGACGTCCCGGCTCGTGTTGGCCGCCTCGAAGACCTTGCCGAAGTGCTGGCTGTCGTGCGTGCGGGCGGTGTCGGTCTCGATCTTGCGGATGAGCTTGTATTTCTTGTCGACGTTGATGGAGAGCTTGTAGCCGAAGTGGCTCTTGCCGTGCTTCTGGGTCCAGGTCGCGTCGATGTCCTTCTGGCGCCGCTTGGCGGGCTTCCAGCCGGCCGGCATTGCGCCTTGCTCGATCAGGTCCTTCTCGCCCCGGCGGGTGTGCTGCTTCGACCTCAGCGGCACGACGTAGCACGACCTCTTGTTCGGGGGTGGCGCGTAGCCCTAGGCGGGCGGACCGTGCGGAAGGCGACGATGCAACGGCAGTCATGGCAGCACCTGTTTTGTTAGATCAATTGACGCCATGTTGGTACAAATGACGCACATCGTCTAGTTGAGATGGCGACCGGTCAGCTTGGTTGAGGATGTCGTGTAGGTGCGATAGCCCTGCCTGCTGTGGCGATTTGGTGCGGCTTATGAGACAGGTTCTGATCGCCCTGTCCGCTCTAAGTCATTGATTGGTATATAACAAAATTTATAAACGATTTTATGGTGCGGGATTTGAGAAGCCAGAACCGGG
>Ga0075163_10002011_pt1 | contig 27365 bp, 35 predicted proteins | sample JI1023141ADNA_FD_71478 | JGI IMG/M metagenome (GOLD analysis project Ga0075163, IMG submission 71478) | Wastewater effluent complex algal communities from Wisconsin, to seasonally profile nutrient transformation and Carbon sequestration -... | ecosystem: Engineered > WWTP > Effluent > Algae...
AGCATGAGCGCAATCTGTGAGGTTCCACCCCCGTTTTTGGGGTCGGCCGCCACCCGGGGTGGTGGCCAGTGACCGCCGAGATGGACGAGGCCGATCGCGCGTTCCTGGCGTCGATCGTTCCGGCCGGGTCCGGGATGGCCGGCTTCCTGGCGATCGTCACGTGGATCGATGAGAACGGCCGGATGCGTTGGCGCACGTACAACCAGCTCGACGTCCCGATCACGAACGTGCTCGGTTTGCTCGAGCTCGCGAAGCTCGACATCCTGGCGCGCACACCCGGGACCGGTCTCCCGTTCCGGTACGAGGACACGCCGCCGGCGCGGGACGAGGACGGATCCGATGGGTAAGCGTGGGCCGATCGCCGGGAAGCCCGGGACCACCGGTCTGTCGCTGGTGGTGAACCTCGCTGTTCCTCTGGTCCCGCCGGATCCGCCGGCCGGGCTCCTCGAGGAAACGCTCGCCGCGTGGGTGAAGTATTGGGAGGCCGACGTCGCGCAGGTCGCGACCGAGGTCGATGTTCCGGCGTTGCGCCGGCTGTTCACGTACTACGACCAGCACGCCCGCGCAGTGGCCACCGCGCTCGAGGAGCCCGCGGTCACCGGGTCGACCGGACAGATCAAGGTCAACCCGTTCTATGACCTCGCGCTCAAGCTCGAGGCCGTGATCCTCCGCCTCGAGAACGAGCTCGGTCTGACCCCGATGTCCCGGATGCGTTTGGGCATCGCCACGGGTGAGGCCGCCGCGTCGCTCGATCAGATGAACCGGATTTTCGCGGCAGGGAAGGGCGCCGATGTCCAAGTCACCGCCCGCCCCGACCCGCGCCTCACGGCCATCACGACGACCGCCACGTAGCAAGCCGCCGGCGCCGCCCACCGCCGAGCTCCGCCCGTCACACGGCGCCGTGTTCGTCGAATGGTGCGCCGCGTTCGTGGTTCACGGTGAGGGCGATCTGTGGGGTGAACCGTTCATTCTCCGGCCCGACCAAGAGCTGTTCGCGTACCAATGGTTCGAGCTCGAGGAGGACGGGACCTGGTGGTACGAACGGTGCTACTACGAGGGCCCGAAGGGCGACGGAAAGACGATGCTCCTCGCAGCGCTCGCGCTGTTCGAGCTGTTCGGCCCGATCGCTCCGCCGTCACCGAACGTCCCGGTCGCCGCCGCCGGCCAAGACCAGGCCATGCTCGACGGGATCTACGGCCGGATCGTGCAGATCCTCGAGCACCCGAACTGTCCGCTCGGCCCGTTCGCCAAGATCGGGTACGACCTGATCGAACGTGTCGACCGGCCCGGCCAGATCCGGTGCATCCCGGCGAACGGCCGGACCACCGATGGTGGTCTCCCGACCCTGTTCATCGCCGACGAGGTGCAGGACTGGGTGCATTCGGCCGCCGACGCGCACGAACGCAACGAGAACTCGACCACGAAGCGCGAGAGCCCGCAGGGCCGGTCGATCTCCGCGTCGACACCCGGCGAGTACGCCGGCGACGGGTCGGTCGGGTGGCGCCTCCACAACTACGGGAAGCAGATCGGGACCGGTGTCATCGATGACCCCCGGTTCCTGTTCGTGTGTCACGCCGCACGGGAACGCACGGACGAGCAGCTCGACGACCCGGCCGAGCTCGAGGCCGCCATCCGGGAAGCGAACACCGGCGCCTCGAAACGGAAGATCGAGCGCCTCCTCCGCCGCTGGCACGAGATCCCGCATCACCGGTTCAAGCGCTTTCACCTGGCCTGGTGGGTGGTGTCCGACGGGAAACGGTGGATGGATATGGACGCGTTCAGCGCGGCCGGCCGATCCGTCGCCAAGCCCGAGACCGGGACCAGGATCGTCGCATTCTTCGACGGGTCGGTGAACGATGACGCGACCGGGATCGTCGGGATGACCGAGGCCGGCCACGCGTTCGTGATCGGCTGTTGGGAGAAACCGGAGAACGGCCCGAAGTGGAAGGTCCCCCGGGACCAGGTCGAGCTCGCCGTGACCGAGATGTTCGCCGAGTACAAGGTCGACCGGTTCGGGTGTGATCCGTCCGGGTGGCGATCCGAGGTGAACGCGTGGGCCGAGACCTACGGCGCCGAGGTCGTGCTCGAGGTGCCACCGTCGAACGAACGGATGGCTCCGGCGTGTGACCAATTCCTGTCCGACGTGATCGATCAGAAGATCACCCACGACAACGATCCGCGCCTGTTCGACCACGTGAGGAACGCGATCGGGAAACCGACAACGAAGGGGACCACGATCCGCAAGGAGGGTCCGGAATCACCGCGCAAGATCGACCTCGCCGTGTGCGCGGTCGGCGCGAACGATCTCCGGATCCGGTTCCTCGACAAGCCGCCGGCGCCGCCGGTCGATCGACGTGTGAGAGGGAGGTGAGGCGTGTGGCCGCGAAGAACTCACCCGAATGGTGGGCCGATCGTCTGATCGCCAAGCTCTCGAAGCGGAAGCCGAACCTCGAGCGCCTCGAGCGCTACTACGACGGTCGGGTCCCGCTCGCCTACGCGACGTCCCGGTTCCGCCAGGAATTCGGCACGATGCTCGCCGCGATCAATGACAACTGGTGTCAGGTCCCGATCGGCGCGGTCGACGAACGTCTGAACCTCGATTCGTTCCGGGTCGGGACGGACGAGGACGCGACGAAGCGAGCGCTCGAGATCTGGGCCGAGAACGCGATGGAGCTCGACGCGCAGATCGCGCACACCGAAGCGCTCAAGCTCGGCGAATGCCACGCGATCGTCTGGCCGTCGTCGGTGCAGGGCGCCGCGCCGGTGATCACGATCGAATCCCCGGAACACGTGATCGTCGAGCTCGACCCGGAGAACCGTTCGAAGCGCCTCGCCGCCGTGAAGGCGTGGCGCGACGAGGAGCTCGGCCAGTGCGCGACCGTGTATCTCCCGGATGGGATCTACAAGCTCCGGCGCGGCCGGAAGGGATGGGAACCCCGGCAGATCGAGGGGGAGGAGTACCCGGTCGAGAACCCGTGGAAGGTCGTCCCGGTGGTCCCGGTCGCGAACCGGCCCGGTCTGTCCGACGATTCGGTGTCCGACATCGAGAACATCCTGTCGAAACAGGACATGGTGAACAAGCTCTGGGCCGACATGATCATCGCGGCCGAGTACTCCGCGTTCCGGCAGCGTTGGGCGACCGGTGTCGACATCCCGAAGGAGTCCGGGACCGACGCCACCGATCAGGATTTCATGGCCGCCGTTGACCGCCTCTGGTCGACCGCCGCCGCCGACGCGAAGTTCGGCGAATTCGACCAGACCGATCTCTCGGTCTACGTCGGCGCGATCGAGAAACTCGTTCAGCACATCGCGTCGCAGACCGCGACGCCGCAGCACTATTTCGTGTCGACCGAGCAACCGCCGTCCGCCGAATCCTTGCGCGCGGCCGAGGCCCCGCTCGTCGCGAAAGTGCGCCGCAAGCAACGGATTTTTGGCGCGGCGTGGGCCGAGATCATGCGCCTCGCGCTCGAGATGGACAAGGTCACCTACACGGGTCGGGTGTCGGTGGTGTGGGCGGATCCGGAGACCCGTACCGAGTCCGAGCACATCGACGCCGTGACCAAGATGAAGTCTCTCGACCTGCCGACCGAGATGCTGTGGGAGATGGCCGGTCTGTCGACCGCGGACATCACCCGCGCGAAGGCGATGCGAGCGCTCGACGCCGTGACCGCCGCGATGTCGGCGCCCGGTGTCGGGTCGAGCGCGTCGCCGATGCAGCCGGCCGACACCCCGGAGGAGATCCGCGCGATGGCCGACGCGATGGGTGTGCTCATCCGCGCCGGCGCGTCGCCCGAGTCCGCCGCCGCCCGGGTCGGTCTGTCCGGTCTCACGTTCACCGGTGCGATCCCGACATCGCTCCGCCCACCAGCAGACCAGGCCACGCAGCTCGAGCAGGTGTAACCCGTGCCGACCGACGAGGAACTCGTCCGGTACGCGCGCCGCCACCAGGACCAGCTCCTCACGTTGCGCGACCGGTCTGGCCGCACGCTCGAGCAGTTGTGGCGACAGCACGCGACGAACCCGTCCGACGAGGCTCTGGCCGCCTGGCTCGACGCGTCGGTCCCGGTGCTCGAGGCCGTGAACACCGCCGCCGCCACGAGCTCGGCCGCGTACGTCCAGACCTACGCCGCCGCGGCCACCAGCACACCGCCGATCGGGACGGTGATCGACGCGATCGATCTCGGCCGGATGGTCGCCGCTCGCGGTGTCGCGAACGAGGATGTTCTGACCCGCCCGTTCGTCACGATGCGAACCTCACTGGCCGAGGGCGCCGACCTCGCCGACGCAATCGAGACCGGCCGGGCCCGCGCCGTGCAGATCGGCCGGACCGACCCGATGTTGTCGGCCCGCGCCGGCGCCTCTCACGCGATGATCGCTGACCCGCGGATCGTCGGCTACCGCCGGGTCCCGGATGGGGGCGCCTGTTCGTTCTGCCTGTTGGCCGCGACGCAGCGCTACCACGATTCCGATCTCATGCCGCTCCACCCGAACTGCGGATGTTCGGTCGCGCCGATCATCGGCACATCGGATCCCGGCCAGATCATCGATCGTGAAGCGCTCGCCCGGCTCAAGGCTGAGGGAGTGGTCGACGAGATCAGTCTCCGACGCCGGATCTCATCCACGGATCAGGTCGTCGGGAACTACGAAGCGAAGGCCGCCTACTGGCGGGAACAGGCCCGGACCACCACCAACCAGGCCGCCGAGACCCGCTACGCGAAACGTGCGGACGATTGGGCGCGGAAGGCCGAGGACCGGGCCGCCCAGCTCGAGCAGGACCGGGACAAGCTCAAGGCCTTGCAGGCCGGTCGGACCGAACGGATCTCGGTCGTCGAACACGGTGAGCTCGGCCCGGTGCTCGGCCCCGCCGGCCGCACCTCCGAGACCGCCGTTCAGAACGTCACCATTCCGACCGTACGCCCGTCTCCCGCGTCGGTGGCCGCCGCCGAGACCGTCACCGCCCCCGCAGCAGCGACGGCCGTGAAGGCCGGCCGTTACAAGCCGGACAGTCCCGAAGTGATTCGCGCCGCGCAGCGACGCGGGGTGTCGCCCGAGAAAGCCGCCGCCGACCTCAACGAGAAAGCCGCACGCCGCGCCGCCGAACAGGCCGCCTCGAGGGCCGAGGCGCGATCACTGACCGTCGATCACCCGGACGTCATCCGGATGGCCGACCGGCACGGTGTCACCCCGGACGAAATCATGTCCGCCCGGCAGCGTGTCCCCGAGGTTCGCCGTGTCATCGCCGACGAGGCCGCCCGTGTCCAGTCGGAAGCGTTCGCCCAGCTCGATCACTGGGAAGCCCGGCAGGTACGCCGCCCGCCACGCGCGGGGGACGCGTCCCGTCGTGGCGAATACGACTGGCTCGAGCAGGTCGACGACCGGGAAAAGGCCCGGCTCTCCCGTGCGTTCTACAACGATTCGGCGACCTCGACCCCGGATCTGATCGCCGAGAACATTTCAAACGCGCTCGGCCGGGACGTGTCGACCGGCGAAGCGATGGAGATGTGGCTGAACGAGACCCGCCGGCTCGAGGCCGCCGGTGCTCTCCGCCGAGGAAAGCTCCCGTCGGACCGCGCGTACTCCGGCCAGATCGACCCCGATCTCCTCCTCCCCGGTGTCGCCGGTGACGGATACCAGATCACGAAGATCGTCGGTGTCGACGACCTCGAGGCCGCCGGCCACATCGCCGGGATCGACCGGACCACGATGATCGACGAGGCCGAGCAGTACCTCGGCGAAGCGCTCAACCCGAAGCACGGCCAACCCCCGTTCCGGATGTCGTTCCAATCGTGGGAGGAGGACGTTCGGGACCTCGAGTACGCCGCCGCGAATGGTGGGCTCACCGCAACCGAAGCCGCCCGGTACGCCGAGCTCGTCCCCCAGTACATCGACGAGGCCGGTCTCGGTTATGAGGAGCTCTACACTCGGATCGTGGCCACCGCTCGACGCGCAGGACAGGAGATCCCGGCTCATGCTGTCATCCCCTGGTGACCGTCCGAACGCCGCACCCTCGGCCGAGGATCTGGCCGCGTGGGAGACCAAGCGTTTCGCCCGTCTCCGCAAGTACGCACCGCCGGCCGCCGGCCGCCCGGTGCTCGATGATCTGATCCCGGATGTCGACGAGATGCTCGCCGACCCGGAGCTCGCCCGCCGCACGATCGGCGACGAGCTACCCGGGATCCGCCCCGCCTAACCCGCGGGAAGGCCGCCGATCCCGGCCGCTCTAGGAAGGTGGCCACGGCCAACCAGACGAGAGGCCGGGATCGCGCAACACGTCGGCGCCGCGATGGCGCCGCGTCACAACAGAGGAGGAGACCGCGATGGTCCCGACCCGCACCCTGTCCACCCGCGTCCGCGCGCTCGTGTTCCGCCACCCCGAAGGCGACCCGCCGCCCCCGGTGACGGATCCGCCCGGCGCCGACCAGCTCGGCGACGCCGGAAAGAAAGCGCTCGACGACGAACGCCGCGCCCGCCGGGAAGCCGAACGCACCGCCGCCGCCACGGCCGCCGAGCTCGCCGCTCTCCGCGCCGAGGCCGAGGAGCTCCGCACGAAAGCGATGACCGAGCAGGAACGCCAGCTCGCCGCCGCCCGTGCCGAGATCGAGGCCGACGTCCGCAAGACCGTGACCGCCGAGGCCGAGGCCCGCGTCGCCGCCGCCGAACGCCGGGTCCTCGAGGCTCGCGCCTCGGCCGCCGCCGCCGGGAAGCTCGCGAACCCGGCTGACGCGACCATGTTCCTCAAGATCGATGACCTCGAGCGCGACGCCGAGGGCAACGTGAGCGACGCCGTTCTCGGCGACGCTCTGGACGCTCTGATCAAGGAGCGCCCGTACCTCGCCGCGACGACGAGGCCCCACGGATCCGCCGATCAAGGCCACCGGCGCGACGCCCCGGCCAACCTCAAGGACCCGAAGCAGCTCGGCGACGAACTCGCCCGGTTCGGAGTGCGTCCCCGCACGTGATCCGAGCCGAGATCACCACCGGTGAGGGGACGTTCGAGCTCAAGATCACCGGCCACGCGGACCCGTCCGCTTGCGCCGCGATCACCGCGATGGAACAGACCGTCGCGATCTGGTTGGACCAGCTCGCCGAGCTGAACCCGACCGCCATCACCACCACCATCACCACCGCCTAAGGAGGCGAAACCATGTCCACCCTCATCGTCCTCGCGTTGCTCGCGATCGCCATCCTGGCGACCGCCGCCGCGATCCGTCAGATCCGCCGGCTCCCGGCCCCCACCGCTCCGGCCACCCGTGTCGGGCCCGTCCAGTTCCGGCACCCCCTGAACACCGTGCTCCCCGCGGCCGTCCGCGCGATCATCCAGGACGGGATCCTCGAGGCCACGTTCGAGAACGCGCTCCGCCCCGACTTCCTGTTCCCCGCGCTCGTCGACCCGGATCCCGTCGCCGGTGCCACCGGCCAGAAGTTCACCCGCACCCGGACCGGTCTCCTCACCCCGACGATCACCCCGCTCGGTGGTTCCGACCCCGGCGCCGCCACCTACTCGATCGAGCAGTACTCCGGCTCGCTCGAGCAGTACGGCAACAGCATGGATACCAACATGCTCGGTTCGGCGATCGCCGCCTCGTCGAAGTACGTCCGCGACGTGCAGACCCTCGGCATCAACGCCGGCCAGTCGCTGAACCAGCTCGCCCGCGCCCGCCTCTACGCCGCGTACGCCGGTGGCCGCACCTGGTGTCGGACCACCGCCGGTTCGGACACGTCGATCCAGGTGAACAGCACCGACGGTTTCGAGACCGTGCTGGTGAACGGTGTCCCGACCCCGGTGTCGGTGTCGAACCCGCTGAACATCACGATCAACGGTGTCGCGAACACGGTGACCGGCGTGAACACCGGTACCCGGACCCTCACCCTCGGCACCGCCACCGCCGACACCCTCGGCCACCCGGTCGTCTCGGCCAACGCGCCGACGTCGATCCGGCCGAACGCGCGGAACAGCGCCTACAACCTCATCTCGACGGACCTCGCCGCGATGTCCCTGTTCCACGCCGCGGTCGCCCGGCTCCGCACCCAAAACGTCCCGACGATGGCCGATGGCACGTACCACGCGCACGTCGACCCGATCACGGTGCAGCAGCTCCTCCAGGATGCGGACTTCAAGCAGATGTTCCAGGGGACCGGCGCCGGGTCCGAGCAGGCCACGATGGGTGTGATCGGCACGCTCGCCGGCATCACGTTCGTGATGAACAACGAGGTCCCGACGGTGGCCGCTGCGACCGACGGTACGGCCGTCACGACCCGCCGCCCGATCGTGCTCGGTGGCGGTTCGCTCCTCTCGATGCCGCTCGAGGACCAGGGACAGCTCCTCGCCGGCACCGGTGTGGAGGACGTCCCCGGGATCTCGATGATCAACGTCGCTCCGCAGATGGATGTCGTCGTGATCGTCCGTCCCGCACAGGACAAGTTGCAGCAGGTCGTGTCGACGACCTGGTCGTGGACCGGCGATTTCGTGGTCCCCACCGACGTCACCGCGAACAACGACGCCGCGCTGGTGAAGCGCGCCGTCGTGATCGAGCACGCCGGCTGACATCCCGGCTGACGCCGGCCACCACCCCGCCGGGTGGTGGCCGGCCCCGCCGCCGCCCACCACCGCCACCACGATCGAGGAGATCACCATGACCGACACCGCCCCAGACCTCGACCCCGTGGCCGAGACCCCCACGCCTGCAGACCCGCCCGTCGCCGACCCGGTGGCCGAGCTCGAGCCCGTGGCCGAGCCCGTCGCCGACCCGGTGGCCGAGCTCGTCGTCGACCCGGTGGCCCCCGCCGCCGACCCGGTGGCCGAGCTCGAGCCCGTGGCCGAGCCCGTCGCCGACCCGGTGGCCGACCCGGTGGCCGAGCTCGTCGTCGACCCGGTGGCCCCCGCCGCCGACCCGGTGGCCGAGCCCGTGGCCGAGCCCGCTCCGGTGACCGAGGCCCCCTCCGCCGACACCGTCCCGACCGGCACGATCGCCGCCGTCCTCGCGTGGGTGGAGGAGGGCGACGATTCCGACGCCCGCGCTCTCGCCGCTCTCGAGCTCGAGCAGAACGCGAAGGCCCCCCGGTCGACGCTGATCGCCGCGCTCGAGGCCGTGATCGAGGCCGCCGCCGAGGCCGTCGAGAACGCCGCCACGGAGGACACCGCACCGCCCGAGGACACGCCGCCGGCCGACCTGGTGGCCACCGGCTACCGGGCCGAGACCACGTTCACCGCGATGGTCGGTGTCCAGATCGTCACGTTCCGCGCCGGCGACGAGATCGACCCCGTGCTCGCCGCCGAGCTCGCCGCGTCCGGCGCGCCGATCACCGTCCTCGAGGACTGACCGAGCGTGGGCCGCACCCTGACCGAATGGACGGCGCGCGTGGGGGACCTCCTCCGCGACGCGTCGTTCATCGACAACCCGTCCGCCGGGATCGTCGCCGTCGGGATCCGGCCCGCGCTCACCCAGTTCTCGACCGACCGCCCCCGGATCGCCGCCGTCGATCTCACCGCCGTCGGCCGGTACCTCCCGTTCCCGGCCATCGGCGACGGATGGGACGAAGGGATGTCCGAGGTCCGGTCGATCGAAGCGCCGGCCGGCCAGACCCCGCCGACCGTGCTCGCCGATGGTGAGTGGACATCGACGCGTGACCCGTCCACCCCGGCGACCGCCCGGCTCCTCGTCCCCGAGGCCGTGGCCGGTGGCCAGTGCCGCGTGATCTTCACCGCCGCCTGGCCGGTCCCGACCGGCGACGCCGCCGTCGACCTCCTCGGTTCTGCAGCGTTCGACGCGGTGACATCGCTCGCCGCCGCGCTGGTCCTCACATCGGCCGCCGCCGAAGCATCCCGGGACCGTATGGGCGCGATGCCCACCGATTTCGTCGACGGGACCGACCGGGCCCGGAACATGATCGACGCCGCCAACGCCTACCGGATCGCCTACAACACGTTCGTTGGTCTCGGCCAGAACGGCACCTCGGCCAACGCGAACACCCGCCGGCTGAACTCGTCCGCCGTCGGGTCCGCGTCCAAGCGCCTCACGATCGTCGACCCGTACGAACGATGGAGGCTCGTGTGACCGTCACCGTCCGATTCTCCGGTGACCTCGAGGCCGCGCTCGCCGCGTCCCGGGACCGGTGCGAATCGATCGGCCAGTCCGCGCTCCGCGACATCGGCCACGAATTCGTGCTCGCCGCCAAGACCCTCGCCGGGTCCGGCCCGTTCTCTCGGTCGTTCACGGTGGTGGAGGAACCCGGCGCGGTGGAGGCCGGATCGGATTCGCCGATGGCCGCGATCCTCGAGGATGGCCGGGCCCCCGGCCGCCGGCCGCCAGCGAACGTGCTCTCCGGATCCCCCGCCGCCCGCGCCCGGGCCGCCGACCGGATCGCCGCCCGTGGCACGAAGGGCAAGCGCACCGTCCGGAAGGCGAACGCCCAGATCCGCGACGACGGGACCGTCGATCGGATCACTCACGCCGCGCTCACCGCGATGGCCGACCTCGGAGGCTGACCAATGGCAACAGCCGACATCGATCCCGTGGTCGCCCGGATCGCGAACCGGATCGGCACGATCGCGAACATCGGTCTGATCCACCTCGAGGATCCGTTCGACCGGGACGACCTCCGCCCCTACGTGGTCTCCACGATCGCCGGCACCCCCACGCTCCGCGCCTGGTGGGTGTCCGGCCCGACGATGGCGTCGAAACGGATCGTGCAAGCGAACGCCGGGCCGATCGAACGCGCGTGGACCTACACCGTGTACGGAGTGGAGGGCCTCGTGGCCGGGAACGACCCGCAGCAGACCCTCCGCCGGAACGCGCTCGCCGTGTGCGACGCGCTCGATCTCGACCGGGATCTCGGCGGGACCGTGCAGCGCGCCGACCTCTGCCAGTGGCAGCTCCTCGACAACCGGCCCGGGTGGCGCGGGATCGCCGTGTCGTTCGTCGAGATCCGCAAGACCGTGACCACCCTTTCCGCCCCCACCTGAGGAGACCCCGATGGCCCCCGCCCCCCGCCCCACCACCGACGACGCTCCGCCCGCCGAGATCGTCGACGCCCCCGCCGCGCTCGCCGCGCCGGCCGCCACCGTGCTCGAGGTCGAGCTCGAGCCCGACCCGCCGGTCCGTGCCCGATGGGTCGACGTCCAGTCCGTGCTCGTCGCCGGTGTCGGGATCATCCGCTACGGAGACGAGATCTACGTCTCGCCCGAGCAGCTCGCATCGCCGGCACACACGACGATCCCGTGGTCCGACGATTGGGTCGCCGACCCCACCCTGTTCGCCCAGTCCCGAAAGGAAGGCTGACCGATGCGTCACCTCATGCTCATCACCGCCACGACCCGCGTCGGTCCCGCGTTCCTCCGCCACGCGTACCCGCGGTCGACCAGCTCGGCCGCCCACTACGTCGGGATCGGCAAGCAGTCCGGCAAGGGGACCGCCGCCGCGCCGACCGTGTTCCCCCCGTACCAGGCCGCCGTCGATCTCGGCCACGGGATGGAGGGCGACGACATCCGCCAGGCCGGCACCGGCCCGTATGTCGCGCGCACCCTCAAGACGAAGCACGATCCGTCGGGTGGTTTCGGGATGGCCGTCCGCCCCAAGACGTTCGCCCAGTGCGCCGCCTGGTTCCTCGGCGCCGACGCGTCGGTCCTGAACGGGTCGCTCTACGACCACACCGCGACCCCGTCCGAGATCGTCACGTGGATCACCGCCGAACACGCCGCCGGTGTCTCCGGTGACATCATCGACCGTTTGGTCGATGCGATGTTCACGAAGATGTCGCTCTCGATCGACGGGAACGGTGACGTCATGTCCTCGTTCTCGTACGAGGCGCTCACCGCCGCCTGGCAGGCCACCGCCGCCACCCCCTCGCAGGAGACCGGTGTGTCCGGCTCCACGCCCGGTGGCCCGTACCGTGCATCCGAGGCCACCTACACGATCGATGGCGCCGGCTCGTCGACGGTGGCGATGGTCGGGATCGACCTCGAGTGGAAGCTCGACGACGTCCGTCTGTCGCAGGTGGTCCGCGGCCAGTTCCTCAAGCTCGAGCTCTCCGGCAAGGTCAAGGTGAAGCAGCTCCTCGACGACGCCGCCAAGCTCGAGTATCGGAAGGTGAACTACGGCACCGTGTCCGGGACCGCCCCGTCCAAGAACTTCTACCAGGGCGGCTCGCTGGTGGTGGCGCTCGACAACGGCCTCGCGACCACGAACCAGCGGACCCTCGGAATCACCATCCCGTCGATCGATTGGAAGGCGATCCCGTACACCGCGCTCAACCCGGACGGTGCGACGATGTTCATCGAACGGGAGGGCACGATCGTGAAGGGCGCCGGCGCGTTCATCACCGTCGGCTCCAAGACCGCCGACGTCGCCGCGTACTGATGGACAGGGCCGCGATCGAACGTCTCCTCGGCAACGCGGTACGCCCCGCGGAGACCCCTGTCACCCTGCCCACCCTCGGCCAGATCGTGCTCCGCCGACCGTCCCGGACCGAAGCGATGCAGTGCATCGCCGCCGCCGGTGACGAGGCGGACCAGTACGCCCGGGCGATGGTGAACGTGCTCCGGTTCGCGCTGGTCGACGAGACCGGCCGCCACCTCCTCCGGTCGTTCGCCGAGTCCGCCGCGTTTTTCAACGCGGTCCCCGAGCAGGATCTCGCCGTGCTGGTCCCCCAGCTCGAGGCCGTGCTGTCCGCCGCGACCGCTGACACGTCGGGAGATTTGGAGGCGGGAAAAGCGTCCTGAGCTCGGAACCGTGGTTGCTCTCGCTCTACCACGTGTGTTTCGAGCTCGGCCGGTTCCCGTTCGAACTCCCGCCCGGTCTGCCTGACGAGCAGATCACCCTCATGCTCGCCTATCTCGTGCTCCGCAACGAGCAGAGCTCGGCGAGCTCCGACCCGCTGGTCCGCCAGGGCCGCACCGCGGAGGCTCATCTGCAGGCCGAGGAGGCCGCAGCGTGGGCGAACACCCGGAAGGGGTGACCGATGGCTGATCTCGTCGAACTGGTCCGCTACGAGGCGGACATCTCCGATATCAAATCGAAGCTCGACGACCTGCAGGGCGCCCAGGCCGACCTCGCGACCGAAGGCGAGAACACGTCCGGCCGGATGGGTACCGCGTTCGGGAAAGTCGGGGGCGCGATCGGTGGCGCCGCGAAAGCTGTCGGTGTCGGGATCCTCGGCATCGCCGGCGCCGGCGCCGTGTTCGGACCGATGATCCTCGGCCAGGGCGCCGCTCTCGACGCGCTCGAGGCGAAGGCGTCCACCGTGTTCGAGGGCGCGCTGACATCGGTGCAGACGTGGGCCGACGGGAACGCCGCCGCTCTGGGGATGACGAACACGGAGCTTGTCGGGACCGCCGCCGGGATCGCTGACCTCCTCAAGCCGATGGGGTTCACCGCCGAGGCCGCCGCCGGGATGTCGACGGACATGATGGATCTGTCCGGCGCGTTGTCCGCCTGGTCCGGTGGCCAGACCTCGGCGACCGAGGCCGCCGACATCATCACGAAAGCGATGCTCGGCGAACGCGACGGATTGAAGGCGCTCGGTATCTCGATTTCCGAAGCTGACGTCCAGGCCCAGCTCGCCAAGAACGGACAGGAAGGCCTCACCGGCGCCGCGCTCGAGCAGGCCAAAGCGCTCGCGACGCAGGAGCTCATCCTGGCGAAGTCGACCGACGCGCAGAAAGCGTGGGCCGATGGATCGATGGACGGCACGAAGGCCCAGAACGAATCGAAAGCCGCGATCGCGAACCTCAAGGAATCGTTGATCCGCGGGCTGTACCCCGCGTTCCAGGCCATGCTCCCCGCGATCAAGTCGATCGCGACCTGGTTGTCGGATCACATCCCCGCCGCGATCGAGATCGCGAAACAGTCGTGGGAGAAGATCAAGGACGCGTTCGGCTGGTTGCTCGACCACAAACCGATCCTCATCGGTGCGATGGCCGCGATCGGTGTGGTCCTCGTCGGTGCGTTCGCCGCGTGGGCGATCTCCGCCGGATCGGCCGCCGTCGCGACGATCGCCGCGACGTGGCCGGTCCTCGCGATCGCCGCCGCCGTCGCCGCACTGGCCGCCGGCATCGTCTACGCCTACCAGAATTTCGACTGGTTCCGGACCGCGGTGGACGCCGTCGGCCGGTTCCTCCGCGACACCCTGTGGCCGATCATCCAGGACGTGTTCGGCTGGTTGCGCGACAACATCCCGCCGATCATCGGCGCCGCCGTCGACTGGTTGCAGACGATGTGGGACAAGTCCGAAGGGGTCCGCTCGTTGCTCGCCGGCGCGTTCAAGACCGGTCTCGACGTGGCGAAAACCGCGATCGATGTGCTCTGGGGCGCGTTGCAGACCGCCGCCGACTGGTTCCAGACCGCGTGGGACAAGACCGAAGGGCTCCGATCGTTGCTCGCCGGTGGCGCGAAAGCCGCGTGGGACGCGATCGTCACCGCGATCGATACGACGTGGGGGTCAATGGAAACGCTCGCCGGATGGTTCCAGACGTTGTGGGACAAGACCGACACGCTCCGCTCCCTGATCGCCGGCGGATTCGGGACCGCGCTCGACCAGCTCGGCACCGCGTTCGGTGTCGTGAAAGACGTCGTGATGGGTGTCTACAACGCGCTCCGCGACACGTGGGACCTGATGCAGAAAGTGCTAGCGCCGGACCTGACCGGGAAGATCGCCCCGGGCGCGTTCGGTGGTGGCACCGTGCCACCACGCGCCCCCGGATCGGCGACCCGGATCCACTCCGGCGGAATCGTGCAGGGGTTCGGCTCGTTGCGCGCCGACGAGATCCCGGCGATCCTGCAGCGGGGGGAGGTCGTGCTCACCCCCGCCCAACAGGGCGCGGTCGGTGGCACCAACCAACGCGGCCCGCTGGTGCATATCGAGAACGCCACGTTCACGAACGGGACCGACGCCGCCGCCGTGGCGCACCGTGTGAATTTCGCGATGGCAGGCTGACCGATGGGTGTGACGATCCGCCTCTCCGACCCGTCGATCCCCGACGACCTGGTGATCGCCGAGGGGATCCCGTCCGGGTACTACCTCCGGAACTGGAATCTCGGCGACGCCGAAACCCGGGAGGTCACCGAGAACGCCCCGGACGCCGACGGAATGATCGACACCACCACCTACGTCGGCGCGCGCGCGGTCACCGCCGAGATCACGGTGACCACCATCGACGGGACCGGCCCGCTCCACGCGCTCCTCTCCCGGCTCCGCGCGTACACAAACCCTCGGCTCCGGCCGACGCTGTTCATCACCGACGGAGACGCCCCCGAGCTCCAGGTGACGCTCCGCCGTGGCACGTTCGATCCGACCGGGACGCTCGAACACATCCGCAACGTGGCCGTCCAGTGGATCGCCCCGTTCGGTGTGCTCGAATCCGCCGAGCTCCACACCATCACCGCCTCGGCCGGTGGCACCGGCCCCGAGCTCGGCCGCCTCTACGACCTGATCCACCCCCGGATCTACCCGGCGTCACCGGTGCTCGGTTCCGCCAACGCGGTGAACGCGGGCGACGCCGACGCATACCCGTTGATCCGGATCTATGGGCCCTGTACGGACCCGGTGATCGTGAACGACACCGCCGGCCGCACCCTCGAATTCGATGCGCTCACCGTGCTCTCCGGCGAGTTTCTCGAGGTCGACACCCGGGCCCGCACCATCCGGTACAACGCGAACCCCGCCGATTCCCGGTATTCGACCCTCGTGTTCCCGACGTCGCGTTGGTGGTCGCTCGCCCCCGGCGACAACCAGATCCGATTCGTTCCGGCGACCAGCTCCGGCGGATCGATCGCCGAGATCGTCTACCGCGACACCTACCTCTGAGGAGACCCTTGTGACGTTCGAAAAATCCCTCTGGTCCCAAGACCCGGCCGCCGGGACCCCGGCCCGTGTCGACCGGATGCTGATCGCCCAACTGTGGGACGAAGGTGTCTTGTCCGCCGCCGCGCTCAAGGTGACCCAACGGGCCGCCGGCGCGAACTTCTCGGTCGACGTCGCGCCCGGGTCGATCATCATCACCGGTGACGACCAGACCAACCAGGGGAACTATCTCGCGAAATGCACCGCGCTCGAGAACGTCGCGATCTCCGCCGCTCCCGGGTCGAACTCCCGATATGACATCGTGGTTGTCCGACACTGTGATTCGAACGCCGGGAGTGTCGGCACATCCGCCGGCCAGACCACCGCCACGCTCGCCGATTTCACCTCCGGGATTTCGGTGATCGCCGGGACCGCCGCCGCGTCGCCCACGGTGCCCGCGGTCCCGAACACGTGCGCTCTGATCGCCGTGATCGGCCCGATCACGTCCGGGACCGCGGCGATCACGAACGCATTGATCCACGACGCGACGACCGGCACCGGTCCGGCCGAAGCCGCGAACGCACGCCGGCCCGCCGGCCGCCGCGATGATGTCGGCACCTCGAAAGTGTGGACCGGGCCCGCCGCGCTGGTCCCGTCCGGCTGGTTGCTCGAGTACGGCCAGGCCGTGTCGCGCACCGCACACCCGGATCTCCACGCGCTCTACGCCGCCGCCGGGTACCCGTACGGCGCCGGTGATGGTTCGTCGACGTTCAATCTGCGGGACATGCGCGGCCGGACCCCGGTCGGTCTCGACAACATGGGCGGCACCGACGCCGGTCTCCTCGCCGTGTCGAACACGCTCGGCGGGACCGGTGGCGCCGCCACGCACACCCTGTCCACCGCAGAGCTCCCGGTGCACACCCACCCGATCGACCACGATCACCCATCGGTGAACGTGAAGGCCGCCGGGTCCGACGTTCCGGTCGGTGGAGTGACCGCCGCCGCCGGTGGCGACGTGTCCGTGATCGGCGCCGGGATCAACCTGACCGTGGACCTCCCGAGCTACACCGGTACCTCCGGCAACGCGGGCAGCGGGACCGCGCACAACAACATGCAGCCGTTCATGCTGTCGAACTGGATCGTCCGGACCTGATGGCCGACTGGTCGTTCGTTCTGTCCGGCACCCCGCCGGCCGGGACCTCATTCCTCGAGCTCACCGGTGCATCCGCCCGCCGGCTCGTGTGGCGCGTCGACGACCCGGCGACCGCCGATTTCTCGCTCGACGGGAACAGCGCCGAGGCCGCAGCGATCGCCGAGCTCGCGACCGATCTGATCTGCTACCGGGACGGGACCAAACTGTTCCGCGGGCGGATCGGCCCGCTCGAGGACGACATCGCCGAGGACGACTACCGGCTCGATCTGTCCGCGATCGACTACCGCGGGATGCTCGATAACCGGATCGTCGGTGTCTCCGGCGAATCGTTCACTGCGGTCGACCAGGGCACCATCGCGTGGAACCTGATCCAGACCACACAAGCACAATCGGGCGGGAATTGGGGGATCACGAACGGGATCGGCCCCACATCGGGCACCACCCGGGACCGCACGTACGACCCCGGGAAACCGCGCGGCGAAGCGATCGCCGAGCTCGGCCGGGTCGACGGTGGTTTCGAATGGGAGATCGACGCCGACCTCGCGCTGAACCGGTGGTACCCGACGCGTGGCACCGTGACCGGTGTCCGCCTCGATCACGGTGGTCTCCTCTCCCGGGTCCGTCGGTCGCTCGGCCAGCGCACGTTCGCGAACGCGACGATGGCGATCGGCGCCGAAGGCCTCACGCCTGTCATGTCGACAACCGCCGGGATCGGAACCGACCCGAAGGGCCGGTGGGAGATGTCCCGCGGTTACACCTCGATCAAGGAACAGGCCACACTCTCCGGCCGCTCAACGTGGATGCTCGGCCAGACGTCGACGATCCGCCCCGATTTCGTCGTGAAGTTCCGGCCGAACGGATGGTCCGGACCGGACCACGTGTGGATCGGTGACACGGTGACCCTGGTGGTGAACACCGGCCGGCTGACCGTGAACGCCGCTCACCGGGTGGTCGAGCTCGCTATCGAGCTCGACGAGGACGGAACCGAGACCGTGTCCGCTGGTCTGGTGGCCGCATGATCGGCCAGAACGCACCGACGGATCCGGTCGACCGGTTCGCCCGGGAGCTCGCCGACATGCGGACCCGGATCGCCGAGCTCGAAAGGGCCCGCCCGGCGATCGTCCCGTGGATCGCGCCGACCCTCGCCGGCACGTGGGTGAATTTCGGGGGGACGCTCCAGATCGCCCGCTACCGGAAGATCGGCGACATCGTCTACGTGGAGGGATTCGTGAAGTCCGGATCGATCGGGACCGCCGTGTTCGTCCTCCCGGCCGGGTACCGGCCAACGAAGGATCTCCCGTTCGCCGTCCATTCGAACATCGCGTTCGGGTCGCTGGTCGTGCAGGCCGACGGGTCCGTGATCGCCCAAGCCGGATCGAACACATCGTTCGGTCTGAACGTGTCGTTCTCCACCACCTGACCGCCCGGGAGGCCCCGATGGCACGCACCTACCTGTACGGCTATTTCACGCCGCCCCAGACCCAACGGCGCCGCACCCTGGCCGAGCTCGAGCAGATTCCCACCTGGGCCCGGCTCGACCCCGAGCTCCGCCGGCGCCTGGCAGCGATGTTCGATTACGCCGCCGACCTCGGTGTCGACCTCGGTCTCGGTGGTGGGTGGCGGAGCTCCGATGTGCAGCTCCGCACCGCGATCGATCGACACATCGAGGTCGCCACCGGTGGGTGCTGTAGCTACAACGGGAAGCGATACGCGCTCCGCCCGAAGGTGGCGCACGCCGCGTTCCCCTCGCGCTCGTATCACGAGACCAGCGACGCCGATGGTGAAGCGTTCGCCGCAGACCTGATCGGTGACCTGGTGTGGATGAACCGGAATTGTTGGAGGTTCGGTCTCCTCCATTTCGCCGACGTGAACCGGGAACCGTGGCACGTGCAACCGGTCGAGCTCCCCCGGTCGCGACGCAAGTACTCCGGTGAGCAGCTCGCCGTGTGGCCGCTCCCCGGCACCACCCGGCCGCCCGCCCCTCCGGCACCACCCGCCCCGCCGGCACCATCGCCCACCCCCACCCCCATCACGGAGGACGACGACATGCGCCCGCTCATCATCATCGGCAACAAGGACAACAAGGCCGACCCGCGCCGCTGGTCGTGGGATTTCCAGACGCTCCGCCGGCTCCGCGAGAACGAACCGTCCACGGTCGAGATGCTCGCCGCGCCGACACCCGAATTCGCGCCGGCGCCCCGTCCCGTGTACGACCCGCGGTTCACGCTCGCCGCGCCGCTCTGGCAGCCGATCGAATGGATCCGTTCGTTCGACCTCCCCGCCGACTCGTGAACCGGGCCGCTACCGCAGTGCTCGCCGCGACCGTCGACGTCCCCGCGATGGTCCTCGCCGCCGGTGGTCTCGTGACCGTGCTCACCGCCGTCGGCGCCGGGTGGGCCGTGTTCCGGACCGCCGCGATCCGTGCGTCGATGACCACGATCATCCAGGCAAACGCCGAGCTCCGCCTCGCGAACGAGGACCTCCACCACGAGGTCGCGCTCGAGAAGGAAAAGCGCGCCGAGCTCGCCGGCCAACTGTCCGTGTTCGTCGATGGTCTCGCCGACCGGATCGTCGGCGCGGTGACGGAAGCGTGGCGCCGCACACATCCCAATGAGACCGGAGGAATGTTCCAGTGATCCCGTACGACCCCACCACCCCCACCCCGCCGGCCGCTCCGCCGAGCTCGAGCTCGAGCATCGGGCCCGGCGCCCGGGTGATCCGCACGATCGGCCAGACCATCATCGCGGTGTGTATCGCGATCCCGGCCGCCGTCGCCGTGCTCCCCGCCGGTGACGCCTCCCCCGCAGCGTGGGCCGTCGGGATCGCCGGCGCGGTCGTGATCGTCGTGTCCGCCGCTCAGAACGCTCTCGATCACGCGCACGACCGCAAGACCACCACCAACGAGGAGACCCCCCGATGATCGAATCAGTCCACTCCACCCTCTCCGGCACCGCCGTCGCGTCGAACACCCTCGTGTCCGGGGGCGCCTGGCTCACCGTCGTCAACCGGTCCGGCGCCGCGACCCTGTGGGGGACCATCGGTTTCAACGCCGCCCCGGCGGACCCGGCCGCAGCCGCGGCCGGCACGTTCGTCGTTCCGTCCGGCGCCGCCCGCGACATCTACATCGGCACGGCCGGGATCTCTCCGGTGACCGTGAAGATCCTCGGCAACGGGAACGACATCTCGCTCGAGCGCCGCCCGTGAGAGGACGCACCCACCACTCCACGGTCCCCGACCGTCGTGGCCGGACGTCGATCGCGCCGGCCGGCCCGGCCGGATTCGGGCCGCTCTCGAGCTCGCTGTCGAACCTGTCGTCGGGCCGATCGATCCTCGCCCGGCTCGGCGCCGTGTTCGCGATCGACGCCGCGAGCTCGATCCCCGGCGAACAGTGGGCACTCAACCAAGGCTCGGGCGGACAGGTGCTCCGCGCCCGCTACGGATCCGTCGGCCGCGCCGAGGTTCGCTCCGGTGGAATGATCCTCCCCGGCGTCGGCGGCAACTACGCAAGCGCCCCGGATTCGGCCCCGCTCGACATCACCGGCGACCTCGAGCTCGTCGCCCGGATCGCGATGGACGACTGGACCCCGTCGACCGAACAGTCGATCATCGAGAAGAACTCCGGCGTCGGCCAAGTCTCGTGGGCATTCCGGCTGTCGACAAGCGGGTCGCTCGTCCTGTACGTCTCGCCCGACGGAACGGCCGCGTCGTCGCGCACCTCGCCGACGTTGCTCAACGCCACCCCGGACGGTGCGACTCTGTGGGTGAAAGCGACCTGGCGCGCCAGTGACGGCCAGGTGGCTTTCTACTCGGCTCCCGACCAGGACGCGGAGCCGACCACGTGGACCGCTCTCGGCACGCAGACCAACGCGATCGGAGCGATCTACGCGTCGACCTCGCCGCTCGAGCTGGGTGCTTGCAATCTCGGCGTGAACGCCCCGGCGCGCGGGGTTTACCGGCGCGCGATCGTTCGCCGGGGGATCGGTGGCCCGGCCGTGCTCGACGTCGATTTCGCCGGCGCCGCCGACCTGGCGACCTCGTTCACCGGCGCGCACGGGTACGGGATCAAGCGGCAGACGTTCGTCCAGCCCGGGGTCGCCGGCGTGAACGCGACGATCCCGGACTCCGCTCCGCTGTCGATCACCGGTGACCTCGAGCTCGTTGTCCGCGCCGCGTTCGACGACAACACCCCGGCGAACTACTCGTCGATTCTCTGCAAGAACTACCTCGGATACGAGCTCCGCTACGAGATCGGATCGAACGGGAACCTCGTCCTCGAGATCTTCTCCGGCAGCACCCGCGTCTACACGTTCCCGGCGTTCGGCGCGATCCTGACCGACGGCCAGACCTATTGGATCAAGGTCACGCTCGACGTCGACAACGGCGCCGGCGGATCGACCGCCCGCCTCTACTGGGCGCCCGATCAGGACACCGAGCCGACGTCGTGGACGCTGTTCGGTTTCAACACGATCGCCGCCGTGATGACCCTCACCGATACGTCGGAGCCCGTCACGATCGGCACCCGTCCCGACGGGTCGCTCCCCACCCCGGGCCGGTACCGGCGCGCGATCATCCGGAACGGGATCGGTGGGCCGACCGTGCTCGACGTGAACCCGGCCAACGTCCCGAACGACGCCGCGTCGTTCACCGCCGGCCACGGGTACGGAATCAAGAACGGATCCCTCGTCCTCCCCGGCGTGTCCGGTGTGTACGCGTCGGTCCCCGATTCGCCGGCGCGCGTGGACAACGGCGAGACGATCGAAGTGATGGCACGCGTGTCGCTCGCCGACTGGACGCCCGCGCCGTCCGAATGGGCGATTTTCGGCAAGTGGAACCAGGCAACCCACCGAAACTGGCTCTTGACCGTGACAACGGCCGGTCGCTTGCAGTTCTACTGGTCACCGACCGCAGCCTCGAGCTCGGCGATTTCGGACACCCCCACAGGATTCGCCGACGGGTCGACGCAGTGGGTGCGCGTCTGCCACGACTGCAACGGTGGCGAATCAGTGACAACGTTCTACACCGCCCCCGACGGGCCCGACGTCCCGACGGTATGGTCGCAGCTCGGCTCGCCCGTGGTCGGGACCGGAAAACAAACGTCGATCGGGACAAGCGCCGTCCCGATCGATGTCGGAGCGTGGGACGCCGGTGCACACGGGCTCGGCAGGCCGACCGTCCGCCGCGCGATTGTCCGGAACGGGATCGCCGGCCCGATCGTGCTCGACGTCGATTTCTCCGGCCAGGCAGACGACACCGCGTCGTTCCCGTGTGCGACCGGCCAGACCGTCACCGTGAACGGATGCGCCCTCCCGACCGTCACGATCAACGGGGGCGCGCGCCCGACCGTGACCGTCACCGCCACCAACGCCGTCGACACGAACGACCCGCTCCTGCTCCCGCACACCGGGACGAATTACCTCTACTCCGCTGGGTCGCCCGGCAAGCCTGTCGTGACCGTCCCGGACCGGCCGAGCCCGACGACGTCGTTCTCGGCTCGAGCATTGTTCGCGATGGATGACTGGACCCCGGCCAGCGCCGCCCCGGCGTTCTTCTCCCATTCCGGTTTCGGGTCTCCGGAACTGAGCATCCAGATGGGGATCATCTCGCCGGGTGGCCACGTGGTCGTGCTCCTCTCCACGTCAGGTACCGCGTGGGATTTCAACTCCTCGTCGACCGTCGCCCCGACCGTCACCGACGGTAGCCCGTTGGCCGTCCGGGTCGACTGGACCGCAAGCCCGGCCGAGGTCCGCATCTACACCAAGAACATCTCTCCGGGCGGATCCCAACTCGCGAGCTTGAGAGATGACACCGGGTGGACCCAATTGGGCGCCACGTTGACGGCCGGTGTGCCATCGTCCCCTCTGTTCAACACGACGTACCCGATGGGAATCGGAGCAACGTCGTTCGGCGGCCAGACCTGGCCGGGCAAGTACCACGCGTTCAGCTATCGCGTCGACGGGACCGAGGTCGAAGCGATCGATTTCGGCAAGGTGACGACGCACGACACGTTCCTCACCGAGTACGGCACAACCGCCACAATCTGGCGCGCCACCTCCGGACGCAAGACGGCTGTCGTCACCCGGCCCGTGTGGCTGTTCGGGACCGACGATTTCCTCGAGGTCGCCGATAACGACCTCCTCGAGATCAACGCCGGCCAGGACTTCGCGATCGTGGTCGTCGCTCGCGTGTTCGGATCGACTGACGCCATGCTGATCGCGAAAAAGAACAATGGCGCTTTGGCCGCCGGGTGGTGGATGCGACGCGTCACCTCAACAAACCAGCAGGTCCTCGTCGACGACGGGACGTCACAATCGGCCCTCGGTGACGCAACCAACACCGACGGGACGCTCCGCGTCTACGTGATGACCCGCACAGGAACGACCCTCCGCGGCTACGTGTCGAACAACGTCACCGCCAACATCACAGACGTCACCACCGGCAACCACGCCAACGCTCTGCCGATGCGGATCGGTGGGTCATCCAATGGTGTGATCCCGCTCGACGGTGAGGTCCTCGAGGTCGGGATCGTGCGCGGCACGTGGACCGCCACCGAGGTCGCCGCCGTCGTGTCCGCTCACAACGCCGCTCCCTGACCTCCCCGGCGAATCGACCCCCCACCGTGCGCCCGCACCGGTGGGGGTCATTCGCCGTTTTCAGGACCCGACCGGCGCCCCGCGCGTCACGGTGAATTCGAGCTCACCGGTCACCTCGAGATCGAACGACCAGGCCGTCCCGTCCTCACCGGTGGCCGTGCACGAGTAGGTGACGTTCGGCGCGATCCGGTCCGGGGTGTCACACTCCGCGCCGGTGAACGCCTGGCCCGCCTGTTCGGCCACATCGAATCCCTCGATGAACTTCTCCGAATCGGTCCGGAACTTCTCGGCCTCCCGGTCGACGGTGGTGGTCGGCGCGTCGGTGGTGGCCGGCGCCCCGTCCGAGGAGCTCGAGCATCCGGCCACGAGGAGGAGCGCGGACAGGACCGTGATCGTTCTCATGGCGACACCGTAGCGCCGGGCCCGATCGCGCCGGTGAGGATCGCCGCCGCCGCCCGATCAGATGCGTCGACGCGGTGTGTGTAGATGTTCAGTGTGGTCGACACTTGAGCGTGTCCCATCCGGTCGGACACCACCGCGATCGGAACGCCGAGGTCGATCATCGTGGTCGCGTTCCAGTGGCGGAGGTCGTGCAGCCGGACGGTGTCCATCCCGTGCCGCGCCCGGAGCTCCGCCCACCGGTGGGACACCCACCCGGGCCGGCGCGGTGTGCGTCCCGACGGATCCGCCCGCAGATCCGCCCAGATCGGACCGTCCACCGGCAACGTCACTTCCATCGCCGCCGCCCGCGCCTCGAGCAACCGACGCTGATCGGCGATCGCCTCGAGCACGTCGTCGCCGACCGTGTACGTCCTCGGCCGCTTCCCTTTCGTCGTGCCGATGTGGAGATCGCGCCCCTTGAGCTCGGTCACCGATCGGCGGACCGTGAGCTCGGCCCCGTTCAGATCCGACCAGTGGAGCCCGCAGAGCTCACCGCGCCGGACACCGGTCCCGACGATCACGCGGAGCGCGGTCCCGAAATCGCCGGCGCCCGCCTCGGCGAGCACGACCCGGAGCGCCGCGGTCGTCGGTGGCTTGATCTCCGGTTTCGCCGCCGGTGGGGGAGAGGCGCGCCGGGTGGCCACCGTGTCGACCATCTCCCATTTCTCCGCCTGGCGGAGCATCGCCCGGAGGACCGAGTGGTAGTGCTGGACGGTGGCCGCCGACCGGACCGGCTGTTTCGTCGCCCGGTCGCGCTCGGCGAGCAGCTCCCCGTACCATTCGTCGATGTCGACGCCGCGCACATCGGCGACGCGCCGGTGGCCGAACCGCTCGACGATCCGTTCGATGATCCGTTCGTAGCCCTCCACCGTCGACGGAGCTCGTCCCTGGCGACGCTTGAGGTCGAGCCACCGCTCGGCGAGATCGGCCATCGACCCGCGGGCCGCCGCCCGCTCCTCGATGTCACCCTGCAGTGTGGCCACGTGGATCGCCGCCGCCCGCTCGGCCGCCCGCTTGCCGGTCGCCCGAAACGATTTCGATCGGGCCCTCTGTTTGCCGGTGACCGGGTCGAGACCTGCGTACACGCGGACCCTCCATTTGTCGCCGCCGAGATGCTGTAGCGCCCCGTTCATCCCTGTACCGTCTCCCTCGTGCTCACACCGAAACCAATCGTGACATTTTCCGTGACACCAGGTACCGGCCGATAGGCACAACGTACCAGCTCACGCCCCTCTAGCTCAATGGTTAGAGCAGCGGACTTTTAAGCCCTACACGGCAACAGTCCGGGACGATCCGTTCCGCCCGTGAACGCTCTAGCAGGGGCGATAGACGATCCCCGCCGTCCGGCCCCTGGTCACACCACCTATTGACGTGACACGAGGTCGTGACACGATCCCGGCGCGCACCCTTTCGGTACCGTGCCGCGATGGACGGCGTCGACGTGGTGGCCGAGCACACAGGCCGAACGATCGTTCGGATTGACACTCCGTGGAATTCCTGCCGTTGGCTACTTGACAAACATTGACAGATGGACGACAATCCGACCCGTGAAAGTGAACGGCGCCGCCCTCCGAGCCATCCGAACCCGCTCCGGCATGACCGGTGTCGAGCTCGCCGCCACCTCCGGCGTCGACACCACCGTGATCTCCCGCCTCGAGAACGGCCACCGCCACGGCACCCCCGCCCAGCTCCTCGCGATCGCCGACGCCCTCCGCGTCCCCGTCGCAGCGATCGTCGCCGCAGAAAGCGCCGTCGCGTGATGGACCAGCTACCGCTCCTCCTCAACCGGAAGCAGGCCGCCCGCCACCTCGGCCGGTCCGAGAAGAAGGTCCTCGCCTGGACCCGCGCCGGGCTCCTCCCGACGTTCGTCGACCCGGAATCCGGCCGCGTGCTCTACCCGCTCCCGGCCCTCGAGCGATGGGCCGCCGAGCACCAGGCCGCATGACCCCGACCGGCCACACCGCGTGGCCGCCTCTCATCCCCGCGCACATCCCTCGCGGGGGACACCCGAACCCCGAGAAAGCAGGAACCGAAGTGAGCAACCTCCCCGCCGTCACCATCGACATCGCACCGGTGAGCCCGTGGTACCCGTGGACCGCGGCGATCGTGCTGATCGTCGCTCTCGCCGTCACGATCAAGGCCGAGCAGCTCCACCGCTGGTCGACCGGGGTCCGTGCTCGCCGCCAGGCCCGCCGGTGGCAGAACGCCGGGAACCTCGATCGCCGCCAGGTGATCCGCCCGGGCCGGTGGCAGTGATGGCCGCGAACATCCAGAACGACGCCGCTCTCGTGAGCATTCGCGGTGACCACACCTGGCAGACCGCACGCGGGATGGTTACGACGATCGCGTTCGATGGCCGCCCGCACGACGGAGACCCCATCGCCTCGGAATCGACGACGATCGTGTTCCGATCGATCGACGAAATCGACCGGTTCACCGAGCAGATCACCGCAGTGCTCGCCCAGGCCCGCATCGATCTCGACGCAGCGATCGCCGCTCAGTTCAGCGCAAAGGTCGACGAGTTGTTCGCCCCGGCCACGGGTGATGGCCAGTGATGGGCGCGGTTCGTCATCTCCGCCCGGTGGCCGCCCGCCCGTTCGATTGGGAGTCGGACGAGTTCCCCGCCGTGGCCGTTCACCTCACGCTCACGATGCCAGAGCTCCGCCTCTGGCGCGCCGAGCTCGAGCGCGATTTCGCCGGCGCCCCGGCTCCGGTCCGTGAGCTCGCGACGAAGATCCTCCGCCAGCTCGAGGACGGTGGCCAGTGACCGCCCAGATCCACCAGATCGCGTGTCTGGCAGGCCGCCCCCTCGGCCGCCGCCGGCGCGACGCTCGGCTCCTCGCGGTTTCCGGCCCGCGGGTCGAGCCGAGCGAGAACGCGACGCCCCCGACGTCGCCAGCGACGGCGCCCGCCACCACGGGTGACGGAGGAGGCCGGCCCCGCCCCGGTCTCCTCCGGTCCGTCGCGCCCATCTCCGGCGACCCGTTCGCCACGATCAACCGGGTCACCGAACACAACATCGGCAGGGCCGAGCTCACGTTCACCGGTGAGCTCGATTCGCTCGACGGATCGGTGTGGTGGCCGATGGGAGGCCGTTGGTACCACCGGTCGCCGGTGTGGCCGCACGCGTCCCTCGTGACCGTCCCGTCGACCGTGGCCGCTCTGGCCGCCCGGTGGGCCGAGGTCGCCCCGGCCGATGGTGGTGACTCGTGAGGACCCTCCTCATCATCGCCGCCGTTCTCGTCGTGATGTTCGGCCCGCTGGTCGTGATGGTCGTCCGGATGCCCCACGCCCCCGACGATCGGCTTGCGCCATGAGCACCACGATCTATCACGCACCCGAGCCCGAGACGATGGACAGCATCCGGCTCGGCCGCATGGTGACTGGGCGTTGTGGCTGCCAGG
>Ga0075163_10002014_pt1 | contig 27344 bp, 20 predicted proteins | sample JI1023141ADNA_FD_71478 | JGI IMG/M metagenome (GOLD analysis project Ga0075163, IMG submission 71478) | Wastewater effluent complex algal communities from Wisconsin, to seasonally profile nutrient transformation and Carbon sequestration -... | ecosystem: Engineered > WWTP > Effluent > Algae...
AAGCGAACTAAGAAAAGGATTTGAACAATGAATCACTCTGTATCACGACGCAGTTTTGTGCAAACTCTCGGTTTGAGCGCGGCTTCGTTGCCGTTATGGCTCAACCTTCAAAGCTTAGGCTTTGCTTCTTCGAGCGGACGCAAACAACGCTTGGTCATCATCTTTAGCCCCAACGGTGTGGTTCGAGATCGTTTCTGGCCGGACCATGAAGGTGATGAGGCAAGCTTTGCATCCATGGACCTCAAGCCGATCTTGTCGCCACTGGCTCCTTTCAAGGACAAGACGTTGGTGCTCAAAGGCGTATGCGATAAGATCAAAGGTGACGGCGACAATCACATGCGTGGTATAGGTTGCCTTCTCACCGGTGTAGAACTTTTCCCTGGTAACATCCAAGGTGGTTCAGACACTCCAGCAGGCTGGGCTACAGGCCTCTCGATCGACCAAGAAATCAAACGTTATCTGCAAAGCCGCCCCGAATCGGAAACGCGGTTCGGTTCGCTCGAGTTTGGTGTTTCTGTGCCAGATCGGGCAGACACCTGGACACGTATGGTTTATGCAGGTGGCAACAAACCGATCGCACCTATCAGCGACCCATACACCATGTTCAATAAGCTCTACGGTCAAATGAAGGATCGTGAGAGTTTGAATAGTGTTCTCGATGACTTGCAAGAAGACCTAAAGAAACTGAAAGAAGTTGTCAGCAGCGAAGATGCTAAACTGCTCGAAGAACATGCGACGTTGATTCGTGAAACGGAACAAGAACTTCGCAACTCCAATGACAACGTACTCAATCACGCTGTCCCTGAACTTGAGCCCGGTGTTCGCAACGACAATGAAAACATGCCACGTATCAGCAAGATGCAAATCGACTTGATGGTCAATAGCTTCATTGGCGACTTCACTCGCATTGCCACATTGCAGTTCACCAACTCGGTTGGCCAAGCCAAAATGAAATGGCTCGGCGTTGAAGAAGGACATCATGAACTGTCACACGAGCCAAACAGCAATGAAGCAGCTCAAGAGAAACTGACCAAGATCAATACTTGGTACTGCGAGCAGATCGCTTACCTGGCAAAACGTTTGGCGGAAACGCCGGAACCCAACGGTGAAGGCAGCATGCTCGATAACACAACGATCATTTGGACCAACGAATTGGGCGAAGGCAATTCGCATACGTTGAACGATATTCCGTTTGTGATGGTCGGTGGCGGTTTGAACTTCAAGATGGGCCGTTCCTTGCGATTGCCGAAGATTTCGCACAACCGCTTGCTCATGTCCATTGCACATGGAATGGGCCATCACATTGAACGCTTCGGAAACCCAGATTATTGCGGCGATGGCCCATTGGTCTTGAGTTAAACAACAAGCTTCGGCAACCGTTGGTTCTGGCATTCGTTAAACGCAATGCCCCTGGCCGCAACGCCAGGGGCATTTTCATTTTGTCCACGTGTGGTCACGACAACATCAGACCACGTTTTCATCATAGTAAGCGCATAATGCGCGAATGCGTCGAATCATGGTTGAGAGAATCAATCCGATAACCGCTAAGCCGGTCAGAAAAATGGCGACGAAGTCCGGCTTTGAAAAATCAGGGTTGCTCGATAAAAAGACCAACATCAAAAATCCGAGCCCGCAACCACTGCTCATAAAAATGACGAACGTGCGTCGGTAAAAAAGAGCACTAGCGCAGATCAACATCGGATAGCCAACCAAGAGTGGACCGCGCGGTGGATCGGCAAAGAGCAACAACGAAGTATAGAGCACGATATCGATCGCTGCCCACGAGTAACAAACTGGATCTTTCCACTGCGGGCGTTTCAATAGAAATTGCAGCACAATGGAGGCGAGCGCCCAAATCCCGAAGATCAACATTCGCGCTAAATAGTATTTGTAATCGCTACCCCGACTGATCACCGCGATGGTCACAATCAGGGCAGTGGCACTGATACCGCATAAATGCGAAACCAGAATCGGCTCACGTCGCCACCAGGCACTCAACTTTTGCGGCCACGTAATCTCTGGCCAAGCGACCGGCTCGTCCTTGAGAAACTTTCCCAGATCTTCGGCAAAGTGTCGTGCCGATGCATAGCGGTCTTCCACACGCTTCGCCATTGCCCGCAAACAAATACGTTCCAACACAGCGGGAATTTGGCGATTGATCTGGCGGGGCAGGGGAGGGTCGCGTTCCAAAACCTGAAGCAGAATATCGAATGGCGTGGGGCCGTGAAACGGAGCTTGTCCGGTTAAGGCGAAGTAGAGTAAACAACCCAACGAATAAACATCAGCCGACTCCCCGACATGATTGCGACGACCAGTTGCCTGCTCCGGCGCCATATAGGCGGGCGTTCCCAAAATCTGTCCCGTCGTAGTCAACATTTCATCCGTGCCAGCCATCTTCGCTAAACCAAAATCGGTAATGAAGGGCTCGCCAGCCACGTTAAACAAAATGTTTGCGGGCTTCAAATCGCGATGAATGATCCCAGCATTATGCGCATTTTCAATGGCCAACGCCAATTTCTGAACCAACCGGGCAGCATCTTTGGCAGGTAGTTCTTCTTGCTGCAGTCGCTCGACCAAAGTTGGCCCATCAATCAAGGCCATCGTAAAGTATTGCAAGCCAGCCTGCTCACCCACATCATAAATGGGGACGATGTTCGGATGTTGCAATCGAGCGCATGCTTCGGTCTCCGCTCGAAATCGCGACGTCTCTTCAGGACTAGCGAACTCGCCCGAACGGATCACCTTCAGCGCAACAATCCGCTGCAAATCGCGATGTCGCGCCCGGAACACAATTCCCATGCCACCGCGACCAATCTCGTCCAGTATCTCATAGTTCCCGATGTGCGTCGGGAAACCACCACTTTCCCATACACTTATGGGTACAACTGTAGCGGCGTTGTTCTCTTCGGCTCCCGCAAACCCTATCGCATGTTCGTGTGCTTCCACAAACTCACGCAGATCATCAGCGATATCCGCGTTTCTTTGAAGCCAGGCATCCGTGTCAAATGCTGCTCCCGATTCGGTAGCGATTAGATATTCGGCAATCGCCTTTTCAATCGCCTCTTCGCGACGGGAGGATGCTTCGCTCATTTCCGAGGTTCTACCCCCATAAGTTCCCGCAGTTTCTTAAGACCGCGAAACAGCAAGCCTGCCACAGCCTCAGAGGAACGATTGAGTTGTTCGCCAATTTCTGCCGACGGCAGATTGTGCCAATACTTACCCAAAATTGCATGTCGCTGATCTTCAGGTAACTCCATGATCGCATTCGCTAGTTTCGCGGCGAGCTCATCGCGCATGATGTTTTGACTCGGTGTTGTTTGGTCAGAATCAGCCAATAGTCCGCCGAGACGCATCGATGATTGTTGCAATTCAGCGTCAATCGACCTCTCACGCTGAATGTCTCGCTTCCCTCGCCCTAAGTCGCGCAAACTTCGTGAAATAACATTGGCAAGTATCTGGCGCAGCCAAGCTGCTAGCTCCGCTTCGGTCTTTCCGCGAAATTGCTCAAACGACTGATAGGCCTGAAGCATCGTTTGTTGCACAATGTCGGAGGGATCCAACTTACTCTTTAGCTTGGACTGAAATCGAGTCTGAGCCAAAATGCTAAGATAAGCCCGATATTTCTCAATGGTCTCTTTGTTTAACGGCGCCGGCACATCCTTCGAAGGATCAACTCGCGCTGAGTCAACCTTGTTAAGATCTTCAGGTGGCGGTTCATTTGGCGGATTTGAATCTGACATCAGTAAGTCCAGGGGGGACAATTACGGGAGAGCCTGTTGGGGTACATGGTGATCATACCCAATTATTAAGTCAAGTTTATGCAGCCACCGCCATCGATCTTTTCAACAATTCGATTCACTCTACCAGCTTCCACTCACCAAGCCTTCCGGTGTTTGGACCAACTGGCCCAATATTTATCTGCGTCCCCAGCTGGCGAACACCAGGCAAGTAGCCCAGACCTATTGGCGGCCATCAGCCAGCAGCTCGAAGAACATGCAACGCAAATCCTAAGCCAAGACTCGACCAGCCGCGAAGAGGAAACCTCGCAAGATGTCATGGATTCGATTTGGGCTCGGACCACCGAAGTAACTCTCCAGCTACCGCATTGCACTATGGGTGAGTTGGCGTTTATCGATACGCTCCAAACATCAACACTTCGGGCCTATCAAGCAGATTGGAGCGGCTCTTCCTCGGCAGCCGACTTGGTTCGCGGGAAGTTGCAAGAAGTCTTTAACATTGACCCAGATACATGGATGCGTGAGCAAGAGATTCTGGAAGTAGACCTAGAAGATACGCGAGACAAGTCGCGTCTCATCGCTGCCATTCGAACCCTTTATTCGCTGGACCAGTTCCCTTCACCAGACCAATCTCGTTCCCACGAACAACTGCTCAGCTCTCAAAAGCAAAATGCGAATCGTTTTCTTTGTCGCCTGTTCCCAGAATTATCAGGGGCGTTTGCAGAGTGTCACATTGCGGTTTCAGCCACTCTCTTTTTCTTTGTCCTACCAGATATCTTTTGTGATGAAGAGCCGATGGATGGTTCACATCACGGCTTTGCCGCCTTTCGCTCTCGGCTGAAGAAATTCAAACAATGGCAATTCGCTCAATTTCCGATGTTCGGCTTTTTACGCGGCGACGAAGTTGATCCCAACTTGATTGAAGAACTAGCTGACATCAGTGGCTTAGCGCCATCGTACATTCGTCGCGAATTAGGACGCGTCATCGGATTTCTGCCATTAGCATTTGTCGAACGCTATTTAGTTCACGATGTGTGGGGACATGGTTGGCAGGCCAGCATGCTCCGCTTGGAAGGCCTCTATCAACAACTCGCCGCCTTCGATCAGAACTTTGATTGGAACTCTGCAATTGCCCTGCCAGACCACAGTAAGCTTCGGCTCAGCGACTGCTTACAACGCACAGCCACCGGTCATAGGCTGCATGACGGACGCTTTACCCAGTTTATGGAACGTTGGATTTGGAACAGAATCCCGACCGCCATGACGCCCCTAGTTGCCGAACTCGTGGCCGACCTATTCGAGCACAAGTTGTACTGGACACATCCCCAACTGTATTCAAACTTGCAAACAACCAGCATTCTGCCTGATTCGCCTGCGAAATTGGATTTAATGCTGGAAGATCTGCGCATTTACTTCAAACAAATCTTCAAAGCCACCGATCTCTTTTGCCAACGCAACAGTTATCGTCAACGTTTTGCAGCAGAAATGGTTGCTGATGGCATCGACCCCAAAGATGCAGCTATGATCGTAGAAAAGATAAGGCAGCGCATCGAAGCTTGGCGTTCACGCGAGCTAGCCTCCCAACGGATCATTATGGAAGATCGCGACGGCGTGCTGGTGAACTTGTTCGGCTATCTGGAGCACCATATTGTCTTGCTCGGTGCCACTTCATCGATAGTGGCTCGTCAACTAGCCAGAACGCCAACCGAATTCAGCCATATGCAGCGTTGGAACGATTGGTTCGCGCTCTTAATAGCCGTCTATTTCGAACAAGATCCAGCCAAACATTTCTGGAAGTTACCGAGCTTCATTCACTCGTCGATGCGGCTGATGCTCGGCTAAAGAAACGCCTAGCTATAAATCGACGCGTGGTAAGTCGCCGCATGGTCAGTCAACAGAGTATGTCGACTGACCACAACGGAGCGCGGTCTTGGTTAATTATCGCGGCCACCGGCTTGGATAACCGGCTGCACATCTGACTCACCGCATAAGACCACCAGCAAGTTGCTGACCATGGCTGCTTTGCGATTTTCGTCGAGCTGAATAATGTTCTTGTCGCTGAGTTCAGTCAGTGCCATTTGCACCATGCTTACCGCTCCATGAACAATCTTTTGGCGAGCAGCGATAACAGCCTCAGCTTGCTGACGCTTCAGCATCGCACCTGCAATTTCAGGAGCATAAGCGAGATGTGTTAAGCGAGCTTCGATCACACCAACACCTGCTTTCGACAACCGTTCTTGCAACTCTTTGCAAAGAGCATCGCAAACAACTTCAACACCGCTTCGCAATGTGACTTCATGTTCTTCACCATGATCATAAGCGTAGTGGTTAGCCAAATGGCGCACGGCTGTTTCACTCTGCACCTTAACGTATTCTTCGTAGTTCTCTACTTCGAAGAGTGCTTGAGCCGTATCGGTCACCTGCCACACAATAACAGCTGCAATCTCGATAGGATTACCTTGTTTGTCGTTAACCTTCAAACGCGTGCCTTCAAAGTTGCGCGCCCGCAACGAAACTTTAGTCTTGCTGTAAAAGGGGTTAGCCCAATAGAAGCCCGCATCGCGAACCGTACCGACATAGGGCCCGAAAAAACTTAACACAATGGCTTCGTTGGGTTGCAGCGTAAAGAATCCACACAGTCCAACGAGCGAGATAAGTGCTAAGATCACACCGGCCACAATCAACACGATCCCCAAGGGCATCAACGGAATGCCGCCGAAGAACAACGCCGCACTCACCAACAACATAGGGAGGAACAACGCCAACATTCCCCAACCTTCTCGAACAACGATCTTCTTCTCGCTAACGTGACTCATGGCACAACATCTCCGATAAATGGGTATATTTTGTCGGCCCCAAAGCCATCGAAGCTAGGCGCAAAATCGCTTGAAAACCGATGAAAATCGGCGATTGCGGATACAAAACTACCCTTAAAGCTACTCGGAGAGAACATCGGCGGTGAGCCGAAGGTTTGTCGAAACGCTCTGGACGTCATCATGATCTTCTAGGTTCTCAAGCAACTTGAGGACCGCTTTAGCCGTCTCGGCATCCAGTTCGACTGTGGTAGCAGGAATCCGCATAATCTGTTTCATATCGATAGCCACACCTGCTTGTTCTAGGCCATCAGCGACCTCAGAAAAGTTCTCAGGCAGCGTGACAATCTCGACAGTGTCACCGTGAATCTGAATATCCTCTGCACCAAGGTTCAGAGCGATTTCCATGAGACGGTCTTCAGGCGTTTGTCCGCTCTTAACGGCGATGATCCCTTTGCGTTCAAACAGATAGGCAACGCAGTTTGTGCTACCTAGTTTTCCCCCAGCGAGTTCGAAGATCTTACGGATTTCGGGAGCGGTACGGTTCTTATTGTCGGTCATGATGTCGCACATGACGGCCACACCCGCTGGTCCATAACCTTCGTAGAGGGTTTCTTCTACGTCGCCACCATCGAGTTCGCCAACACCTTTCTTGATCGCGCGCTCGATATTGTCGCGCGGCATCGAAACGGCTCGGGCATCAGCTACCGCATTGCGCAGACGAGCGTTCATCGCGGGGTCACCGCCACCCAAACGCGCCGCTACGATGATCGCTTTCGAAAGCTTGCTCCAAACCTTGCTGCGTTTGGCATCGATATTGGCTTTCTTGTGCTTGATGTTAGCAGCATGCGAATGGCCGGCCATAGAATATCCCCTGACTCAATTTCGGTTCGTAAATGAGCGTTGGCGCCACTACGTTGTCGAGGTTCGATCCACATCACTGGCTGGAATGTTTATCACCGTCAACGCCGTTGCTTGAACGCCGTTACTTGGGCTTCTTTTTAGCGATGCCTTTGTTGGAAGAAGGCGGCGGTGGAACTGGGCCACCTTTCTTCGTCGGTTTCCCTTGAGGAGGTGGCGGTGCTTTGGCTATCGGCTTAGGTGGCTTCTTGGCGTCCCCTTTGCCCGGCTTAGGACCTATATCTTTACCGGCGGCTTTGGGTGGAGGAGCTTTCCCTTTTGCATCCCCTTTGCCGGCCGCTTTAGGATCACCTTTCGCCGCATCAGGCTTCGTCGCATTCTTCACATGAATTTGCAACGGCGGTTTCGCAGGTATTGCTGGCTTCGGAGCAATCACTGGCTTAACGGGGGGAATTGGCTTGGCAGGCGGATTCGGCTTGGTCGTTACCGCAGGCTTAGCGGCAGGAGCTTTGCCACCTGCTGCTGGCGGTGTTTCTTTAGCAGCGTCCTTGGGAGTCTCCTTATGAGCTTCCTTCGGTGTATCTTTGGCAGGCTCTTTCTTGTCCGTCTTCTTAGCTGCAGGTGCAGGCGGCGGTGGCGGAGCAGGGGGTGGAGCTTTCTCTACGGGCTTGGCTGGTTTTGCTGGTTTCGGTATGGCGATTTCAATGCCCAGCTCGGCCATAATCGCCTGCACACCAGGCGCCTTGCGATCTGCAATGAACTCGATACCAAACTGATGCACCAACGAAAACAACTCTCCACCTTTGGCTTTAGGTACCGCTCGATCCAAGACCGATACCGACCCCTTGAGCATATCGGCAGATTGAGCAACTCCGGTAGAAACCAAAGCTTGCATCGTGGAGTTATCGACGGCGATCGCATGACCGCCGAACGCGTTTTGTTGCATGTAGGCCGAAACGAATCGGCTGGTTGGCACCCATGCCTCGATTGTCTCGATCGCTTTGCCCAGATTCAACTTCTGCAAATCTTCAATGTCATACGAATAGCGAGCTTCGAAGATCGCCTGCAGCGTTTTTTTCAAACGGACCGCAACCTGCACAGGGAGCGGATGAATCGCAAACAACTCTGCCAACTCGGTGATGGTGGTTACCCGAGCTTCGTTCCAGTCGTGATATTCGTGTTGCGCTTTGGCAAATAGTTCGTCGGCAACTTCGAACTTGGCATCTTCAAGCAAGCAAGCGTAGATCAGATTTTCCAAAACGCTGCGGCCAGAAGGAATCGCAATCGGCTTGTAGTGCTTTTTGAGCAACTTTTGCAGAGTTTCAATTCGTTCACCGCGATTACTGCTACTCATGCATCACCTTGTGGGCGGGAGTAAAACTTGAGGTTTGATATTTCGACGAAGTGGATTATCGCCGCCGATATCTTTGACAACGGGTTATCTTCCAGAAGACTCATCTGAGTCTTCGTCAGTCTCGACATCCGTTTCATCCAATGGTTCGTAATCGTTCACAGCAGCATCGTCATGATGGTCTGCCGAGATTGATGCGGAAGGGGAAGCATCTTCAGTTCCCGCAGCTTGTCGCTCAGCGGCAAGCTGTTCGAGAATCTTGCCCACTTCCAGTGACTTTTTAACACCTTGGTCTGCAACAAACTGCAACTTCGGTGTGTAGCGAGTATCGATACGATCCGCGATCCGCGATTGCAAAAAACCTTTGGCATTATCGAGACCACGCAGAGCAAGTTGTTGCTTGCTCTCCGGGCCCATAATACTAACGGCAACTTTCGCAGATCGCATATCGGGAGCCACTTCAACTCCGATCACCGTAACATCGCGAATCCGAGGATCGCGCAGTTCGGTCAAAATGGCCATGCTGACCACTTCTCGAATCGCTTCGGCGGCTTTTAGTAAACGACGTGACGACATACTCTATTCCCACTCCCAGAAACTTGGAGGGCCAAACGTGGACTAATCCAACGTTCTAGCCACCTCCTCGATCTTATAAGCTTCCAGAACGTCGTCTGGCTTGATGTCATTAAATCCAGCCAACTTGATACCGCACTCCATACCACGTGGTACTTCCTTCGCATCATCTTTATGACGCTTCAAGGAATCGAGTGCATAGTCGCCAATCGTTCGACCGTCGCGGTTCACACGAATGCGACAACCACGTTCGATCGCACCTTGAGCCACATAGCAACCTGCGATCGCGCCTACGCGGCTGATCGAGAATACCTGCTTGACCAAAGCTCGACCCAATTCGATGACTTTCTCTTCGGGACGGAGACGACCTTCGATGATGGCCTTAATATCTTCAGCCAACTTGTAAATGATGTCGTAGCGGCGAATTTCCACTTGTCGTTCTTCGGCCAAACCACGAGCTTGTTCATCAGGGATGACGTTGAAGCCAACGATCACACCTTGAGATGCATGAGCCAAAGTAACGTCAGCAACCGTGATACCACCGACGCTCTTTTGCAAGATGCGGATATCGACTTCGGGGTGCTGTTCGAGCTTGGAAATTTCCTTCTCGATCGCTTCGAGAGAACCACGAGCATCGGCGCGGATGATGAGGTTAAGTTGAACCTTATCTTCCTTCTTGCCCAACTTCCCGGACTGCAACAGTTCTTGGAAGTCAGCGAACGATACTTTGGTTGTGGTACCGGAGAGCGATTGAGTACGGCTAGTATCAGCGCGACTGGAGGCGATTTCGCGAGCTTTCGCGATATCGTCGATCACATAGAAGCGATCGCCCGCATTCGGCGGTGTATCCAAACCGGTGATATTAACCGGTGTGGATGGACCAGCGTCTTTAACCATCTTGTTAGGACGTAAGCTGTCGTAGATCGCTTTAACACGACCGTGCGATGAACCGCAAACCACGATATCGCCAACCTTGAGCGTACCGTTTTGTACGATCACCTTGGCGATAACACCGCGGTCGCTTGCTTGTCCCGATTCGAGAACCACACCCATCGCTTCGCGTTTTGGATTGGCGCGATAGTCGTGCAATTCGGCAACGGTGAGCAATGTATCGAGCAGCATATCCATACCTTGACCGGTGATGGCACTGGTTGGCACCACTTCGACATCGCCACCCCATTCGCTCGGCGTAAGGCCGAACTGGGTCATTTGCGTCTTGACTCGATCCGCATTTGCACCAGGCAAATCGATCTTGTTCAACGCGACTACAATCGGAACGCCAGCAGCTTTTGCGTGGCTGATCGCTTCCTCGGTTTGCGGCATGATACCGTCGTCAGCAGCAATAACCAAAACGGCGATGTCGGTGACGTTCGCACCGCGAGCACGCATTTCGGTAAAGGCCTCGTGACCAGGTGTATCCACAAACGAAATCATTTTGCCATCTTTGTTGACTTGGTAAGCGCGGATCTGTTGAGTGATACCTCCCGCTTCGCCAGACACAATCTTGGTACCGATCATGTAATCCAACAACGATGTTTTTCCATGGTCGACGTGACCCAAGAAAGTCACGATCGGTGGACGCGGTACCAAATCGTCTTCGCTATCCTCACGGCCTTCAATCTGCTGAATCATCTCGTTCTCAAGGGACTCAGGCTTTCTGAATTCCACTTCTACACCGAGATCCGCAGCCAACATGAACGCAGTTTCTTCATCGAGTGCCGCATTGATGTTGAGCATCTTGCCCATTCCCATCAACGACTTGAGCACTTTGGCAGCGGTAACACCGGTAGCTTCCGAGAAGTTACGAATTGAACATGGCAATTCCAGCGAAGACTTGTCTTTGCGTGGAGCAGCCGTGTTGTTGCCGCGTCGAACGAGCGTCTTGCGTTTCGACGATCGGCGATCATCCACCTCTGCTCGTGCTTCCTCTTCAACATCTTCCGGACCACGAATCTTCTTCTTCGTACGTTCGGCTCGAGCCTGGGAAACACCAGCGGCCGCCTTCTTGCGCACTTCTGCTTCTTCGTCCTCAGTACCAGGACGTTTGTGCTTGGAGCCGCGAGCCTTTTCGGCTGCGTTCTTGAATTCGGTTAAGCCTCCTGGGGGCACAAACGCAGGAGACGCTGCGCCAGAATCGGCAGGCTTCTGTCGTTGCGGTTTTGCTGGTGCTGCAGATGCTGCGGCTTGAGTTTGCAATTCTTCAAGGTGAGCTTTGCTGCCGGTCTTGTGTCCCGCCAAAGAATCTCGAGTCAAACGAATCTCAGGCTTTTGCGGCGCTGGTTCGTTGCGAGGTCGTTGTTGGGGAGGGGCTTGGGCCGACTTGGGAATACGGGCCAAGTTGATGACCGGAGCGCGAGGACCTTGCGGTCGTTTCGCCTTCTCATCACCACCCACCTTTTCCGCTCCCTTGTCTTTGTCCTTGTCTTTATCCTTGTCTTGATTGGACTTGGACGAAGAACGCGAACCGATCATGCGCATCTTGCCTGCCCCCGAAACCGGTGCAACGCGAGCGTAATCTTCGCGAGTGAATGTCTCGACAGGAGCCGCCGGCTCGCTCGCCGTTGTACGGCTGGGAGCTTCGGCAACAGGTGCAGGAGGTGGTTCTTCAACGACAGGGGATTCTGCAACAGGTGACACAGCGACTACAGGTTCAACAACAGGTGGTTCGGGAACAGGAGCTGGAGCTGGCGCGACAGGCGCGGCCGCTGGAGCCTCTGCAACCGGAGCCGAACCTTTGGAATCCGAACTGCTGGAAGGCGTTCGAATCATGCCGATCGGACGATTCGCCCTATCAATTGGGGAAATCGCCGGATCCTGCCGTGGCGGAATCGGTGCAATAGGTGAAGCAGGAGCAGGTGTTGCTGCTGCAGGAGCTGGTCCGGAAGACGCACCAGCAGCATTGCCAGCACCACCAGCCAAATATTTTTTGACACGAGCAACTTCATCATCTTCTAGGCTTGCTAGCGCGGAGCCTTTGCCCGTGATCCCGATCTTATTACATAGGGTAACGAGATCTTTACTGTCTAATTTCAAATCTTTCGCTAGCGCGTAAATACGTACTGGCACTTGGTCTCTATCCTCGAAGGTTCGTTCTGGCCTATCAGCTTCTCATGAGTTATCTCCTACGACAGGTTCGTTTTCACCCGTCGTGGTCCAACAAGATAATCCGCGACCGGATTATCCCTTCCGACAATTTTCAATGCTTGGCTATATCACCTACAAACTATTCTTCCGACAAATTTGACCGCGGTCTAGCTAACGCCGCGAATCTTCACACATGAGAAACCTAAAAAACGAACCGGAGATTCCGACAACTTCCATTCTACGCACAAAAGATGATTCCGACACGAAATCATCTTTTATGTTTTCATTATTCGCCGTCTTCTACTCCAGCCTCACTGGACTTTCGATCGGCCCCGCCACCTTTCTTTTCACCCTTGTTGAAAGGAGGAGGCACCTCACCGCGCTCGATGGCCTCGCGACGTAATCGCTTCTGCTCATTTGCGGCTTCTTCCGCTTCGAGCGCTCGCTCTTCCGCTTGATTCACCAATGCGTCTACTTGCTCCGCAGTCAACTCACCCATTTCCATCAACATGTCGGGTTCAATCACCGACAAGTCGTCATAGGAAAGATATCCTTGTTCAACCAATCGCGAAGCCAGTTCTTCCGTCATGCCTTCCAGTTCCATGTAACTGGATACCGCGCGTTGGATTTGCTCTTCCAACTCGTCGGCTGTCATGATTTCAATGTCCCATCCGCACAATTTACTGGCCAGACGAACGTTCTGTCCGTGGCGACCAATGGCTTGTGACAATTGTTCTTCACGCACCAACACAATCGCGCGACCAATCATATCGCACAACAATACTTGCTCCGCTTCAGCCGGCTGCAAAGCATTCGGGATCAATACCAATGGATCGTCGCTCCAACGCACAATATCAATGCGTTCGCCAGCCAATTCACTGGTGATATTCTTAATTCGATTTCCTCGCATACCGACGCAAGCACCGACGCAATCGACTCGCTGGTCGGAACTGCTGACAGCGACCTTGCTGCGATAACCAGGCTCGCGACTGATCGCATTCACCTTGATCACGCTATCGGCGATTTCAGGAATTTCTTGCTCGAACAAACGCTGAACCAACTGTGGTCGCGTTCGGCTCAAGATAACTTTAACTCGGTTGCCAGCGGCTTTCACTTCAAAAATAACAGCCCTAATTCGATCGCCGTTGTGATAGCTCTCGCCAGGTATCTGTTCGCTACGAGGCAATATGGCTTCCATATTACCAAGCTGAACCGTGGTGATCCCGCGATCCGATCGCTGCACAACCCCAGTCACCATCTGCCCAACTTGACCAGCAAACTCATCCATCAACGAATCGCGTTCTGCTTCGCGAATTTTCTGGATAATCACTTGCTTAGCTGTCTGTGCGCCGATTCGGCCGATTTCGTCTTGATTCAATTCTTGCGCATCGCAAATAGCCGAAATCACACCCGAATCGCGAGCAATTCGCACGGTGATATCAGCGTTTTCTCCATAATGACGCTTGGCAGCAGTCACTAATGCAGCTTCGATCGCTTGGAATACAATTTCGGAATCGATGTTTTTTTCGCGATGAAGCGAATCAACAATCCGTAACAGTTCGTTAGGATTCATGCGTCCTGAATTGGGTTGCTGTGGGCCTATCAACGGAAGCCATCGCTGAAATCAAGCGGATGAGAGAAGCTTTCCTCAGCAACCTCAGGGGCCCGCAAGCACAAAGAATCTACTTATGAAACTCGATGCACTCTTCCAACCATGACCGAACACCGAGGAACCGATACCTTCCTCGTTTTTTTGAGGTTGGAAGATCAAGTCGCACACCTGCCATCGAGAAAACGGTAGTAGGATCGGACCGAACCAAAAACGGTTCTTCGGGAATCGAGAAAAGTTATCTCGAAATTGCACTACTGTCAACATCCCGTTTATCGGCATTTACGGTGCAAAACGCTTTACAATAACTGCACTAACTTGCCCTTGAGGCGAATAACTGAGGTGAATAAAGCCATCCTGTGAGGGGTCCTCCTTCTTTGCCATGCGAATTCCCGGCAAATCCGCATCCCTGAAGTTAAGGACCTCGAACAAGTGGCCTCGGTCGAGCGAAACCAAACTAGCGATAAACTCAACCGCCGCACTGCCGGCCCCCAACGAGCCCATATAACTCTTCGCAGCCACAACCGGCACGGACCCCCAATTATGGCGTGACGACAACTCCAGAATCGCTTCCTGCTCTGCTCGGTCCCCAGCCTGCGTCCCCGCTCCATGAGCATGAATATGTAACGACTTGGGCAGCAGCGCACCTGCTTGCTGCACAGCTGCCTCAACGGCGTTAATGATCCCCTGACGCAATCGCTCAACTCGATTCGACTCCGTAATAGGACCCGACATCGAACTCCCCGTACCAACCACTTCGCCCCAAATCTTTACACCACGCTCCTGTGCCAAGTCGAGTCGCTCCAGAACTACCGCCCCGGCTCCTTCCCCTAACACCGAGCCGTCTCGACTCCGATCAAACGGGCGAGCCATCTCGGCAGGATTATCACGCTGTGTCGCTAACTCCTCCTGCAGTGCAGTATGAACCGAACGCTGAGGATGGATTCTGCTGCCAGTTGCTCCCACGACCATGCAATCTGACCAGCCGCGACGAATCACTGACATCGATTCGCCTAACACGAGATTATTGCCCGCCTCGCGAACGGTCAGCGAATTATTGGGGCCTCGGAAATCATTGAAAATGGCAACGTGGCTGGCGGGCATATTGGGAAGATATTTGAGCAACCACAGCGGATTCACCTTGGGTAAGCCATCATTAGGCCAACGCTTCAAGTCGACCGGCCCCGTGACGGGACCATCGGGATAACAACCCCTGACGCCGTCGATAAACTCTTCGGGACGAGTTAAAATCAAGTCCGAGGCAAACGAAACGCCATAGCGATCAGGATCGCGAGTTAAGCCGGCAATACCTGAGTGAAAAATCGCTCGTTGGGCCGCGGCGACACCCATTTCAATTTCTCGAGCCATCACTTTTTGATTCTTGCGGATGTTGCGTTTAAGAACGCCATCCACGGGCCCATATTCCTCAGCCGCTCCAGTGAATTCCAAACACTGGCCACCGCACGAGACGGGAAGGGCATCCAGTGGCAAGTCGACAAACGGCCTAACGGCCGACTCACCCTGAACCAGGCGCTGCCAAAACAGATCGATGTCCAATCCCAAAGGGGACACCAAACCAAACCCAGTAATGACAACACGACTCTTCTGGTCCACGATTTCTACCCCAATTCCAAAATGCCACCGCGCCAAGTTGCTGTATACAGAGCTCTCACCTACAGAGACCTTCTATTTACCCCAAATTCGCACTGGCGATAGGCCCCAAAGCGGGAAGTCTCTAGTATCGACCACGACTGACCGATGGAGCAAGGGGTTGTTGATTGGCACTTCGGGCTCCTGGCAGTTGTGGGCCAGTCACACCGGCTCCGGCAGCAGCCGGCGCTCCGAATCCCGTGCCGTAAGGCGCTGACCGCAAAGGACTTACCCCCTGGGGCATCCCTATTCCGCCCACAGCCGGATTACTGTTAAGTGCACCTGCCGCCGCGTTGGCTGGGTCCCCAATAGTCCCCGCCGACTGAACCGGCAATGTGCCCAAATGGCTCGATGCATCCCCTTTGTGCTGAATCACTAACAACGCATCAGCTCTCTGCCCCGTGCTACTGGGAAAGAGCCCCATCAAGCCACTCCCTTGCCCAGCCAAGGTATTATTTCCACTTGCTTCGGGAGCAGAAACCACACCACAACTGAGCACCAGGACTTGATCGGCGGGCCAACGAAAACGCTCGTGCAATCGCCAACTCGACATCTGCGGCACTTGAATTTGAGCGTTTTGAGATTGACCATTGGGCAACGGCAGCACCAAATTCACATTATTGATTTTCTCAACTTGATCGATTTCACAGCGAATCACCACATCGACCACCGAACGATCTTCGCTCAGCAGCGGGCTGATTTGCAATCGATAGCCTTCACGCAACTCGGCCGTCTGCGGTAGATATGGGGGCCAACCCCCTTCGACCCGTTGATAATCTCTCAAATAATTGCGACCGCGAACTTGCTCCATGAATTCGCTCTGCCCGTTATACATCACCAAATCGACGGCTTGAATTTCTCGGTAATCGGTGCGTTGCTTTAAGGCGGCCCCAAACAAAGCCAACTGCTCTTTGGTCAGCAACCACGCACTGATCCCAGGCGATTGTGTCTGCACACTGCGCATTACCGGCATCGTGTTAGCTCGCCAGTTTGGATTGGCCAGCAGCACCAGCCTCGCTTCATAAACCTGCTTTTCCTTGGTTCCGTTGACCAATTTATCCACCACACCCTGCACAACCTTTTGCATTTCGGGTGTGTGATAAACTCTCAACGTATCGCGATCTGCATTCATAAATCCGAAGGGCTCGGTGAACCAAACATCGGTCCCCGTTTCGCGCAATACCCAATCAACAACACCTTGGTGTGGCTTATCTCGATCGCGCATCATCGATGTATAGGTTCGCAAATCATATTCGCGCCAGACTTGCCCCGAGCTACTCGGAAGCCCCGTTGGGTTGCTGCGCGGGCTTCCTCCGTTAGCGGGCACGGTGGCTGTCCCAAAGTCCTGCGCCCTTGAGCTCATACCTGAGCCCACAACGAGAACTAGGGGAAACAACCAACACCCCAGCCAACGCACGAACATCCAATGGATTGAAATAGATAGCCGCTGATTGCGAGTTGCGATTTTCATGACATCCCTGCCAACGTCCCAATTCGGACGATGAGCCAATATCCCTCAAGTACGTTTCTTGGAGGTACTTATAGACGCCAACCGGTTTCCAAACCAAGACCAAAACCCACCCCCCATTGCTAGGATTGACGAACCGCCATTAAGTAATGAAAATTCGTGCACCATCCAAGCCTACGGTTACAACGGAGTGAAATCACAATCATGGATCGCACCTCCTCTTCATTGCCCCCCGCGTTGGATGGCCGTGAAATTTCTTTGCCAATCTCGATTTCCCCCGATATTGAAGGCAATATCGAACGCAACACAGAACGCGATATTATCTCGGAAGCTGAATTGGGACTTAATTGGCTACAACGTCGCGCTGAGTTAATTCGACTTGAAATCCAAGCCATCGAACTTGAACTGGCCATTCACCATGCTCACTCTGGCGAATCAGCTCCATTGATCACTTGGCTTGAAAAAAACGGTACACCCTGGCAAGAACCACTCATCAACCCGACTCGCCAAACCCCGACAGCCTCCGCCCCAATCACCCATGAAAGTCTGGCTGTTACCAAACGCGCTAGCTCGCGTCCCGCAACATCTGACGATCCCATCGCGCTCGCACCACAACCCAACTCAACCTCGAGCGTTTCACCGACAGCGAGTCCCAAGCCGCGTTCCCAGAAAAGACCTTACCTAACGCCTTCGTCACCCGCTTCCCCTGGTCCGTCGCCCAAACAGACCGACACACCCGCAAATCCAATAGCCCATACGGCCCCAAAGCCCGCGCAGAGCCCTGCCAAACTTAGCGAGGCTCCAGCAGCCGCACCGGCCCCTAAACCAAACGCGCCGACTGCCACGCCAAACACACCTCCTACCAAGAAAAAAACATCGCCACCCCAGGCCCAGGCCGCACTCCAATCCAATGTAACTCGCGTCCCACAACACACCGTTCAAACCCAACCCAACACATCCACGAGCACTTGGTCAAAGCTCAAGAAAACTCCACCTTGGATGATCAGTACGGCAGCCCATCTCGCACTTTTGATTGTGCTGATGCTCTTTACGATTCCACTGCCAGAACCCAAAGAGCAACTGGGACTCACCGGGACATTCTCCCCGTTGAACGCGACCCCATTGAAGCTTGAGAATACGACCAGCACAGCCGAACAAGAGTTGATGTCAACCGAGACCATCGAGCCGACGAACGACACGACTGCGTTGGAAAACGCATTGGAAAAGTCGCTTCCCACAGCCGCCGACATTGCCGGAAACATACCGTCGACAGCTGGTCTTGCCGAATCGCTGTCAACACTTCCCGCAACCGGCACTGGCGCAGCCGGCGAGGTCCTCGATGGCCAATTTATGGACTCCTTGCTGAACGCCCAATCTTTAGCCTCGGCTAACTTTTTTGGACTCGAAGCAACCGGCAATATTTTTTGTTTTGTGGTCGACTGCTCAGGGAGTATGCGCGGCGAACCGTTTGCAGCCACCAAACAAGAACTTCTAAAAACGATTAGCCAACTCAAACCTAACCAGCGATTTTGCGTCTTCTTTTTCAGTCAAAAACTCTTTCCTATGATGCTGGAAGATCCACTGGCGTCCGTGGCTACTCCAGTCGAAGAAGAGTTTCGGCCTGCTGCGGTGTACGCCACGCCCGAAAATCTAATCCGCTTGCAACGCTGGATGGATACGGTCCCGATTGGAACCGGGGGGCCACCCAATCAAGCTTTGAAAATGGCTATACAACTCGAACCTGATAGCATTTTTCTCCTAACCGATGGCGTAACCCGCTCCGATGTCGCTGGCAATTTGAGCAAGACGAATCGCCAAGAAGATGAACTAGATGGGCCTCAAATACGTTGCCCTATCCATACAATTGGGTTCTACTCTAGGGAAGGCGAAGCTTTGTTACAGCGAATCGCCACCGAAAACGGCGGGCAATATCGGCATGTCCCCAACCCACAACCACCCAAAAAATCCAAAAAGATGGAGGGAGGATCCTGACACATCAGGCACCATCCCAGATCTGTCGTTGATGGAGAGCTCTTCCAATGCCGCGCAACCAACCATCACCGACCCAACTCAACTCCGTCGCCGCTTAAATCCGGGCTTAGTTAGCTTTCTCACCAGCTTGATCGCACATACTGCGTTCCTCATCCTGCTGGCGTTGATCGTCATCCAAGGTTTACAAGGACAACGAAACAGCCTTGAAATCAGCGCCTCAATTCAAAGCGGGGCAGACGCAATAGATGGTTCACAATTAGCCTCAGTCGTCATATTGCCGCCGCAAATGGATGAGCAAGCTGCTCAGGCTAACTCCGCATTAGCGGGTACCGAACCTAGCGATCAAGAAAAGCCGGAAATTACTGAAAATATTGGTGTGATTCGCCGCTTTCAACCCGAACAAGAAGGCATCGCTGACGCCGCTTTTCGCCTGCAAAAATCGGTCGCCGAACTCGCTCTAGTTTCGGACATTAAGGCTGGCGATGAGGCTGATGCAGAAAGCGGCAAACCAGGTGAAGCGATCTTTTTTGGTGCGCGTGCTTATGGCACAAAATTTGTTTTTGTCATCGATGCTTCCACCAGCATGGAAGGCTATCGTTGGAATCGAGCTACCGGTGAATTGCTCCAGAGCATTGGACGGCTGGAAAATGGAACCGAGTTTTTTATCATCGCCTTCCATTTCCAACCCGTGCCCATCGATCTAGCTCGCGCCTCCACCAATACCTTTTTGGTCAAAGGAAATGGGACTGTCGTGGAATGCAGAAAATGGCTGCGGTCGCTAACCCTAGCGCCGCAAACGATGCCCGCGAGCTCTCTTCAATTAGCTTTGGACTTTGAGCCGGACGCCGTCTTTCTTCTTTCGGATGGCGAACTGCGGGACAACAGCCTAGCACTTCTTAGGACGATCAATCGGGAAGAAGACAAACCGATCACCCCCATCAACACCATCCATTTGTTCAGCAGTGATGGCAAGGAAACGCTGGAGAAGCTGGCAGAGGAAAATGGTGGAAGCTTTACGGCAGTTGGGGGGAGAGATTAATTTTCTGGCTAAAACCCACCCCAAAGTACCTCTTTTGCATCCGAATTAGCTCTTGAGTAAACGGTGAATGGCCGATACGATTCTTAGTCCTCAATTCTAAGGCAACCGTTGCATCTAGGGCAAACCGTGCAATCAATGCCATTAACCGTTAGAAACGATTTTTGAGACTACCATGAAAGACGGCATTCATCCTAAATATCAGGAAACCCAGGTCTCCTGTGGTTGCGGCAACACCTTTGTCACACGCAGCACTCGTAAAGAGCTGAAAGTCGACATTTGCTCGGCTTGCCATCCATTCTATACCGGCAAGCTGAAGTTTGTTGACACTGCCGGCCGTATCGAGAAGTTCCAAACCAAGTTCGCTGCTGGTTCTTACGCTAGCTTGCAATCGAAGGCGAAAAAGAAGAAGTAGCTTCGGTACGAATTCATCCTTACAGTTCGCCGTCGCGTTCCACCGTTTATCGGTTGGTACACGACGGCTTTTTTTGGTAAATAGGCACGTAAAGAGCTGACCTAGAGATGAATATTCGAGACCAACTGGAACAAAAGCTAGGACGATTTGAAGAGCTGGAACGGATGATGTCCGATCCTGCGATTTTGGCCGACTCGACCAAAATGGCGAACTGCGCCCGCGAGCATGGCGGCTTGAGCAAACTAGCTCACAAATATCGCAACTACAAAAAGATGTCTGACGACATCAAAGATCTCAAAGTGATGGCCGAAAGCCAAGATCCTGAAGAACGGGACATGGCTCTAGAAGAATTGGAATCGACCCGCAAACAGCGTGAGTTGTTGTGGAACGAGCTTCTCGACTTCACGATCGGTGGTGAAGATGCCAACCGCACACGCTGCGTGATGGAAATTCGCGCCGGTACCGGTGGTGAAGAAGCCGCTCTTTTCGCCGGCGACCTTTTCAGCATGTACAAGCGACATGCCGAATCCAAAGGCTGGAAAGTGGAAATCATGGAAGTCAGCCATTCTGATATGGGTGGCTTCAAAGAAATCATTATGGCATTCGAAGGCGAAGGCGTCTTCCGCGAATTGCAGTTCGAAAGCGGTGGCCATCGCGTTCAACGTGTACCTGAAACCGAAGCTCAAGGACGTATTCACACTTCTGCCGCGACCGTCGCGGTGATGGCAGAGCCGGAAGATGTGGAAATCAACTTGAAGCCTGACGAATATCGTATCGATAAGTTTTGTGCTTCGGGTCCCGGTGGACAGCACGTCAACAAAACCGAATCCGCGATCCGTCTCACGCACTACGAAACGGGCATCGTCGTTCAGTGCCAAGACGAAAAGAGCCAACACAAAAATTTGGCCAAGGCACTGCGTGTGTTGAAGAGCCGTATCTATGACGCGAAACGCGAAATAGAAAACAAAAAACGAGCGGACCAACGCAAAACGTTGATCGGCTCGGGCGACCGCAGCGAACGCATTCGCACTTATAACTTCCCACAGAATCGCTTGACCGACCATCGCATCAACCTGACGCTCTATAAGCTCGATTCCATCGTGAATGGAAACTTGTCGCCCGTCACGGATGCCCTGTTCGAGTACGAACGCGATCAATTGCGCGGCGATATGGGGGAAACGGAGTGACGCAGCCCGAAACATGGACGGTCGGCAAGTTACTGAAATGGACCACCGACTTTCTGCGCAAACATGAATCGGAAAGCCCTCGATTGGATGCAGAGGTCCTGCTCGCTTTTGCACGTGGTTGCCAGCGGATCGAACTTTACACCGCGTTTGAAGAAGAGCCTGCAGAAGAAATCAAAGTTCGTTTTCGCGAGCTCGTAAAAAAACGCTCGCAAGGCGAACCAGTCGCTTATCTTGTTGGCAACAAAGAGTTCTTCTCCTTGAACTTTAAGGTCACCCGCGACTGCCTGATCCCTCGCCCTGAAACCGAACATTTGGTTGTGGCGGTAATCGATCTCGCCAAACAACTTGAGGCAGTCCAACAACCAGGGGAGAGCAGGGGAGATACAGCCAATACACAACCTGTTCGCATTATCGATTTGGGAACAGGTAGCGGTTGCATTGCGATAACCCTCGCCAAACACTTGCCACATGCACAAATCACTGCCGTCGATCGATCAGACGCTCCCCTTGCTCTCGCAAAACAAAACGCGGAAGCCCATGGTGTGAGCGATCGAATCGAATTTGTCAGTAGCGACTGGTTTAACGCGTTTGCATCACGATCTCCTCAACCCCAGTGGGACATCGTCGTTAGCAACCCACCTTACATCAGCCAGGCGGAGTATGCCAAACTATCTAAGACCGTCCGCGAGTTCGAACCGGTAAACGCATTGGTTTCTGGCGCCGACGGAACAGAAGATATCCAGAAACTAGCCAACCAAGCGCCAAGCTTTATGCCGATCGGTGGTCACTTGCTTGTCGAAATGAGCCCCATGATCGCTACGAAGGTTCAAAACATCTTCGGTAGTGCACCATGGAGCTACGAAAAGACGATTAAGGACCTATCGCAACACGCACGAATTGTGGTCGCCAAAAAAATCACGAACTGAGCCGATACATTATTTGTCAACGTTTCAAACCTTTTAACCTCCACAGTTATCCTATTCAGTAGTTCTTGAAATTTGGGAAGTAACCATGAGTTCAATGGATAAAATCGTTTCGCTCTGCAAGCGCCGCGGCTTTCTCTTTCAGTCCAGCGAAATCTATGGTGGTCTCAACGGCTTTTGGGACTACGGTCCATTGGGTGTTGAACTGAAACGAAATGTCAAAGAAGCTTGGTGGCAAGACATGGTGTCGCGCCATAACGAATTGCTCCAACCTAAGGGGGCTCCATCGACCTACGAAATGGTAGGACTCGACTGTACCATCATCATGCACCCGCAGGTCTGGAAATGCTCCGGCCATTATGACCTCTTCCATGACTACATGGTCGACTGCCGCGAGTCAAAGAAGCGCTATCGCTATGACCAAGTTCGCGGTCGTTGGGTAGAAGCTAAAGGGAAGAAAGTCTTTATCACCGCACTCGTGGAAGCAGAGCAAGAAGATGCCACCCTCCAGCAGCGAGCCTTGAAGTTCTTCAATCTGCGCGGCAAAGATGCCGACTCATTGATCTGGGACGGCCCCGCGACCTCACTCGCAGACATCAAAGAATTTGAAAACGTTCTGGCACCTGATGCCAAAGAGCTCGGCACACTTACGACACCGCGCGAATTCAACTTGATGTTCAAGACGATCGTTGGTGCCTTGGGAAGCGATGACGATGCCGCGTTCTTACGCCCCGAAACCGCTCAAGGTATCTTCGTCAACTTCAAGAACGTTCTCGATAGCTCGCGTGTGGCCATTCCATTTGGTATCTGCCAAGTAGGTAAGAGCTTCCGCAACGAAATCACACCGCGTAACTTCACCTTCCGTTCACGCGAATTCGAACAGATGGAACTCGAGTTCTTCTGCCATCCGGAAACTTCTCGAGCTTGGTACGAATATTGGCGTAATCGTCGCTTTGATTGGTACCTCAAACATGGTCTCGCCGCCGAGCGATTGCGATTGCGCGAACATGCTGCAGAAGAAATCGCGCACTATTCATGCGGTACCGCCGACATCGAATACGCGTTCCCATTTTTGCCGACGGGTGACTACGGTGAACTTGAAGGCATCGCTCACCGCGCTGACTTCGACTTGCGCAGTCACATGGAAGGCAAACTGGTCAAGAATGCTGAAGGTCAACTTGTCGTCGAGCAAGGGTCCGATGGCAAACCCAAACATCGTGGCAGCGGTCGTGATATGTCTTATCGTAACGAAGTGTCCAACGAGCGTTTCATTCCGCATGTGATTGAACCGTCAGCTGGTGCAGACCGAGCCACCCTGGCTTTTCTGTGTGAAGCCTTCAAAGAAGATCAAGCTCCGGACGAAAACGGCAATATGCAAACCCGCACGGTTTTGCAGCTCCATCCCCGCTTTGCTCCCTTCAAGGCAGCCGTTTTTCCTTTGGTCAAAAAGGACGGCATGCCAGAAGTCGCAATGGAACTTTATGGCGCCTTGAAGCAAAAATTCCCTGTATTTTACGACGAAAAGGGTGCCGTTGGCCGCCGTTATCGCCGACAGGACGAAGTGGGAACACCTTACTGCATTACCGTCGACGGCCAAAGCGTCTCCGACAAAACCGTTACGATTCGCGACCGAGATTCGCTGGAACAGGTGCGTCTGAAGATCGATGACGTAGTGGCAGAAATCAGCCGCCGTATCGAATCTTAGTGTGGACTTTACCCCCACCCAATTGCGTATAATGAAGGATACCGGTTAGGTTGCTCATGAACCGCTTGGACTCAGGAGTCTAAAAGATGTTGCGGGTATCACTTAAGCGTTTAGCAGCGAAGGTCTGGGGTCGTAAATTATTGCAAGTGGCGGCAGCGGTTTGCGTTGGCCTTATCACAACCACGCAAGCAACTTCCGTTTCCGCCGGCTGGCCTCATCATGCACGCAATGTCGGATTGTGGCACACACCTATTAGCTCGGTGGGACAATGCTACCCACGGCCTGTGATTAGCCACCCAGCTCCCTACAACTGCAATCCGGGCTTCTACATTCGACGAAACGCCTGTGACTATCGCTGGTCATTTAATTACAACAACTACTGCGCTCCACGCACGTGGTGCCACAGCTATCGTCCCTACTATAGCTGCCGCCCAGCTTGCTTACCGTACTTTCCATCGTACTACTGCGACACGACCTACTATTACGGTGCTTATCCCGTTTGGTATGGCAACGGAATTTTCTTCGGTGTTGGTGGCGGTCAGTGGAACATGTGGAATGGCGTTCCTGTAGCACAACCTATCGGAATTCCATTGGCCGGCCGCGCAATTCCTCAACGCCAAGTGTTGGCTCAAAACCAAATTCAAGGTGTGGCTCGTAACGCGGCGAACCAAGCTGTGCTAAACGAAATGCTTCAAGAAGCTCTCGCCATCGATGCCCGAGCCAATCAAGCCTTGCGAAATTCCCGTGCTGATTTGCGAAATTACTATCGCGATAGGGCAGGGGAGGGGAATGTTGTTTCGATCGACACACCTCGCTCAGCCATCGTTGGCGGATCACTCGAAGATCGCTTGGCCCAAACCCGCGCGATTATGGCCAACACCTACAATAACAGTGCAGTAAGCAGCCATGTTACCACCTCGAGTTACGTGGATAACCGCAGCGACATGGTTCGCGCCGCGAGTCGCTTGACCCAAACTCGTAGCGACACTTCGCCGCAACCCCGCACCACCACTGTGAACTCCGCAGTAAGTAAAATCGTCGACGGCGATATCGCGTTTGCTAAAGAGTATTATCACACCGCCGAGATCTATTACCGACAAGCTGGTCGAGACAACATCGAATTAAGAAAAGATGCTGGGATTCGTTTAGCCTGTAGTCAATTTGCTCGCGGTGATTATTTGAAAGCTGCCCAAACATTTCGTTGGGTCAATGAACAGGAAACTGCCATTGATATCGGTGACGAAGCTGGCGAAGGACAAAATCCGATTCTTTCTCAATGGAAGAGCGGCTTGCCCAAACAGCAACTTTCACAACTCTTTACAGATCGAATCGTTTTAGAACAACATTTGAATCGCTTAGCCAACCAAGCTTTGACCACAGAAAACAACGGCACCGAATTATGGTTGCTGGGTGTATTGATGGGCTTGGATGGTGACGATAACAAGTCTGAACTGTTTTTGACGCAAGCTGCCCAATCAACGGGTGACTTTGCAAATACAGCCAAGTTCCTTGTGGACTCTGGTCGCGACCACGCTCGTTTGCAGCTGGCCGCTCAATCCCACCGCTCGCCTTGAAGGAGCAACTAGTGAATCGATCGCTATCCCACCTTTCCTCTCCCGCCTCATTACAATTCAAAAAATGCGATTCCCAGGCGCGACCCAAAAGCTGGTTACAGCACATTGGGTTGTGCCTATTTTTATGCCTTGGACTGGGCATAACCCTTGCGGCACAAGAACCCGTGCCGACACCTGAGCAACCGCCAGCAGAAACTCCTGCACCGGCAGAAACACCTGCACCACCCGCCGAAACGCCGGCACCCGTGACTGACACTCCACCTGCTCAGCCACCCGCAGAAACGCCCGCAACTGAACCTGCTCCAGCGAAGGAAAACCCGCAACCACCAGCAGAAGATAAGCCTGCCGCAGATGCCAGCTCAGGCTTAGTCGATTTTCAACGCGATGTCGCCGCCATACTCGCCAGTCGCTGCTTAGAGTGCCATGGTCCCAAACAAGCCAAAAATGATTTTCGCGTTGATGACAAAGATGCGATGCTCGGTTACATCGAAGTGGGCGACTCGAGCAACAGCTCGTTAATCACCGACTATCTAATTACATCCGATCCAGATTCGATGATGCCACCTGCAAGCCATGGCGGTCCACTCCCAACAACCGAAATCGCTTTGCTCAAATTGTGGATCGATGAAGGCGCCGGTTGGCCCGATGGAGCAACCGTGGTGGCCCTGGGAGAATCTGGGCAAGCAGCGCCTGTTCAACAAACCGCCAAGCCGATGCCTTCAAGTATGGCTGCTCGCGTGTGGGCCTTCCAAGGCTTCTTACATCCAGCCACCGTTCATTTCCCGATCGCTCTGCTAATCATCGGTGCATTAGCAGCCATCGGGTCTTATTTGCCAGGCTGGACCAGCGCTGAAGCGATCGCCAAGTTTTGCTTGTTCTTCGGAGCGATCTCGGCTGTAGTCGCGTGCTTCATGGGTTGGTCATTCGCCACCGAACGAGGCTATGGGAACTGGACCGCCACCGATGGAGAAATCTTCTGGCATCGCTGGTCAGGCATCATCTTGGCCGTCTTTTCGGTGATTTTGATGTTGCTCAGTTGGCAATCGAGCCGTTCCAACAGCACAAAACACATCTGGAAACTCGGGATGCTTTTGGCAGCAGTCATCGTCGGGCTAGTCGGTCATCAAGGTGGCGAGTTAACCTACGGCAAAGCGATGTACGATCGCGCCTTTGAGTACCTTCTTGGCGAGGATGCTGCGAAGAAATAGTCGATCCCTCGATTTGTTTCTCGGGCCGATGTAGCTACTCGTTCCCATGGCTCCTGCCCTAGTTATACTACACATCTTTTGGCGTATCAAAATCATCTCATTAATCCATAGCAGCTAGACTTCGTTTAACCCGTAGCCGAAGCGCAGCGGAGGCTAGG
>Ga0075163_10002015_pt1 | contig 27339 bp, 18 predicted proteins | sample JI1023141ADNA_FD_71478 | JGI IMG/M metagenome (GOLD analysis project Ga0075163, IMG submission 71478) | Wastewater effluent complex algal communities from Wisconsin, to seasonally profile nutrient transformation and Carbon sequestration -... | ecosystem: Engineered > WWTP > Effluent > Algae...
TTCACTTTTAAATAGGCAAACTCACCCACTTGAGCAAAGGGCTTTTGGGTGGTTGCAATGGTTCGGTCTTCTGAATCCTTATAAATAAAAACAGCTACATCTGAACCAATTTCCATAGCTGGTTCAAGGTATTTTTTAGGCAACAAAACTTCATCAGTTCCTGAGCTCAGAAATACGCCAAAGTCGACTTTGCGTGCAATTTTCAACGTATTAAATTTTCCAAGTTCCAGCATGGTAAGGTGTTTTAGAAGTAATATTGATTTATAAGTTGTAGTGAAATTATTCTTCCTGTTTATTTTTATTTCCGGCAAAACTTTCGAGCAAGGAAGTTACTATGGTTAAAATAAAGCTAAATAATAATGCCCACCAAAATCCTTTAACTTCAAATCCATCCACCATATAATCGGCCAATAAAATCATAAGTGCATTTATTACAATTAAAAACAAACCTAGCGTTACAATAGTAATTGGAATGGTAAATAAAATCATTAAGGGTTTAACAATGGCATCTAAAAACGCAAGTACTGCCGCAACGATAATTGCAGTTAATGGAGTCACAATTTTTACACCGGGTAGTAAATAAGCAGTAATAATTACAGCCAATGCCGAAACAATAATTTTAAAAATAAATTTCATAGTAAAAATAAATACTGGTTGTAGATGTTATAAAGCATACAAACGTGTTAATGCCTGAGTTTTGTTGAAGCAAAAAATAAATGAATTAGCTACTTTTGAATCAAATCAATTTCGAGGATAAAAGTAATGGAAAAGACAAGAATAAAAACAAAAGCACTGCTACCGGTTAAAATTTATCGATTACGCATTATTAAAAGCAGTATTATTTCACTGTTATTGCTCGTGTTTAGCTTAGGTATTGGAATAGTTGGATACAAGTATTTTTGTAATTTTTCGTGGACCGATGCTTTGTTAAATGCTTCGATGATATTAACCGGAATGGGTCCTGTAAATAACATCAGTACCAGTGTAGGAAAAATTTTTGCTTCCTTTTATGCATTGTACAGTGGTATTGCCTTTCTGACCATTTTCGCAGTTTTCTTTTCACCTATTTTTCATAATTTCCTTCATCGTTTTCATCTCGATGTGGATGAAAATAGCAATACTGATTAATTTTTTGATGTATAAGATTGTCTAAAATAATTGTTAACACCCTAGCAAAAAGGCTTTAAACATTAGCAAAATTTATACATTTGCAGCACTATAAAAAAATTAAAAACAAACTATGGATTTAAGTGGAATAATTACAATTGCCGGATACAGTGGATTATACAAAGTAGTAGCCCAGTCGAAAAACGGTGTGATCGTTGAATCGTTGATCGATAAAAAAAGAATGCCAGCCTATTCACATTATCGTATAAGTGCCTTGGAAGAAATTAGCATTTTTGGTGTAAGTGAAGACATTGCATTAAAAGATGTAATGCAAAAAATAATTGACAAAGAGAACTACGGACCTGCTATAGATTCAAAAGCGGATAGTAAGGAGTTGAAAAAATATTTTGAAGGAGTTGTTCCTGAATTTGACAAAGACCGTGTACACGATTCGGATATTAAAAAAGTAATCAGCTGGTACAATTTATTGCAGAAAAATGATTTGTTGAAAGTAAAAGAGGAAGAAAAGGCCGGAGAAGAAAGTGCTGAAGAAAAAGCCTTAAAAGCCTTAAAAGCAAAGGAAAAAACAGCTTTGCCGGGTGCTAAAAATGTGAGTACCGGAGCATCTGTAAAAAGCAGTGGTTCAAAAGCTAAATCTACTTCTACCATTCGTAAAACGGGAGCGTAATTCCACAATTATTCCGCTTATGACGAATACATCCGGTGCCTTACCTGCTAAGCATAAACGCGAATTTTTAGTCGAAAATTGCGAGCTCCGGCATTGGGAAGATATTGAGCCATACTTTAAGGAATTACTCGAACGTAAAATTACTTCGGTTGTAGCACTCGAAACTTGGATGCACAACCGTAGCGAACTGGAAGCTTTTGTTAGCGAAGACCTTGGTTGGAGGTACATTAAAATGACCTGCAATACCGAAGATAAATCGCTGCTTGAAAGCTATCAGTTTTTTGTAACCGAGATAGAACCTAAAATTGCACCCTATTCTAATCAACTAAATAAAAAGTTGATGGAATCGGAATTTCTAAATCAATTAAATTCAGACAAATACCGCATTTACTTGCGTGCAGTTAAAAAGAGTTTAGAGCTTTTTAGAGAAGAAAATATTCCACTTTTTAGCCAGATTCAAAACGAACAGCAAAAATATGCTGCCATAACCGGGGCAATGACCATTGTATGGGAAGGCAATGAAATTACTATGCAACAAGCATCTTTGTTGCTTAAATCGCCTGATCGTTTACAACGTGAAGCTGCCTATAAACTTATTGTAGACCGAAGAGCAAAAGATGCAGAAGAACTTAACTCCTTATTTGATGTATTGTTGAAACTGCGCCATCAGGTGGCTCTAAATGCAGGCTATGCCAATTTTAGAGATTATATGTTTGATGCCATGGGGCGCTTTGACTATACGGCAAACGACTGCTTTAATTTTCATGAATCAATTCGCACTTCTATACTGCCAATTGAAGAAAGCATTGATGCAAAACGTAAATTCGATCTTGGTTTGGATAAGCTTCGACCTTGGGATATGGACGTGAATACAGACGGTATGCCGGCTTTGAAGCCCTACAAAGATGCATCTGATTTAATTGATAAAACCATACATTGCTTCACCCAATTGGATCCATATTTTGGTGATTGTATTGAAGCCATGCACCAATTACAGTATTTGGATTTAGATTCCCGCAAAGGAAAAGCACCTGGCGGATACAATTATCCTCTCTATGAAATTGGTGTTCCATTTATTTTTATGAATTCGGTAGGAACCCACCGCGATATGGTTACTATGTTGCACGAAGGTGGGCACGCTATTCATAATTTTTTAACGCACAACCTCGAACTCACCGATTTTAAAAGCACCCCATCAGAAGTAGCAGAATTGGCTTCCATGAGTATGGAATTGTTAAGCATGGAACACTGGGATATTTTTTTTAACAATCCGGCCGAGTTAAAAAAAGCAAGAATTGAGCAATTAGAGCAAGTTTTGTCAACCTTAGTTTGGGTAGCTACTATTGATAAATTTCAGCATTGGATATACGAAAATCACACGCATAGCCTTGCTCAAAGAACCGAAGCTTGGAATACTATATTGAATCAGTTCGGCAGCAAAATTATTGATTGGAGTGGACTCGAATCAGTAAAAAACAATATGTGGTTAAAGCAATTGCATATTTTTGAAGTACCTTTTTATTATATCGAATACGGTATGGCGCAATTGGGTGCAGTTGCAATTTGGCGCAATTACAAAAAATCTCCTGAAAAGGCTGTGAAGCAATATACAGCAGCTTTAAAATTAGGTTACACCAAATCTATTGGTGAAATATATGCTGAGGCAGGAATTAAATTTGATTTTTCAGAAAGTTATGTGCGCGAATTGGCAGATTTTGTAAGTTTGGAATTAAAAAAAATTACTGCATAATACATTTAACCCCAGCGAATGAAACGACCTGAACCTACGGAGTATGCTCCCTACTATAAAAACTACATCGATTTGGTAAAAGTCGATAATCCTATTAAAGCCCTCGAAGATCAAATTATTGCCATGCAGGCTTTTTTATCAGAAATTCCTGAAGATCGCGAGAGTTACCGATATGCAGCAAATAAATGGAGCATAAAGGAGATAATAGGCCATTTGATTGATACAGAGCGAATTTTTGGATATCGTGCACTTTGTATTGCGCGAAAAGATAAAACCAGTTTTCCGGGTTACGATGAAAACGCCTATGTGGCAGCAGCTAATTTTGATTCGCGTAGTTTTTACGACCTGGTGCACGAGTTTAGTATAGTTCGCGAATCTCATCTTACTCTATTTAAAAGCTTTTCACCCGAAGCTTTTTCTGAAATGGGAATTGCTAATCAACAACCTGTATCGGTGCGTGCTATTTTATTTATTATGGCAGGGCACGAAATTCATCATTTAAAAGTAATTCGCGAACGTTATTTAAACAGCTAAAGTGGAGCAAAGCGAGTATATTCCTGGAGTTTGTAATATTGGAAAAGATGAAGTTTTAAGAAGAGCTAAAAAGTTAAAACTTGGATTGCTTTTACTTCTTAGCAGTTCGCTTTTATTGTTTTTACTGCCGTTTAACTTTTTTCTATTCATTTTTATTGCAGTAATTACAGTTTACTCTTCCATATTAATAGTTCAAATACGACAGCGATTTTGTGTAGCTTATGGATGGTTTCACTTGTATAATTTCAAGGATATAAGTCAACGCCGTGAAAAAATTACGAATGCTGATTGGAAGCGCAAAGACGCTATTCAAGTAATAAAAATAATGAGCTATTCCTTGTTGATGTCCTTTTTGTTTTTACTCTCTCTTTATTTCTTGAGAGCGCAATTTTAAACGCAGCAATTAATTGCCGGCAAAGGTTTGCAGAATATTCAGCAATTGTTCTAACAAGGCACCTTTATCTTCTTTGCAAAAGGTTTTAATACCTTCTTCTACTTTTGCAATTGCTTGATTTAATTCGTCAGCATCAAAAGGACCCAGCATTTCCTGAATAACCGTAGTAGCTTCAAGTGTTACTAAAAAATCGCTGTTAATAGCCAAGTCAACAAAATAATTGAGGTGTTTGGTACAATCCAAATTGGCTTCCCAACAAGCGGCCACTAAAGCCTGCTTCACTTGTGAATTTTTGCTTTTATTAATGGCTTTCAACAACAAGGGTAGTCCTTGTTCCTCTTTCAATATTTTTAATGTGTCGTGCTTGAATTCTTTGGTTTCCTTTTTTGATATGAGTTCAATGAGTGTGCTTATTTTATCACCGCTTGTTTTTGCATCTGAATCATCATCAGCTTTAGCAATAACAATAGTTTTGTAATTTTCTTCGTCAAATAATTTTTGAGGATCTATCTCGGGAATAGCTACTTTCTTTTTCATTGTATAGGCAATTATGTTTTGTTTTTAAGCTTTTACCAAAAACATTTCTTTCAATTTTGATACAGTAAAATCAATTTCTTCTTTTGTTGTGTTTTTACAAAATGAAAAGCGTATGGAAGGACGACTTTGATCTACACCTATTCCTCGCAACACATGTGAACCCTGATTGCTACCTGAAGTACAGGCACTACCTCCTGAAACAGCAATTCCTAAAATATCTAAATTAAACAATAGCATTTCGGCGGTATCAGTAGGAGGGAAGTGTACATTTAACACGGTATACAACGAATTTTCGGTAGCAGTACCATTAAAACTAATTCCCGGAATTTCACTTTTCAATTTTTCAATCATGTAAGATTTTATTCCTTGTATGTGTTGTTGATGGGCCTCCATATCGCGGTAAGCAATTTCGAGCGCTTTGGCAAGACCTATAATACCATGCACATTTTCAGTTCCACCACGCATATTGCGCTCTTGTGAACCACCATGAATCATGGGATTAATCTTCACTTTTGAATTCACGTACAAAAATCCAATGCCTTTAGGACCGTGAAATTTATGTGCAGCACAGGTAATAAAATGTACGTTTATTTTTTGTAAATCATGCACGTAATGTCCCATTGTTTGCACAGTATCGGAATGAAAAATCGCATCGTATTTTTCACAAATTTCACCTACTTTTTGTAGAGGAAGCAAATTTCCTAGTTCGTTGTTGGCTTCCATTAATGAAACTAAACTGCGGGGATTATTCTTAAGAAGTTCTTCCAGGTGAGCCAAATCTACTTCTCCTTTGGCAGTTAAGTTTACAAAACTCAATTTTATTTTTCCTTGTTTTTCAAGCGATTCAAGTGTATGCAAAACTGCGTGATGTTCAATTTTTGAAGTAATGGCGTGGGTTATCCCAATGTCGTTTACAGCACCTAAAATAGCCATGTTATCGGCTTCCGTTCCACCTGATGTAAAAAATAATTCTGCCGGTGAAGTGTTCAATAGTTTAGCGATTGATTTGCGGGCATTTTCAATAGCTGCACGAGTGGTGCGACCGAAAGAATGCACCGATGATGGATTACCAAACTGGTGCTGCATTACCGGGAGCATAGCTTCAATTACTTCAGGATCCATCGCCGTTGTGGCTGCATTATCAAGATATACTTTCATTTTACTTTAATTGAGAAGCGCAAAAATAAGAAAAAAAAATTGCGGAAGTTTTCAGCATCCTACTTCATAAACTATAAAATTAATTTTCATTTTGTTGCTACTAAAACAAGCCAAAACTTTCCTTATTTCTAAATTGCGAATCCCCTCACATTGATTATCTTTACACGTTTTTTTTAATTTATGAAAATACGTATTGGAATTCTATTTGGCGGTTATAGCAAAGAGCGTGAAATTTCATTTGCCGGCGGTCGTACTGTTTACGATAATTTAAATAAGGCGCTGTTCGAAGCAGTACCGGTTTTTGTAGATAGTTTTGGGAATTTTATTCTACTTAATTGGGAATATGTTTACAAGGGAAGTATTCGCGATTTTTACCCTCCTGCAAACAGCATTCCTACTAAGAATGGCGATTATCAGATATATGCTGAAAGTCTTGGAAATTTATCAGCAACCGAGCAACAAAAGCTTACACAACCATTAGGAACACAGCTGGCTGCTCAAGATTTTAAAAATCATTTTGATTTTGCTTTCTTGTGTTTGCATGGACCTTTTGGGGAAGACGGAAAAGTGCAAAGTATACTGCAGTCGGTTAATATGCCATATTCCGGAAGCGGAATTCGTCCTTCTCAAATTGGAATTGATAAGGCCCTGCAAAAGCAACTCATGAAAGAGGCAGGATTTGCTAGTCCTGATTTTATGGTACTTGAGAAAACTGACTGGTTGAATGAAAATCAACAAACAATTTTTGAAAAGGCAAAGCAAACTATTCAGTTTCCATTGGTGGTAAAAGCCGCAACTCAAGGTTCTTCTATTGGTGTAAGTATTATTTCTGTTGCTAACCAAGCAGAATTTATAAAAGCTGTAAACAAAAGTTTTTTCTTACACGATATAAGTGCTGAAGAATGGAACAAGCTTGGTGAAAATGAAAAATTTAATTTAGTTCGCACCCTAACCGATATTCGCGAAGGAATTGGAATACCGGTTAAAATTAAGAAGGATACACTTTACCATCCTTCAGATTTAGTAACTTATTTAAATGAGCAACTTAAAACCAATGAGCATTTATTAATTGAATCGCTCGATGGAGAACAAAAAGTAGTAATTGAAGGATTTATTGAAGGAAGAGAATTTAGTTGCATAGTATTGCAAAATGAGCACGGCAATGAAGGAAAATCTGCAATTGCATTGCCTCCAACCGAAATTAAAAAGGGCAAAGAATTATTCGACTACCGGAGCAAATATTTACCCGGCTTATCGCGCAAAATAACCCCCATTGATTTACCCGAAGAGCAAATTGAAAAGATTAGAACGGCTTGTGAAAAGTTGTTTCATCAATTTAAATTTGATGTGTATGCGCGCATTGATGGCTTTATAACACAAGCAGGACAAGTTTTCTTAAACGATCCGAATACAACTTCGGGAATGATGCCTTCGTCCTTCTTTTTTCATCAAGCTGCTGAAATAGGTTTAAATCCTTCGCAGTTTTTAACTTATATTATTCGAATTTCGTTGCAACAACGACAAATTGATATGCCTCAGTGTGTAGCATCTGAGCTATTGATGAAGCAACTGGATGAAGCTATAGCTCGCGAAAAATCGGAACGTATTCAAAAAATTAAAGTAGCTGTATTGTTGGGAGGCTTCAGCAGTGAACGCCATATCAGCGTTGAAAGCGGTAGAAATATTTATGAAAAACTTTCCTCTTCAACAAAGTACCAACCTATACCTATGTTTCTTACCGGCAATGAGCAACAACATTTAATGTATCAGGTTCCCATTAATATTTTATTGAAAGATAATGCTGATGATATTGGTGAAAAAATTCGCAATTATTCTATTCATCCCATTATTGAAAAAATAATCAATGAATGCAGCAGCATTACCGCAAAATATGCACACGAAGCAAATTTAGCTAAGCCGCAAGAATTAACTTATACTAGTTTAGCTGCTGTTGCAGATGCCGTATTTATTGCATTACATGGTCGTCCTGGTGAAGATGGTGCCGTACAGCAACAACTCGAAAAAGTTGGTTTGCCATATAATGGTTCTGATGCCATTAGTTCAGGAATTACCATCAATAAATATCAAACCAACGAATTACTGCGTAAAAACAATCAATTAGTTGCCGAGCATTTGGTAGTGAAAGAACAGGATTGGTCAACGAATACCGAAAAGGCAATTGCTGACTTAACAGCTAAAATTAATTTCCCTTTAATTGCCAAACCTGTTGATGATGGTTGCAGCAGTGCTGTGCGTAAAATAAAAACCGAGGCTGAACTACGAGCTTTTGCAGATTTAATTTTTAGAAAGGAAGCAGCACTCGACGAAACGAAAGCAGCTTTGCTAAAGGTGAAGCCCAAAGAAGAGTTTCCATTAAAAACTGAATTTTTGGTAGAAGAACTGATCAGTAAAAATGGCGCCCAACATTTTTTGGAAATAACCGGAGGTATGCTCACTCACTTTGACAAAGAAGGCAATGTGAGCTATGAGGTTTTTGAACCCAGTGAAGCATTGTCAGAAGGAGAAGTGCTTTCGCTTGAAGAAAAATTTTTGGCAGGGCAAGGTCAAAATATTACACCTGCACGCTTTGCAAAAAATGATGAAGTACGAAATTTAATTTCTACACAAGTGAAAGCCGAACTCGAAAAAGCTGCTCGCTTGCTCAATATAAATGGATATGCTCGAATAGATGCATTTGTTCGAATTTTTGAAAATCAAAAAGTAGAAGTAATTTTTATAGAAGTTAATTCATTACCGGGAATGACTCCGGCTACTTGTATCTTTCATCAGGCAGCAATTGATGGTCTAAAGCCTTACGATTTTATTGATGGAATATTGAGCTTTGCTTTTCAAAAGTTTGGAAAAAAATTACTCATTAAATAAACGAGAATTCATTAACCTCCAGTAAAAACAAATAGTAACGTGATCGAATTTTTAAGAAGTAAACTTTTTTTTAAACATGCAGCAATAGCATTGGCAGTAGTTGCAGTGGTATTGTGGTGCGCGTTCAAATTTATTTCAACTTATACCTTGCATGGTAAAACAATTGAAGTGCCTAATTTAAAAGGTAAATTAATTAAAGATGCAGCAAAGACAATAGAACAAATGGATTTGCGTTATGTAGTTATCGATTCTATTTACGACGAAGATCAAAAACCCGGTACCATTGTGGAACAAAATCCATCACCTAATTTTAAAGTAAAACAGAATCGTACTGTTTATTTAACGGTGAATGCAGTAAATCCTCCTAAAGTGCAAATGCCTAATTTAATTGACGTATCCTTACGTCAGGCATCTGCTATGCTTGAAACATATGGATTGGAAACCGGCAATTTAAAGTACATTCCCGACTATGCGTTTAATGCGGTTTTAAAACAACTTTACAAAGGCAGAGAAATAAAACCGGGAACACTAATTATGCGTAATTCGAAAATTGATTTGGTGCTGGGTGATGGCTTGAAAGGCGAAAAAGTTCCTTTGCCAAGTTTGTTGGGATTAACGCGAAAAGAAGCTGAAAGTGCTTTGGTGGCTGCGTCCTTAGTGCCTGGAGCAGAAGTTTTTGATAGCTCAGTGAAGGATACCAGCTTAGCAAAAGTATATAAGCAAACGCCGGTATTTTCAAATGGCGCAATGATTAATCCTGGAAGAAGTGTAGACATGTTTTTTACACAAGATGCATCCAAAATAAAATTACCTATTAATGATAGTTTAGCTACCAATGAAGAAAATACTCCTAATTAATATCACAGTTTTATTTATTGTTTTTTCGGGCTTTGTTCAAGCCCAGGAGAGGGAGTATGACTTAACTGTAAATCCTTCTTTAGTTTATAAAAATCGATTGACTGAACAAGCTAAGATCACAAATACCTATAAAAATGTTGTGATATTTATAAAAGACACTACTTCGCTTTCGCTTCCATTCGTTGATGATTTTAGTAGCAATAAAATTACTTCTTATGATACTGCTCAATATCCGGCTTCTGCAGAAACTAAAGCGGTATTGCATTCATTTAAAGTAAATGGTAATTTGGTCGATACCATTACTTATGTAAGCGATACAGCATATTCTTTCACCTACAATGCAGTGACCAATAAGTTAGATTCAGTGGCCATTTTGCCACCAACATTTGTAATAGACGTGTATGAGAATTTGCTTAATACGTCTCAAATTACACAATCAATCAATGCTTGGCTTCCATACTACCGACCGGTTTACGATACTATTGTGGATACTTTATTGTATCAAATTTTGGTGCAATTAGATACTACCCGCATACTTGAAATTGATAGTATTACTTATATAAATACGAAACTTTTTCCAGGAACAGCATTATGGTACGAAAACGAAGTTTTTATAAATAATACCTATCCTGTAAATCCTCCTAGTATTGGTGTTGCAACTTTTGATGGATTGGATTCAACCGGATATCCTTACAATTTTGTGAATACCGTGGCTTATGGTTTGGCCGATAAACTTAGTTCTAAATACATCGATTTAAGTCAACCGCTTGGAACCGATAGCATACTTTTTAGTTTTTTTTACCAGGCAAAAGGTTTAGGAAATACGCCCGAAGCAACCGATTCGTTGGTCTTAGAGTTTAAAGACAATACCGGAAATTGGAATCACATGTGGGCAAGTCCCGGAAAACCATTAGTTCCAGGTGCTGATTTCAATAAAGTGAATTTGTATTTGCGTTCCGGCTCACCATACTTGTTTAACGGATTTCAGTTTCGTTTTAAAAATTATGCAACCCTCTCGGGGAATGTTGATCATTGGCATTTAGATTACGTGAGACTTAAAAAGATTACTGCTCCGAGCGATACTGTTTTAAACGACATTGCTTTTGCGTATGCTCCATCGTCTTTGCTAAACGAGTATCAAGCTGTTCCATATACACAGTATGATAAACTGATGATGAAAACTACGCTTGAAAATACGATAGAAAATTTGAATACAGCGCCGTTGAATTATGGATTTTATTCCTATTCAGTAGTAGACAATACCGGTGCTGCAATTGGGACATACACACCCACATTAACCACTAATATTTCGCCTTCTTATCCGGGTGCTAGTTTTAATTTTCCAACCGCCACCAATCCTCCAATCAATTTTGATTTCTCAGATACCCTAACTTCTTGTCGTGATTTTATATTTACGCATGAGCGCAGCGGCACCCCTGATCAAATTCCTGAAAACGATAAGGTTACTTTTGTACAACACATTACCAATTACTTTGCTTATGATGATGCTTCTGCAGAATCGGCATACGGAGTTGTGCAAGCAGGTGGGCAAGTAGCTCTTAAGTTTACACTTTCAAAAGCCGATGTTTTAAGTGGTGCTTATGTATATTTTAATCCTGTTGTTGATAATGCAACGAATAAAGTATTTCGTTTAACAATTTGGAATGAATCGGGAGGTGAACCGGGTGGAATTATTTATCAAACAACAACCAATTTTTCACCCAAATACAATCATGTAATTGATGGTTTTTATAAACTCGAATTGGATACTCAGTTAGCTCTTTCAGCTGGAAACTTTTTTATTGGATGGGTGCAAAGTACCGCAAATGAATTGAATATTGGTTTAGATAAGCGAACTGACAATGGAAGCAAGTTGTATTACAATATTGGTAGTGGTTGGAACCAATCAATTATTTTCGGCAGCTTAATGTTGCACCCTGTTTTTGGTGCTTGCGAAAAGTTATACATAGGAGTAGAAACTAAAAATTCAAGTCTGAATACAAGTTTGCAAGTTTATCCTAATCCATCCTCTACTTGGTTGCATATAAATACAACTGAGCCTTACCTGGCTGCGATTGAAATTTATGATTTAACAGGTAAACTAGTAAGTTCAATAAAGCAAAGTACGATTTCACCAATTGATATTTCAACACTTGATGAAGGCATTTATTTATTGCGTGTAGAATCTAAAAGAGGTGGAATTTTTTCGAGTACAAAAGTTATGGTGTTGCGTTAACTGAGGTAGCAAAAGCACTTATATTTTACCATACAATTCAAAAGCTGATTTTTCAAGTTCTTCCTGATGAGTCGGATGCGCAATGGCGATTAAGGCTTTTGCACGTTGTGACAAATTTTTACCATATAAATCGGCAACTCCGTATTCGGTTACAACATAATGTACATGCGCTCGAGTAGTTACTACTCCGGCTCCGGGTTTAAGGTATGCCACCAGTTTTGAAAGTCCATTATTTGTTATCGAGGGCATTGCAATTATTGGCTTTCCTCCTTCGCTTAAGGAAGCTCCTCGTATAAAATCCATTTGTCCGCCAACTCCGCTATAAATTTTACTTCCAATTGAATCGGCGCAAATTTGTCCGCTTAAATCAATTTCAATAGCACTATTAATTGCAGCGACTTTGGGGTTTTGATGAATTACTGAAGTGTTATTCACATAAGCAGCATCGAGCATTTCAACATGGGCATTGTTGTGTATAAAATCATATAACTTGCGTGTTCCCATCGCAAAGGTGCTTACTATATTACCGCGATGATTAAACTTATTGCTACCATTTATTATTCCTTTTTCAACCAATGGCAAAATGCTATCGGTAAACATTTCGGTGTGAATGCCCAGATTTTTATGGCTGTGTAAACAACTAAGCACAGCCGAAGGTATTCCGCCAATTCCCATTTGTAAAGTGGCGCCGTCTTCAATTAAGGAAGCAACATGATAACCAATCTTTAATTCGCTTTCAGTGGGTACATGATTTTCTTGTTCCAAAATTGCTGATTCATCGTACACACTCGCAGCAAATTTACTAGGATGTATTTTTCCATCTCCATAGGAGTGAGGCATGTTGGGATTGACCAACGCAATAATTTTTTTTGCAACCTCTGTGGCAGATTTCGAAATGTCGACTGAAATTCCGAGTGAACAAAATCCTTCCTCATCCGGAGTTGAAACCTGAATGAGTGCAACATCAATGGGCATTTTTCCTTTTCGTAAAAAAGCCGGAATTTCACTTAAAAACATTGGAATGTATTGCACATTTTGATGATTGATAAAAGGGCGAATATTACTTCCGGTAAAAAACACATTCACTTTGAAGCTCGCAGCGTATTCAGGGCGGGCATAGTCAGCAATACCTTCTGTATGTAAATGAATGATTTCAACATCAGTTAATTCAGTGTGTCGGTCGACTAAACTTTTAATTAATAGTTGAGGTGAAGCACATCCACCTTGAATAAAAATTCGGTCCCCTTTAGAAACGAGTTGAAGTGCTTTTTCAGCAGTTAAATAATTTATCATAATTAGCAGTGAATAGGACTAAATTAAAGTTGAGTGTTAATAGTCATTTTTTGAAATTTAGTCGGTAAAAAAAATATCTTTAAAGTGTAAATCTTAAAAAACGAAACTATGAAAACAAAAATCAAAAGTATTCTTTCTTTATTTTTAATGGCAGGACTTCTTCTATTTAATTCTTGCGCTAAGGATGGTGAAACAGGTCCAACAGGAGCTACAGGAGCAGCCGGTGCTGACGGCAATGCAAATGTAAAAAGTTTTAAATTTACCGTTACCAATAGTCAATGGACAATTCTTGCTTCAGATACTTGGCAGTATTTCTACAGCTGTCCTGCAGTTACTCAGGATATATTAGACAACGGAATGGTAATTGTATATTGGGATGCAAATAATCTTTCGGTTGCACATCCTACCAATTATGTACCCTTACCAATAGTTCCATTTCAAATATCAACTCGCGTGTTAAGTACTTCTTGGCAACTAAACACCTTGGGAAATGGAACGGTAACTATAGGTATTTCTGATGGAGCAGCTGTTCCTATAACTGCCCAAAGTGATTTGCAATTTAAAATTGTAGTTGTTGATGGAACAGCACGTAAGGCAAATCCGGGATTAAATTGGAATAATTACGATGCTGTGAAATCCGCATTAGATTTAAAAGAATAGTTTACAGTTTAAAAATTAAAAATCTCTGTTCAATACTATGTACGGAGATTTTTTTTTCAGGGTGGTTAAAAGTGTTTATTCAGTTTTGATAAATTTCGAGTACGCAATAAATCTGTCGTCATAAATTTTTGCTACATAATAACCTTTGGCCAACGCATGCACATCAATAATGTTAGAATTTAATGGTTGATGGTAAACTATTTTTCCACTTGCGTCCAATATTTCCAGCTCCGCTTGTTGAAGAGAGAGTTTTGTTAAATTGAAATGCAAAATATCCTTTGTCGGATTAGGATAAACGCTAATAACATTATCTTCTAAAATTTCACGAATTCCTATTGTTACATTTTGAATTGTCCATACTTCCTTGCCATTTGTATTTGTAGTGGCTGTAAAATATAGGTTATTACCGCATGAGGTTATTTGAGCCGCCAACGACGATTGAAAACCTGAAATAATATCGGCAGTTAATTGTGTACCAGAAACAGTACCATCGCTGCGCCACAATTCGGTTCCATATAGAGGAGTTGTGCAAATAAAAAATGCCACACCATTTACTTGAGTTAATTCAGTAATTAAACATCCGTTGCTTCCCGGATTTACATCCGAAACCATAACAGTGCCTGCAGCAGTTCCATCACTTTTCCATAGTTCGGCTCCGTTAATTCCATCATCGGCAGCAAAAAATAGTGTGCCATTTACTGCGGTTAAATAGCTGGGGTTTGATGAAGCTGTACCTGGATTAATGTCTTTCACCAACATTGTTCCTCCGGCTGTGCCATCACATTTCCATAATTCGTATCCACTGGTAAACATATCAATGCAACTAAAATAAAGTGTTCCATTTACATTAACTAACTTACCTGAAGTTTGAGAACCAAAGGGTAAACTTGCCACTAACACAGTACCAGCAGTGCTTCCATCGCTTTTCCAAATTCCTAAACCAGCACCGTCTTTCGCAATAAAATAAATCATACCGTTCATTTCAACCATTTTTTGTGCATCTGAACCTGAGTTACCGGGATATATATCTTTTACCATTACAGTTCCGACAGTTGTACCATCGGTTTTCCAAAGCTCTTTTGAATGAGTTGCATCTGAACCTTGAAAATAGAGTATACCATTTAGTACACATATATCACTGGAATTACCTGAAAATCCATTTCCATTTCCGCTGTCTATATCTAACAGCAAATTAGTTCCGGCTGCAGTACCGTCGCTAATCCACAATTCTTCACCAATTGAGGCATCATCTACTACAAATGCAAGTAAGCCATTTAGGTTTATTAAGTGCTTAAAATCTGTATCAGCACTGCCAGGATTTATGTCTTTTACTAGCTGAGTTCCGGCTATCGTTCCATCACTTTTCCAAAGTTCTTTTCCACTCGTTCCATCATTGGCATGAAAATAAAGTGTTCCATTTACATTCGTGTATAAACCACTTGCGGATCCATTGCTGGTAGGGTCAATGTTTTTCACCAATTCGGTTCCAAGTGAAGTGCCATCAGTTTTCCATAATTCATTTCCAAGTAATCCGTCACTGGCTCTAAAAAATACAGTACCGTTTACATATTCAAAATCGGTAACATTCGAATTTCCGCTACCCGGATTTATGTCTTTTAACATAACCGGTACCTGTGCAATTCCAGAAGTTGTAGCAAAAATAAGTGCTATAAATTGTATGCGTAATTTTGTTTTCATGTTTATTAATTTTAAGATGATTACTGGTTTGGTTTGATTCAACTCCGAATCATTTCTGCACAAAATTCGAGCTTGCTCTATAATGTATCAATACCCACGCAAGGGTATTTTATATACCCATCAGTACGCAACATGCAGCATTGATAGTAGTTTGAGAGCTTATTTATACACCAACAGATGCTGCGTGTAGTATATAGAGTGCATTAAATTTCTTTGCTTAGTTTTGCTTGGCCATTAATTGATGGTCATTTCCTAAAATATAGAGCCGTGCAAGAAGAATTAGAAGAACAAGAACAGGACTTATTTGAACATTTTCGCCTAGTAGTTGACAAGGGACAGGATTTATTGCGCATTGATAAGTTTTTGATGAACCGTATTGAAAATGCTACACGCACTAAAATTCAAGCAGCGGCTGAAGCAGGAAATATTTTGGTTAATGAGAAAGCAGTAAAAAGCAATTACAAAGTAAAACCTCAGGATGTAATTACTATAGTATTGGCGCATCCTCCCAGAGACAAAGAAATAAAACCGGAGAATATTCCTCTCTCTATTGTTTATGAAGATGAAGAGGTTGTGGTGCTTAACAAGGCAGCCGGTATGGTTGTGCATCCCGGTTATGGAAATTACAGTGGTACTATGGTAAATGCCTTGATGTATCATTTTCAGCATTTGCCTTTGTTTAATGCAAATGATACACGTCCCGGCTTGGTGCATCGGTTAGATAAAGATACAACCGGAATTATGGTGATGGCAAAAAATGAAATAGCGCTTAGCAAATTAGCAAAACAATTTTTTGATCGTACCACAAAAAGAACTTACAACGCTTTAGTCTGGGGCGATTTTGATGAAGATGAAGGTACCATTGAAGGCAATGTTGGACGTAATTTAAAAGACCGCAAACAAATGGCCGTTTTTCCGGAAGGTGATAATGGAAAACACGCGGTTACACATTATAAAGTACTTGAACGTTTTGGTTATGTTACTCTTGTTGAATGTAAACTTGAAACAGGAAGGACGCATCAAATTAGAGTACATTTTAAGCACATAGGCCATCCTTTGTTTAATGACGAACTATACGGTGGGGCCAGAGTTTTAAAAGGTACCACTTTCGCAAAATACAAACAGTTTATTGCAAATTGTTTCGATCTTTTACCGCGACAAGCATTACATGCAAAGTCGCTTGGATTTGTGCATCCCACCTCAAAAAAGGAAATGTACTTTGATTCGGAATTACCCACAGATATGAAATCTGTGCTCGAAAAATGGCGCATGTATTCCACTCACAAAGACCTGCACATCGACGAACCAATTGTTGAAACCAATGCCGAAAAAAAATTGAGAAACGGGAAGTAGTCTTTTTTCAATACTGTTCACTTCTTTTCTTAAAACAAGTTATTTGTATATTAAATTGCTATAAAGCAGCGATTTAATTGTGTATTATTTTGTTGAAAATTCATCGAAAAGCAATAAAATATAGCACTTAAATAGTTAAATTTGAAGATTGTAGTAAACAAAAAAACACACCATTTACCGTATCTAAAATACGTATGAATAAAAAAATCTTCTTACACCTCTTTCTTTTATCACTGATATTGCGCTTAAGTCCAGCAATGGCTGCAGCCGGAGATGCTGCATGTACGGCTGTGCTGGTATCTAGTAATTCTAGTACCGGTCCATATAACAATACAGGATTTACAAGTACTACTCCTAATCCTACTTGTTTTGGAGGTGGATCAAAAAATTATTTCTGGTTTACGTTTATTGCTACAAGTCCTATTGTAACTATTAAAGCTAACGGTGCCAGTATCGCTAAGAGTATGGTGGCATTGTATTCAGCTAGTTCATGTGCTGGGCCCTTCACTCAATTGGCTTGCGGTAACGCAAATAATATTAATGCTTCTGTTACTTATAATGCGCTAACTGTTGGAAACTGTTATTATATAATTGTAGATGGTAATTTGAATAACGTTGGTACTTTTTCTTTGGTAGTTAGCTCTCCAATCCAACCAATTAATGACTTGGCTTGTTCTGCTATTTCTTTACCTACTCCCGATTTTTGCTCTTCACCTGATGCATTTACGACCTTTGGTGCAACACCCGAAACTGCTGCCCAATCAGGAACTTGCTTTGATTTAACGGGTGCTGTAAATGGTGTGTGGTTTAAATTTGTGGCAACCGCTGCTTGTGCTTCTGTAACGATTACTGGGGGAGGAGCAAGTGGATTAAAACGTCCGCAAGTAGCGTTTTTACAACCTGCAGGAGGATTATGCGGAGCAGCATCATTTAGTGGAGCTGCAGGAACTTGTGCTCAAGCTGGAGTTGGAAAAACCAGCATCACCGCTAATGCTACAGGATTGGGAATGGGACAAACCTATTATATTTTAGTAGATGACTATGGTTCAAACACAGGTACTTTCCAACTTTGTTTTAGCAATAAAGCTTGTGCTGCCGCTGTTCCTGCGTACGATGATTGCGCTTCAGCTGTTGCACTTTGTCAAGGGCAAAATTTTATTGGAACCACTACCAATGCTTCAGGAAATTCCTTGCAAGACCCCGGTACTGCGCTTTGGAGTTGCACTTCACCAGCGAGTTTAGATAAAACACTGTATTTTACTTTTTCAACCAGCGCAGCAAACGATCCAGTTGTAATTGATATTTTACCTACTTGCACAGGAACAAATATTCCACTAATTGCCGGTATTTTCAGAGCAGTGGGAGCACCCTGTGTAGCAGCTAACTGGACTTCTCCTATGATTTGTGCCTCTGGTAGTGCTACAAATATTAATGCAGGATTTACTATTAATACTGCATCTATTTTAAGTCCAAATACAACCTACTATTTGGTTTTAGATGTACCAGATCCTATCCAATGTGGCTTTTCAATTACCATTAATGGTAATAAAGGAACCATTGCAGGCACTGATGAACGCGTTTGTATTGATGCACCTGCGCAGGTTTTACTTGGTTGGAGCCCAGCCGGGGGAGTGTGGACAGGTAATGGTATGGCCGGTTCAACTTTTAATCCGGCATTGGCAGGCTTGGGTAACCATACTCTAATTTATACTGCGAATGGTTGCGCCGATACTAAACTCATGCGAGTTTCAGGCCCTCAAGTAGTTGCTGCTACCTGTAATAATGCTACAATTTGTGAAGGTGATAGTATTCGCTTAAAAGGAAATATAGTGGCTCCTGTTTCGAGCTACCCGATTCAGTTTAATAGTAGCAGCGGTACTTTAACAATTCCGGATAATAATTTAGCTGGGGTTAGTTCAACCATTCCGGTAATTGGAATTCCGGGTGTTTTAGCGGCGAACAGTATCGCTACGGTTTGTTTGAACATTGCCCATAGCTGGGATTTTGATTTATTAATTCAATTGCAATCGCCAAGTGGTAGTTTAATTACGCTTGCTTCCGGACAAGGAGGCGATGAAGATAATTATTTCAATACTTGTTTTTCACCAACAGCTACACAAACTATTATCGGTGCTCCTCCTTCATTTCGTGGTACATTTTTGCCTCAGCAAGCTTTTGCAGGATTAAACGGAATTATAAATGGTAACTGGCAGCTTCTTGTAAAAGATACACGAGCTTCCGATATTGGTCAATTACTCGATTGGAGCATTACGTTTAATGTTGCCGATACAATAGCTTCATATTCATGGACACCTAGTACCAACATTCTGCACTCAGCTGGTACCTTAAGTCCTATGGTAAATCCACCGGTTACAACAGTATATACGCTTACAGCTACCGATTTATTGGGATGTGTTAATTCGAGTCAAACAACAGTAAACGTTAATCCTCGACCATTTGCCGGACCAGATGTTGCAATTTGCTCAGGTGTAAATGGAACACTTTCCGTTAGCACTGTTGCCGGATACTCTTATGCCTGGTCTCCGGTTTCGGGAGTAAGTGGAATTACAGCTGGTGCCAATACAACTGCACCAACAGTGAATATTGTTTGGAACGGACCCGGTGCAAAAAAGCAAAAGTACAAAGTTGTATGTACAGCCCCTCCCGGAAGTTGTTCAGTTACCGATACAGTTGAAGTAACCATTTTTCCTAAACCAACAGCAACCACTACTACCACCGTTCAAAAGTTATGCGATGATGGATCAAGCACATTTGGTGTTACTGTGAACTTTACCGGTATTGCTCCATGGACCGTGCAACATTGTGTAAATGGAGTTCCGGATTCAACGCTTATAACATTTTCAAATCCGCTGGTATACTTAACCAAGACCGGAGGAGTGCATACCTTTTGTTCGGTAATTGATTCTACCGGATGTTCAGGAACATTTTCTGGTTCTGCTACTATTAACTTAGTACCTCAAATAGGAGTTTCTAATATACTTCGTACCTGCAATGCAGCGCAAACATCCTATGTTTTGCAATTTGACATTAGCGGAGGGGATCCAACAACCTTAGCTGTAACACCTCCGGGATCAGGAGCAATTTCATGTCCTACAGCTCCCTGTCCTCCCAATAATAGGCGATTTATCAGTAATCCTATAGTTGTTCCTGGCTCCTATAACCTAACCGTTGGTGATAATGTTTGCACCCATTCTGAAAATGTTGCCGGTAACTTTGCTTGTAATTGTCCTGCAACCGCAACCATAGAAGGAGACACAACTATTTGTCCGGGAGGTACTGCCACCATTCGAATTAAGTTAACCGGCACAGGGCCTTGGATAATCAAATACAACAAAGGAGGAGTATTGCAACCTGTTGTAAATTTTGCTGGTCCCGGAACTACCTATTCGTTTACTACAACAACCGCCGGAGTTTATACCATGCAAGCCATTAATGATATTAATTGTGCAGGTTCAACTTCCGGTTCAGCTCAAGTACAAATTCAAACTCAACCAACAGCCACTATTAGTGCAACACAAGCATCAATTTGCCAGGGTGACTCCTCTCAAATTAATATTGTATTCACAGGTACCGGGCCATTTCACTATCAATATACAGGATCAGGACCATCAGCGATTTTAGCGCTAGGAAATACGTATAGTTTCTATACACAAAACAGTGTTAACTTAAATATGGTGAGTGCACGTGATGCTTTTTGTCCTGCTACTTTAAGTGGTAATGCTACTGTTGTAAAACACAATACACCTACAGTATTACTTACCACTCCCGATGATACTATATGTGCAGGTACCACTACGAGTTTGAATTTTGTATTTACTCCAATACCTACTGTTGCATCGCCTACCAATATGAATTGGTTTGACGGAACAAGCAATGTAAATTTACTTGTAAGCGCTACACCTAAAATTATTAATGCTGTGGTAGCAGGTACTTATTATTCGAATTTAATTACAGATGCCTTTGGATGTACTACAGCTATTTCCGATACAATAACTGTTGTAGAACTTCCAATTCCACATGCTACTCTAAGCCTTTTGAGTAATGATAGTATTTGTGCTGGAAACTCTGCTACTTTTCAAATAGCTGTTACTGGTGCCGGACCTTGGTCGGTTAAGTACCATCGCCCTGTTGGTGCAGATACCACGGTTACTTTTTCTACATCGCCTTACGTGTTTAGTTCTTCATTGGCTGGTACCTACAACTTAGTTCAGGTAAAAGATGAAACTACCGGTTGTATAGGTACTATTTCAGGTGCAGCAACAATCGTCGTGAATACATTACCTACTGCAATTGTTACCGGGGGAGGCACAGCTTGTACAGGTACCAATGTGCCGGTTACCATCACTTTAACAGGAACTTCACCTTGGAGTATAGTTTATCAAGACAACAGCCCAGGAAATGTTACTGTGAACAATCAAATTGCAAATACCTTGGTTTTAAATTACTCGAGTGTTTCTAACTTTGGCTTTAATGTGTTTACTGTTGAAGATGCAAATCATTGTACAAATAGTAGTCCGGCAGGTGTTCAAGTTACCATTCATCCTGCACCAACAGCAACAGTTATTGGGGGAGACTCACTTTGCTTTGGAACTACCGCCTATGTTACTATAAACTTAACAGGTACAGCTCCCTTTGATTTTACGTATGATAGTTTGCCGGGAAAATCGCGCACAGTAACCGGATGGTTGAATTCGAGTTTTACCATACCAGTAACAGCTGTTGGTATTTGGCATTATAAAGTGAGTTCTATCACCGATGGTAACAATTGTACGAGTGCAGGAAGTGGAACTGCCCGAATTGCAATTCATCCAACACCAACTGGTACTGTTTCAGTTGCACAATCACATTACTGTTTTGGAGATACCGCAAAAGTACTATACACATTTACCGGAACAGGTCCATGGAAATATTTTATCTGGCAAGGTTCATCACTGCTTTTTAATTCGAGCAACAACCCAAATATTACCAAGGTAACCGGGGTGGGAGTATACCATTACGAATTTCAAAATGCTACAACTATTATCGATAAGAATGGCTGCATTGGAGTAGGGAGCGGAACCGCTGATTTTACAATACATGCTTTACCTACTGCAACAGTTAGTGGAACCGATAGTGCTTGTTTCGGAACTACCAAAAATGTACGCATAGCATTAACCGGTGATGCTCCATGGTACATAACATACGACAGCACTGGAACTGGAACAAGCGCAACTATTAAGCGCTATACCTCTCCAGTTCTTATTCCAGTAAGTTCAGTTGGAACCTGGAATTATACTGTAACACAAGTGGCTGATTCATTTTGTAGCAAAACCGGAAGCGGAAATGCTACCGTAAAAATTTGGGCACTGCCAACAATTTCAATGAATGGCGGAGGTAAAATTTGTACCGGTCAAAAAGATACTATTTTGATTAGTTGCACAGGAGTAGGTCCATGGAAATTTAAGATTCGTAACCTATTAACCAATACAGATACTTCGATTGTAAATTACAATGGTCCCTTTCCATTTACTTACTACACCTATGCGGCTGGGAATTTTGTAATTACCAATTTTTCTGATAAGCGATGTTCAGCGAATGCAAATGATACCGTAAAAGTTGAATTTACTGCTCGACCTACAGCTTTGTTTTCGGCAGCTAATGTGTGTTTAAATCAACAGGTGAGTTTTATTAATAACTCAATAACTGCTGGCCCTATTGCTCCTGTTTGGAAGTGGGATTTTGGTACATTGCCTGCCAGTGGTTCTACATTACAAGCACCAACTCATCTTTACAGCAATGCTCAAGGATATTCGGTTACCTTAACTGTGGATGTAAATGGCTGTCGCGATTCAATTTCAAAAACAGTTTTTGTGCATCCTTTACCTGCTGTAAATTTTAGTGTGTTACCAATATTACCTGCTTTAGTTGGACAAACCGTAACATTTACAAATTCATCCACTATTAGCTCGGGTGCAATTGCATCTTATTCTTGGAATTTTGGAGATGCTACTTTTTCTACATTAACAAACACCAGCCATGTATACTCAGGTTGCAATACTTACAATGTTACACTAACTGCCACATCCGATTCTGGCTGTGTAGCAAATACTACACAAATTGTTAATGTAGGAGAACCACCAGTAGCCGACTTTTCAACTATCAATGTTTGTTTGGGATCACCTGTGAACTTTACTAATTTAAGTACGGTTGCACCATGCAATATCAGCTCTAGTATTACAAATTATAAATGGAATTTCGGTGAGTTTCCTGGTACTAATTCAACACTAGCTAATCCAAGCAATAGTTATGTAAATCCGGGAACATTTACAGTTACATTAATTTGTATCACCAATTACGGTTATTCCGATACAATTCAAAAATTAGTTACTGTTCATCCTAAACCCATTGCTAATTTTACGGTACTTGATGATTGTTTGGGTACTGCCTCGGTATTTACCGAAAGTAATTCAAACGATACACTGGTATCGCGCAGTTGGTCGTATCCGGGTGGTGGTATTTTCAGCACTTCTGCTAATCCAAGCTTTACCTTTGCTGCTCCGGCAATTTATTCTGTTCAGTTTATTGTCGAAACCAATCACGGATGCAAGGATACAGTTTCAAAACCGGTGGAAATATATCCAAATCCAGTTGCAAATTTCACTATTCCTGATTTTTGTGAGCAACAAGCCAATGTGTTTACCAATACTTCCACCTTATTGTCGGGTACTATGTCGTATAACTGGGATTTCGGTGATTTATCAGGAATTTCAAGCTTACTTAGTCCCTCACATTCTTACTTGAATCCTGGTCCCTATGTAGTACTTCTTACTGTAACAAGCGACCATAATTGTAAAGATACAACTGCAAAATCGGTTTTGGTAAAATCGATTCCTACTACCGACTTTAATCCAGATATCACCATAGGTTGTGCACCCTTGTGTGTTAAATTTACTAACCTCACCGTAAATCTAAATGGTCCAATTACCGGCTATGTTTGGGATTTTGGAGATATAACAACATCAAACGATACCAATCCAACTCATTGTTATACTGCTGCAGGAACCTATACAGTTAAATTAAAAGCCTCTTCAACTTCAACCTGTTCTGACGAAGAAATTAAAACCAACTTAATTGTAGTTCATCCGGTACCAGTTGCCGATTTTAAATACAATCCCGACCCGGCAACTACCTTTACTTCGGAAATTCATTTTGAAAATCAGTCTTTAGGTGGCGATCAATGGCAATGGGATTTTGATTACAATGCTTCCGGTAGTAATGAAATGAATCCTGTGTATTTTTACCCGGCCGATACTGCTGTTTATCTAGTTCAACTTATTGCAATAAATTCAGACAACTGCAGCGATACTATAGTGAAACCGGTTGTAATTGAAAAAGATTTTTCATTTTATGCACCCAATTCCTTTACTCCCAATGGCGATGGTAATAACGAAACCTTCCGAATATTTGGTGAAGGAATTCAGAATTTTGAAATAGGAATTTTTAACCGATTGGGTCAACAGGTGTATATATCTACAAATTTTATTGAAGGATGGAACGGTAAAATGATGAATATTGGTTCGGTATTGCCTCAAGATGTGTATGTGTATGAAACCAAAATTACCGATGTGTTTGGAAAAGTGCACAATTACAAAGGAACCATAACACTCATACGTTAAGCACTGTTAGCGCTTCTCATTTCTTGCATCTATATCCGCTTTGTACAACCATTTGCCTTTTACAAAATCGTAGGCATCAATACTCATATCAGGACCATAAAACTCATATTGTCCTTTTAAGTTTGCTTCACGTGGCACCAAATGATCAAAAAGGATTAGTCGGTTGTTTTCGTCGTAACGAAGTGAACTGCTAACTTCTGATGAATAAGAAAAAATAACGCGTCGGCTGCTGATTTTATTTGTCATAAACAAATTCTCACCAAATTTTATTTTGCCATCTTTACCAATCACCAGCACATCGATAATTTTTTTTCGTATTAATATATTTGACCAATTTGCACCTAATAAAGTGTAGTACTTTTTGTTGCTAGTTGCGCTTTTTCTAAAAATTGATTTTCGGGATTGGGTTTCAATTAATTTATAATAATGTGCTCCATACCAATTTGCTGCATCAAGTTGCTGGTTTTCGGGCCTTTTTAAATTTGATGATTGGTCTGTAAGTTCAGTGATTTCAAACTTTTTTTTGATTTTATTATAGGTTTGAATAATTCCAAAATAAAGTATGCTATTATCCGTTAATGAAAGTTCCCAATTGAAAATGCGAAATGATTTATCTTGGGGCGAAAGTATGGCAATGCTTTTTAAAGAATCAAAAGTGTAGTTAATTGAATTTGGAAGTAATAAAGTTTGTTTTAAAACTGATTGAAAAATGCGATTGAGTTGTAATTTTATGGAATCATCACTAGCTTCTTTAACCCTTAGTTGCAAAGCAAACAAAGAATCTTCGGCTTGCTCAAATTGAACTTGCTGAGCCCATAATTGCACATTGAAGGATAGAAGTAAAAAAAGTAAAATCAGTTTTTTCATCGAAAGCAAATCTAAAAAATAGCCGCTGTATTATATAACTAATAAATTTACCGATGGTATGAAACGTAATTTATTTTTGATTTTGCTTTTGGGTGTTAATTTTTTTACTCATTTGACATACGCACAAGTATGGCAACAAATTGCAGATTTTCAAGGAACAGAGCGCGACGATGGCGTTAGTTTTACAATAGGAAATTATACGTATTGCGGCGGTGGCTTAAAAACAGGTTGGTCACTGGGTCGCGATTTTTATCGTTTTTCACCACTTAGCGAACAATGGGATTCAATTGCACCGTTGCCTTTTGGGAACGAACGTCAATATGCCACAGCCTTTAGCTATAACGGCGCAGGTTATGTATGTGGTGGAACCGGTTTTGGAGTTTTTTCAGATTGTTGGCAATACATAGCACAAAGCAATACCTGGCAACAAAAATCAAGTCGTCCCGGAAATGGTTTTTCTGGCGCAGCATCATTTGTTATTAGCAACAAAGCTTATATTATTGGAGGATCAAATGGAACTATTACAAGCAATGAAGTGTGGATGTACGACATGGATAACGATAGTTGGACAAGTAAAAATAACTTTCCACTTGTAAGTAGTTGGCGAGCTACAGCTACTGCTGCAAATGGTAAAGGTTATTTGCTTTTTGGTAAGGATAGTACAAATACCTATAATTCATCGCTGTATGAATATGATCCAATTTTAGATGTGTGGAATATCCTTTCAAATTTTCCGGGTAAGGGAAGAGTTTATAGCTCAATGCTAGCTTTAGGAAATTATATAATGGTGTTTGGTGGAATAGATTCTTTACAACATTATTCAAACGATTTATGGTATTTTAGTTTAGCAGATTCAACCTGGCACCAACAAATTTCATTGCCGGCGCAAGGTCGAAAAGGAGGCTTGTGTTTTAGCAATGCTACAACCTTATATTATACTTGTGGTATTGATTCAACAGACACACGTTTAAAGCAAACTTGGAAAATAGCAAATCCAATAGGCTTTCAAGAACTTGTTACAAATATAAATGTAAAGGTGTATCCTAATTTGTGCAGCGATGAGTTCATAATCGAATGGAAAGGCACCAGTGAATTCGAATGGAAATTACTCAACTCTTTTAATGTTGTAGTTAGCTCTAATCGCAGTAATGCAAGCATCACAAAAATAAATGTGCAGGAACTTCCTTCAGGAATTTATTTTTTACAAATAGCAAATAAGGCCGGAAGCTCAATGCAAAAAATTATTGTTGAATAGTCGCTGTAAAAACTGTTGTCTTACAAAGATTTTAGTAAGGCTTTATAAAGATTCACCATTGATTGTATGTCTTTTTTATGCACCTTTTCATTAGGAGTATGCACAAAATCTTCAGGCGCACCTACAAAACACCAATCAAAAGGGTAGGCCGATCGTTGCAACACATTACCATCACTACCTCCGGTACCTTCCACTTCGAGTTGATAAGTTAGCTTCGATTTTTTTGCAATCGCAATAATGCGATTTACATAACTGCGTCGTGGTAAACCCGAATCACGCAACGATATTACACAACCATCTCCGTGTGGTACTCCCGGTGTAACCCATGTAATGTCAGAAATAATTGCTTGTGCAACTTTGTATTTTTCATAAATCAATTTGGCAAGGTATTC
>Ga0075163_10002016_pt1 | contig 27314 bp, 24 predicted proteins | sample JI1023141ADNA_FD_71478 | JGI IMG/M metagenome (GOLD analysis project Ga0075163, IMG submission 71478) | Wastewater effluent complex algal communities from Wisconsin, to seasonally profile nutrient transformation and Carbon sequestration -... | ecosystem: Engineered > WWTP > Effluent > Algae...
AACAGTGCTGGAAGTCATCCTGCTGGAGGCGATCCGAATCGTTGGACGTTTGGCGGGCAGGAGGCGGTGTGGCTGACGTGCCACTATCGGGGTACTTATCTTTACCTCGCGTATGAGATGGCGCAGGAGCCAATGACCTGCTTTTCACTCGTGCACGCAACGCCCAACGACACAATGGTGGGATGGTGTTCGCACTGAACGCCTGACGCGCACTTTTCCAGCGCAGTGAGGATCACCAATGTTGCCACCGCCCGAAACCGAGCCAGCCGACATGCCTCTGAATCCCGAAACCCGCTACGTGCATCTCTCGAACGATGGCGCAATTCAAGACCTACTCGGCGGCGCTGCGTTCTGGTCACTGCCTGCCGAAGAGATGCGCCGGTTCGATGCCGGCTGGTTGATCACTGAGTTTGTCTGTGAAGACGATTGGGCCAACTGGGAAATGCACCCCGAGGCGGACGAGTTCGTCTACCTGCTCAGTGGGGATGTGGCGCTAGTCCTGGAACTGCCAACAGGCACCGCGACGATTCGATTGTCGGACCGTGGCGCGGTGGTTGTGCCGCGCGGCGTCTGGCATACCGCCCGCGTCTTCGCCACAAGCCGCATGCTGTTCGTCACCCGCGGCGCAGGTACTGAGCATCGGCCTTCCGCGGCCGGATGACCCGAAGAATGCACCGGCACCACCGGATCGCAATCCATCGTCAGAGTTTTCCCTTGTGTAGCGTTTTGCTGCCGGACGCAGCGCTTACTCAAGACCGCGTGGCCGCCTTCGTCGCGCACGTTTCACCACGGAATCCACATGCCCATCGCTGACATCGCCATCCCGCAGCTTCCCTCCCGATCCATGGTGCGGACGATCCGTTTCTATACGGCGCTTGGGTTTGACGTGGAGGTCGTTTCACCACACCAGGACTACGCGATTGGCCGTCGTGGATCGCTGGAGGTGCATTTCTTCCTGCATCCTGGCTTGTTACCACGGGAGTCGTCCTTCGGCTGCTACTTCCGGGTAGGCGATGTCGATGCGCTGTACGCGCAATTTTCCACTGTCAACTTGCCCAACGCGGGCATCCCACGCATCACGACGCTGGAGAACAAGCCGTGGGGTCTGCGCGAGTTCGCTATCGTCGATGAAGACGGGTCACTCATCCGCATTGGGCAAGTGATATAGCGTGTGGCGTTCAACCGCCATCGTTTGCGCGGTCTGCCTGCATCTGCGCGGCGCGTGCGCGACGACGCAATGCGCTACCTGCGACCCACTGCAGGTAACATCGCCTTCATTTGCGACCACAGAGGAACGCTGAATGTCGTGGGAAATTCATCGCCCCGGCGCTGCACGACAAGCCAGCAAAGCCGTGGCGCGGACTCTTGTCGTCAATGAGCGATGGCTGATTGTGAAGATCGCGGGCGGCGTGTTGATGGCGTTGTTGGCTTGGCGCTCCATCGAGTTGTATCTGCTGCGACTGGAGCTGGAGGAACTCGGTCGAGAGACGGAGGCGATGCTGAAGCCTGACCTTGCGCCGGGAGGCGATCAAGGACAAGGCAGTGCGCGAATCCGAAGCACGCGATCCGCTGCAGCTCATAGCGTTTCTGCGGCAGTACGGCGAGCACTTCCCGAAGGCTATCGCTGCGTGGCAGGCACGGTGATCTACACAGCGCACGACGGCGCAATGCGCAACATCACCGCGCGCTCGAACTACTGGTACTGCCCGCCCGGCGGCAAGGGTGAGGATTGCTGGCTACTGACTCCAGCGGCCGTCGGTTGTCGTTGAGGACACCGAGCTGTCATCGCGGCAAGCCGCCCATTTCTCACGCAAACAGCGATGCCTGCTGCGCGGCACTGCTGGCTTCGACGAGGTGGATCAGGCCAACACCCGCGAGTCGATAGCGCGTATCGGCGGGCAACTGGACGCGTTGACGCAAGGCCCAGGCGATCGCCAATACTTCAGCGGCGCTGGCGGGTGGGCTGTCGAGGGTTTGGCTGCGGGTGAGAACGCGAAAATCCGTGGTCTTGAGTTTGAGCACCACGCCGCGCCCCAGCCGTCCGCTGCGCTGGGCGCTGAGCCAGATGCGATCGGCCAGTGGCGCAAGCTCCATTCCAACCTGTTCCAGACTCAGATCCGTGGCGAAGGTGTCTTCGGCGGAAATCTGCAAGCTGGGGCGCTCGACTTCCACCGGATGCAGGTCGACGCCCATCGACAGTTCATGCAGGCGACGGCCCCAGCGACCGAAGCGCGCATCGAGGGCTTCCAGAGGCATCGCTCGCAGTTCACCCACAGTCTGGATGCCCAGAGCGTCGAGCTTGCTCTCCATCACCTTGCCGACGCCAGGCAGGCGCCCTACGGGTAATGGGGTGAGGAAATCCATGGCTTGCTCGGGCCGGATCACGAACAGGCCGTCGGGCTTGCGCCAGTCGCTGGCGATCTTGGCGAGGAATTTGTTTTCGGCGACTCCGGCGCTGGCAGTGAGTCCGGTTTCGTCGCGAATCTCGCTGCGGATGGCTTGCGCCACGGCGGTCGCACTGGGCAAGTTCTGCCGGTTCTCGCTGACGTCCAGGTAGGCTTCATCCAGCGACAGCGGTTCGATCAGGTCGGTATGGCGCTGAAAGATCGCCCGCACCTGCTTCGATACCGCCTTGTAGCGACTGAAATCAGGCGGAACAAACACCGCCTGCGGACACAGGCGCTCGGCACGGATGGCGGGCATGGCGGAACGAATGCCGAAGCGTCGCGCCTCATAACTCGCCGCACACACCACCGACCGCGCGCCACGCCAGGCCACCACCACGGGCCGGCCGCGCAAGCTCGGATCATCGCGCTGCTCGACCGAGGCGTAGAAGGCATCCATGTCGATGTGAACGATTTTGCGCATGCCATCAGTTTAGCGACGATGCGTTTTCGCCAAGCTCTCACTCGATGTGCGCGGGGCTTGTTTGCGTGAAAAGCTCAGGATTCCCGCAAGGGATCGTGACCCTTGTTGCAGAGAGGAGCGCTGTGATGCGTGTATTTGGCGTTGTGGATACACAGCGAGGACGGCCAATCAGCCGTCCTCGACACGCGATGACGAAAGAGAACTGGGCTCTTTCAGATCAACTCGATGGCGGCTTGTCGCCCTCAGCCGCGCGGACGACCTTTGAAGCCGCCGCCAGGTTTGCCTTTGAAGCCACCGGGCTTGCTGTCGCCACGCTCGAAACGACCGCCCGGCGCACGTGAGCGCGGGGCGGGACGTTCATTGCTGCTGGCGGCTTTGTCTGCGGCGCTGGCGCGGGCGATTTTCAGCCGCTGTCCAGCCACCCAGACTTGCTTGAGGTGCTGCATCAGCTCATCCGGCATGCCGACTGGCAGATCGATCAGGCTGTGATCACCGCGAATATCGATGCGACCGATGTGGCGCGATTCCAGCCCGGCTTCGTTGGCAATCGCTCCAACCAGATTGCCGGGCTTGGCGCCATGGACGTGGCCGACTTCGACGCGGAAGGTTTCCATACCCGCTTCGCTACCTGCGGCAGCACGACGCGGTGCGCGCTCACCTTCGGCGAATTCGCGCGGGGCGCGGGCCGGACGTTCGCTGCTGTCGCGCTCGAAGCGATCAGCGCGCTCAAAGCGCTCGCCGCGTTGCGGACGCTCACCACGCTCGGGGCGATCCGGACGGTCGAAGCGCTCGGACTTGCCGCGCGAGGGCGGATCCGGTGGCAACAACAACGGCGTCTCGCCTTGCACCAGACGCGCCAGCGCGGCGGCGATTTCGATGGCCGGTGTGTTCTGCTCGCGCTCCATCTGCTCGATGATCTGGCGGTACAGCTCCAGTTGCGGGTCGGCCAGCGCCGCGATGATCTGCTGCTTGAACTTGCCGACGCGCTGCTCGTTGACGGTTTCGACGCTGGGCAATTCCATCGGCTCGATGGGCTGACGGGTGGCACGCTCGATGGTGCGCAGCATGTTGCGCTCGCGCGGCGCCACAAACAGGATCGCCTCGCCACTGCGCCCGGCACGACCGGTACGACCGATGCGGTGCACGTAGCTTTCGGTATCGTAGGGAATGTCGTAGTTCAGGACGTGACTGATGCGCTCCACATCCAGTCCGCGCGCCGCCACATCGGTGGCGACGATGATGTCGAGATCGCCATCCTTGATGCGCTGAACGGTGCGCTCACGCACGTTCTGGGCGACATCGCCATTCAGTGCGGCGACCGAGAAGCCGCGCGCCGCCAGCTTCTCGGCCAGCTCTTCGGTCGCCTGCTTGGTGCGCGCAAACACCAGCATGGCGTCAAAGGTTTCGGCTTCGAGAATGCGGGTCAGTGCATCGAGCTTGTGGACGCCGCTGACAAACCAATAGCGCTGACGAATGTTCTTGGCGGTCGTGGTCTTGGCCGCGATGGTGACTTCTTTCGGATTGCGCAGGTGGGTCTGCGCGACCTTGCGGATGCGTGGCGGCATGGTGGCGGAAAACAGCGCAACCTGACGCTCGGCGGGGGTCTTCTGCAGGATGCTCTCGACATCGTCGATGAACCCCATGCGCAGCATTTCGTCGGCTTCGTCCAACACCGCCCAGCGCAGCTTCGACAGATCCAGCGAGCCCCGCTCAAGGTGATCGATCACGCGACCGGGCGTGCCCACGACCACATGGGCGCCGCGCTTCAAGCCCGCCAACTGCGGCTGATAGCTCTGACCGCCGTAGATCGGCAGCACATGAAAACCGGGCATCGCCGAGGCATAGCGCTGGAAGGCTTCGGCCACCTGAATCGCCAATTCGCGAGTCGGTGCCAGCACCAGGGTCTGCGGCGACTTCTGATTGAGATCGAGCTGCGACAGGATCGGCAAGGCAAACGCTGCAGTCTTGCCGGTGCCGGTCTGCGCCTGACCGAGGACATCGCGACCGTCCAGCAAGGGCGGAATGGTGGCGGCCTGGATCGGCGATGGGGTTTCGTAACCCACCTCGCGAATGGCCTGCATCACGGGATCGGAAAGGCAAAGATCGGCAAAACGAACGTCAGCCGCAGGCGCGGCGGATTCACTGGACATGCTGTACTCCGGGAGTGAGGCACCTGAAGGCCGGAGAACGAGGCTTCACACATCACCGCAGTGAAGGCATCCAACCAGCGCACGAGGATTCTGTGGTGGCGAGCGATGCAAGGAAGCGACCAGTGGCCGAGGGTGCAGAAAGAAACGGTGGCGGATTCTAGTCGATCCGAGCACTGATGGTGCGTTGCACGAGCATTCGGCCAGGGGCACGGTTCAGACTCGTCACGGCGACGACTGCGGTAGCATCGTGCGCTGTTGTCGTGGCCAGGAGCCGCTCATGCGTTGGGATCGTGCACGTCGCAGTGATCAGGTGGAGGATCGTCGTGGTCTGGGTGGTGGCAGCGGTGGACGCGGTCCGGGCGGCGGCATGCGCTTCAGCCTCACAGGCATTGTGATCGTCGTCATCCTCAGCTTTGTGATGGGCAAGAACCCGCTGGAAATGCTCGCCCTGCTGGGCGACAGCAGCCTTTCCGGCGGCAGCGCGCCCGCGCCCGAGCGCGGCCAACCTGCGGATCGAAGCGACCCGACCATCGACTTTGTCAGCGCCATTCTCGGCGACACCGAAGACACCTGGAGTCAGATTTTCTCGGCCAGCGGCGAGCGCTATCCGCCGGCCAAGCTGGTGGTGTTTGAAGGCGGCGTCACCACGGCGTGTGGTTTTGCCAGCTCGGCGGTTGGGCCGTTCTACTGCCCCGGCGACAAGCAGGTCTACCTCGATCTGCAGTTCTTTCGCGAACTGGAGCAACGCTTCAGCGCGGCAGGCGATTTCGCCCAGGCCTATGTGATCGCGCACGAAATCGGCCATCACATTCAAACCCTGACCGGCGTGTCGGCCAAGGTCAATGCCGCACGGCAACGCGGCCAGAAAGTCGAAGGCGATGGCGGCTTGCTGGTGCGACAGGAACTGCAAGCCGACTGTTACGCCGGAGTCTGGGCGCATTCGGCACGCCAGCGTCTCGACATGCTGGAACCCGGTGATCTGGAAGAAGCCCTGAATGCGGCCAGCGCCATCGGCGATGATCGCCTGCAGCAACAGGCACAGGGCCGCGTGGTGCCCGATGCCTTCAGCCACGGTACGTCAGCGCAGCGCGTGCGCTGGTTCCGGCTCGGATTCGAGCAGGGCGATGTCGGTGCCTGCGATACCTTTGCGGCGGCGCGGCTGTAAGGCCTTCAAACACCACCACGCAAGGCAGATGGCAGTGTCTTGCTTCACCAGAACCTAATCTCGTTCGAAATCCTCGGGTGTCAGCGAGTACACGATGGCGTCGTGAGAGCGACCATGCATGAACAATCGGTGCCGCGCGATGCCCTCGCGCCATGCACCCAACGATTCAGCCACGCGCTGACTCGCGGTGTTTTCCGGCAGCACCACGATCTCCAGCCGATGCAGACCGAGTTCGTCGAACCCGAGTTTGGCCGCCTCGCGCGCCGCATAGCGGGCGATGCCTCGGCGCACATGCACGCTGCTGACCCAGTAGCCAATGTTGCCTATCCGGTGCGCCGAGTTGATCTGATTGATGCCCGTGCCACCAACAACCTGGCCGCTTTGGCAATCGATGACGCCAAGCGGGAACTCGCTGCGTTCACGCCACGCGGTGCGTGAGAAATCGATCCAAGCCAACGCATCCTGCAGCGCGTAGTCCGCAGTGCACCAAGGCATCCAGCGCATCAACTCCTGCAGCGACGCGCGCACTGCCATCAGCAAGGACGGCGCGTCGGAAACCTGCCAAGGACGCACCTGATATTGGGCTTCTGTCTGCATGGCGAACTCTAGAACGGCGTGGGGAGAGTTTGCCCGGAAATTGCTCGGTCGACGCTGCCGATCAATCCAGTGGAAAGCGGGCATCGACGTCAGCTCAGGGGGGTGATGCAGCACCCTGATTCGACTCGGCGACGGGCGCCAACAACGACTCAACCACTTGCATCACTGCACGCGTCTGCTCTTGATGAATGTAGTGTCCACTGTGGGGAACCACGACGACTGAGGCTTGCGGCCAGAGCGCCTGCCAGCGCTGTGGCGTGGTCTCCCATAAGCGACGGAACTCGCCGCGTTCGAGGATCGAATAGTCGGATCGCATCAATACGCGCACCGGAAAGCGCGCGGGCAACGCGGTGACCTGCGCGGCGCTCGGCGATGCGTCCAGGCAGACATCCTGATCACGAAATTCCTCACGCCCCGCGCCAGATAGCCCCGCTGCCCTACTTGCCAAGGCATACAGCTGGGGCATGCGCTCCTGCAGTCGCGCACCATGCCCGGGCGGCGTGGCATCGATCAGCACCAAGGCAGCGACCTCGTCCGGGTAGCGTTGCGCGAACGCGTGTTGATACAAGCCACCCAGAGAATGCCCGACCAGCACGTAGGGAGGATGCAATCCGGCATCCGTCAACACACGGTGCAATTCATCGGCGATGTCGCAAGGACTGCGCGAACCACTGACGCTTGCGCTTTTCCCGTAGCCCGGTCGGTCGTAACTGAACACCCGCGCCTGTTTGGCGAGCTGCTTGCGCAGGCTACGCCAACTGGACTCACCATCACCAAGACCACTCTGCAGAACAATCGTCGCATCGCCTGGACCAACAAGCACGGACCAGTGGATCGCAGTCTCGTCCGCTTTCGCAGGCAGTGTGACGCACACCCAACACAGGAGGAATACTGCCGTTCGCAACAGAAGACTCGCGCTTGCACTTGCGTATCGCATCAACCTGCTCCAGACGTGGGACTGACAGGAGGCTATGTGTCGTCAGCGTAACGCCACCCCAATGGCCTGGGGGCGCGGACGATGTCGCGGGGACTGCATCTTGTCTGTGCGCAACACAACGCGCAGTCCGGAAGCATCGGCGCCATGCCCGAGGCAGATTCGCCCTGCTCAAACCGCATTCGAGTACATCCTTCCTTTGGGTGGCAGGTAACGTCGCATCAGGACTTGATGGTCAATGACCTGAGCATGGCCGCCCCCTAAACAAGCCGCATTCTTTGTTACCACTTGCCCCGGCCTGCTGTGGCACTGGCTTGATCGCCGGCCAAGTGGTGATGTGTTGGCGGTCGGCGGGACATGGAAACTCAAACGCCTTGTTTGGGCAGCTTGGCGGGTAGGTCATCGTCGCGCAAGCGATGGCTTGGGCGCGGATCAGGTATCCGCGCGCTGGGTTTTGGCAACGACGCCAGGAATCCGCGCACTGCCGTCGCAGCCGCTGTCGGCGCAGCTTGTAGCAGGAAGTGCGGCGCTTCGATGGGTTCGACTTGCGTGGCGGGATGCAGCCGGATGAGGTGTTCCAGCGCGTCAAGCGGAACCACCCGATCATATTTGGCGAGCAGGTAGAGAACAGGTACGTCAATCGTCTTCAAATGCGCCGAAACATCCACGGACAGAACGGCTTGCAGTCGTGCGCGCAACGCGTCGGAAGATACCTGGGCCATGGCCTTCGCCAACTCGGAACGCAACAACGGCGTGGTGAAGCGCCCGAGTAGCGCCGCATTCAATACCGCGAGCGGTGTTGCGGTGATTGGAAGTAGGCCAATCACATGACGGCAAGGCGCAAATCGTGGCCGAGGATTGCTGACGAACGACGCACACAGAATCACACCCACCAGTCCCGCAGGGCGTGGCGCCGCGATGGAAATCGCGATGGGTCCCGAGAAGGATTCACCCAGCACGACATATTCACCACGCGTGGGTAACGCTTCGCGCACATGACTTTCCAGTTCCGCGTAGCCAAGCGCGCCGGTGCTCGGGTAGGCGATGACTCGAACCTCAAGTTCCCGACCCAATGCCGATACAAAACCCTCGAACAGCAGTCCCGTGCCATCCATGCCTGGCAGCAGCACGAGGGTCAGCATGACCGCCCCAGACGGCTGGTGGAGCAAGCGTCCGAGACTTGGCTCATGATCTGCTGGTCAGACCCGCGTTCGCAGTGGCTTGAGTAGCGGCAGGGACGGCCAGACGGATGCGAGGATCGATCCTGGTAGTGAGCGTCAATCAGCATGGCAAACTCTCCGCTGGGTGCAGAGAGTTTGCCCAAGTTCCCGCGCTGCGGGTGGCAACGCGTCGCCGCTACGCCGCTTTCACCTGCGCCGCGCGCGACAGTGCGAGTTGCAGGTCCGCCAGCAGGTCCGCCGATGACTCGATGCCGATGGAGAGGCGCAGCAGGCCATCGGTGATCCCGGCTTGGGCACGTGCTTCGGCGCTCATGGCGGCGTGCGTCATGGTGGCCGGATGGGCGACCAGGCTTTCTACGCCACCGAGGGACTCGGCCAAGGTGAAGTAGCGCAGTCCGTCGAGGAAGGCGCGTACGGCGGTTTGGCCGCCCGCCAGCTCGAACGAGATCATCGCCCCGGCGTGACGCTGTTGCCGTTGTGCCAGCGCGTGGCCTGGATGGCTGCTGAGGCCCGGATAGTGCACGAGACTCACGGCCGGGTGACGATCCAATGCCTCGGCGATGGCTTCGGCGTTCTCGCAGTGCGCGCGTAGACGCGGTTCCAAGGTGCGCAGGCCGCGCAAGGTGAGGAAGCTGTCGAATGGACTGCCGGTCAGGCCCAAGGCATTGGCCCACCATTGCAGTTGTTGATGCAGTTCGGCATTGGCTGCAATCACCGCACCGCCGACCACATCGCTGTGCCCATTGATGTACTTGGTGGTGGAGTGCAGGACCAGATCGGCACCGAGGCCGATTGGGCGCTGCAGCGCCGGCGACAGGAATGTGTTGTCGACCAGTGTCAATGCACCTGCGCGATGTGCGGCGTCGATGACGAAGCGCAGGTCGGTGACGCGCAGCAAGGGGTTGCTGGGCGTTTCGATCCAGACCAGCCGTGGGCTCAGGGCCAACGCGTCGGCCAACTGCCGCGGACAGGTCAGATCGACCACACTCAGTTCGAAGTGGCCCTTCTTGACAAGTGCATTGAACAGCCGCCAGCTGCCACCATAGCAGTCATGCGGCACGACCAATCGGTCGCCCGGCTGCAACAGATTCAGCACCAGGGTGATCGCCGCCATGCCACTGGCGGTCACCACCGCCCCCGCACCGCCTTCGAGTTCGGCCAGCGCCTCGGCCAACAGATCACGCGTCGGATTGCCGCTGCGCGTGTAGTCGTATTGGCGCTTCTGCTCGAAACCGGCAAAGCTGAAATTGCTCGACAACACAATGGGTGGCACGACGGCACCGAAGGCGCTGTCACGATCAATGCCGGCGCGTGCGGCCAGGGTGGCGGAATGCGGTGTGCTCATGCGGCAATCTCCGAGCTGAGGGTCTGCAGGGCGCGATGCAGCAGGGCATCCACGCGGTCGATGTCTTTCAGAAAGGCGTCATGGCCGAAGCGCGATTCAATGCGCTCAACGGTGCAGGGAGCGGACACCTCGGCAGCGCAGGCGGCGATCCACTCGGCGGGTGCCAGCCAGTCCCCTTGCACTGCCAGAAAATGGCTGGGCACGCGGATCTGTGATGGCACGACCGCATGCAGATCGATCGACTCGGACAGACGCAGGAAAGCCGTCGCGCTCCATTGCGAGACATAGCGTTGTCCACAATGCTGCAGGTAGTCCTCGGCGGCACAGTGCACGCGTCCGGCGCGCACTTCGGCGGGCTGATCGAATCGCTCGGCAAATTCGTCTGCACTGCGATAGCTCAGCATCGCGAGTTGCCGCGCCAGCGACAGCCCAACCGCATCGGCACACTGGGTCTGTCCAAGCGTGACAACCTGGCGCTGCAAGGCGCGGAAGGCGCTCGCGAACGGTGTGGCGCGATGCGCAGCGGACAGGCTGACCAGACGCTCAAGACGAAGGCGGTGACGGATCGCGAATTGCTGACCAACCATGCCGCCGTATGACGCGCCAACAAATGCGTGCAACCGCACAATGCCCAGACGTTCCAACACATAGGCGATGGCATCGGCCTGATCCGCACTGTCGATGGGCAGATCGAGTTGTCCATCCGCACCCAGCCAATCGCAGGCCAGCAAGCAGAAGTGCTGAGGGTTCAGGGCACGCTGCGGTCCCATCGCGTCCTGCCACCAGCCTGGCGCCCCGTCGACACTGTTGGCGCAAACGTGGCGATTCGCCGAAATACCACCGGCCAGCCACAGCGCGGGCAGACTCAGATCACCTGTCCATTCCACGCGCAGGCAAACCCGGCGCATTCCGGCGTGGCGCAGGTTCAGATCGAATTCGAATTGCTCACGACCCGCAGAAAGACGCGGCGAGGTCGGCGTGATGGTCCGCGGTGAACAATCCGGCTCCGCGGCGCTATCGGCCGAACGCAAAGAATCACTGGACAGCGACATCGCAACACTCCCGAAAGCGAACAAACATCCTCGCCATCGAGCTGCAGCGGAACACGTTCATGTCGACATCGATGACGTCGCATGCGCATCTTCCGGAAGACACAGGTGCATTAACTCTGCACCCGCATCCACCGCAGGATTTGGCACCTGCTGGACGTCACACGTCCGCAGGTTGCCTCGGCATCACAGGGCCAGTCCCTCCGCCGATCTCGATGGCAGGTGCAGTCTGCCCAAGGCATTCTCCATTGTCAATCGCTTCATTCGGATGAAGCGATATATTGAAGACATGATCGCAAGCAACCTCTCTGATCGCGAGCCGCAGGGGCATTCCCGCGGCTCGCCAGTGCAGTCAGCGCCTGCGCGTCGATTCGACGTAACGGAAGTAGTCCGCATCGCCATCGATCATCAGTGTGGTGTTCTCGCCCAGGCTGCGATAGCTCTCCAGGGTCCGCATGAAGGCATAGAACTCCGGGTCGGCGCCGTAGCTTTCGCCGTAGATGCGGGTTGCTTCGGCATCGGCCTTGCCTCGAATTTCGGCCGCCTGTCGCTCCGCCTCGGAACGGATCGTGCGCAATTCACGTTCCATCTGACCCAGAATCTCCTGACTCTTGCCCTGCCCTTCCGAACGGAAACGTTCGGCAATGCTCTGCCGTTCCGAAATCATCCGGCTCTCGACTTGCCGGCGCACGCTGTCGATGTAGTTGATGCGCTTGATGCGCACGTCCACCAGTTCGATACCCAGTTCCGGCATCTGTTTGGCCGCGGCAGCAAGCATTTCCTGCTCCAGACGTTCGCGACCCTTCTTCGGTTTATCGAGCGCCACATCCGCTGGCACCGCCGCACCGGGCTCGATGGCCGCATCGTCCACATCCCAATCGCGGGAACGCACGATTTCTTCCAGATGCGTGCCCGACACGATGTCACGCGCCACAGAATCGATGATGTCATCCAGGCGTGTCCGCGCACCGGCCTCGTCGCGTACCGAGCGCAGGAACTGCAGCGGATCGGCAATCCGCCAACGCGCTGTGGTGTCGACAATCACAAACTCTCGTCCCAAGGTCGGAATCTGGCTGATGTCGCCATCCCAGGCCAGCAGACGCCGATCAAAGCGCCGTACATCCTGAATGAACGGGGTCTTGAAGTGCAGACCCGGCTCACTGATCGCCTCGCCCACGGGTTCACCGAATTGCACGACGATGGCCTGCTCGGACTGATCGACCACAAAGATCGCGTTCCAGCCCAGGAACAGGGCCAACACAAGCAAGAAACCGCCTACGCCTGCCCGCTTCATTTCGCACCTCCTTGATTCGGTTGCGCGTCGCGCAGATTCAGCAACGGGACCGGTGGCATCTGGCCGTCCTGCGTAACGATCACGCTGCCGACGTTTGGCAATACCGCGCCCAATGCCTCCAGATACATGCGCGTTCGGGTCACGTCCGGTGCCGCGCGGTACTCGGCGAGAATCGAACGGAATCGTGCGGTCTCACCCAAGGCGCCATTGACGCGTTCCGTCGCGTAGCCTTCTGCCTCCGCGATCACCCGACTGGCCTGCCCTTGCGCCAAAGGCAGTTGCTGATTGGCCTGTTTGGTCGCCTCGTTGATCATCCGTTCGCGTTCCTGGCGCGCTTCGTTGACCTCGTTGAACGCAGGCTGCACGGCGCTCGGCGGCACCACGTCCTGCAACTCGACGGTCACGATATGGATGCCGGTGTCGTAGCGCTCCATCGCAGCCTGCAACTCGTCACGCACCATGGTCGAAATCTCCACGCGCGCCGTGGTCAGCACTTCGCTGCCCAAGCGGTTTCCCACCGCACGGCGCATCACCGACTCGCTGATGTCGCGCAGCGTGCGAACTGGCTCGCGCATCGAGTACAGGAACTTGATCGGATCACCGATGCGATACTGCACCACCCATTCGGCGTCGATCATGTTCAGATCACCCGAGAGCATCAGGGACTCGTCCGGGAACTCTTCGTTGGAGTACTGCGTGCGCTCGTCGCCGCCCACACTGCGAAAGCCGAACTCTTCTTTCAACACGCGTTCGGTCGCGACGATCTGCACGCGATCAATACCGAACGGCAGCTTGAAATGCAGTCCCGGATCTGAGATGCCCACCACCTCACCAAAGCGTTTGACCACCGCGCGCTCTTCCGGCTGCACGGTGTAGTAGAGGCTGCTGACACCCCACAGGGCCAGCAGCGCCACCACGCCCAATCCGACCCATGACGTTGGCAACCGCCCCGCGGGGCCTGAACCGGAAGGCTTACCTCCCCCAAACAGGGCCTCGACGACCTGACGATGATTACTCATAGTGCACTCCTCCCTTCCTCGTGATCGCACAGCATACGGATGTCGACTTCTCGAATGTCGCCACGACGTGAGTTGAATGCGCTTGTGACGCCGTGCGCTGACTCGCACACCCTTGCGGCTCCGTAACCCGACGATTGATCGCCTGCCATGGCGACTTGACTACCCTGTTCTCACCCACCGCTGGAGATGCTCCATGAATCACGACAAGATGCCCCGCTTGCACCGCGCCTCCCCGCTGGCATCACTGATCGCCATCGCGTTGTTCAACCCGGTGATGGCCGCCGATATCGAATTTCCGTCCACGCCCTTCGAGCCCAACGCGCAAGCCACCGTCGAGGCCATCGAACGTGGCCTGCAGAGTAATGATGCCTTCCGCTGGATGTCCGCCGCGCAGCACCTCTCGCTGCTGCTGGATCGTGAAGGCCCGGCGGCGATCACCTTCCAACGCGTGCTGATTGCGCACCAGGGGCCACTGACCAGCGCACTGGCGGAGGCGTCCAACACCGATGCCGCGCAATCGCTGACGACCCGTTTGAAGTCCCTGGCCGGCGGCCCTGCCACCGCGCTGAAAGGCAATGCCGTGGAAGGTGAAACCGACAGTTTCAGCAGCGAGCTCGATCCGAGCACCCAGAGCGGATGGCTGAGTCTGCCCACCCGCAGAGACCGGATCTACACGGTGCAGGTGCCAGAATGTCACGGCGGCGCGCTGGCCATGTTGAGTGATGCCAAGGGCGCCGCCGCAGGGGTGGAATCCGTTGACGCCGGGACTTCCGGCTTGTTGACCTTTGCCGGCAAGGACCAGGCTGAAATTCGCCTGCGCCTCTACCCCTCAGCACAATGCGTCGGTTCACAGACACTGACCTGGTCGGCGTTTCCCACCAGCGGCCTGTTGACTCCGAACACCGCCGCGCAGGCGCATGTGATCGAGCCGGACCGAGACTACCGTGTCATCGCCACGCCATCGGCCGGTGTTTGGGTCCGCTTTGCCGACAAGCAGGCGGGCACCTACACATTGGAAACCTCGAAGTTGCCAGCGGGTGTAGACACCATCCTGTCCGCCTACAGCGCCGACAACCTCAACGAAGCAGCCGCCAGCGACGACGACAGCGCGGGCGAACTGGCGTCACGTCTGCAGTACGTGTCCTTTGGACGCAACCCGATGCTCTACCAAGCCACCTTGCTGTCCGGCTCCGGTGTGTTCACCCTGCGCGCCAGCCGCGAGCAAACCCCGACGCTGACGGTCAGTGACGAAGCACAGCCGATGCGCTTCACTGGCGGCGATGTCATCTGGCGCCGACTCGCCGTCAAGGCAGGCACGGCCTATCGCATCCGCACCTCGGCATCCGGCGAAGACAGCATCGATACCTTGCTGGCGGTGTATGACGGATCGAGCGCGACCGCCATCGCGGAAAACGATGACAACGATGGCGATCTGTATGCCAGCCTCGACTATTTCGCCAGCGAAGACGGCGAGATCATCGTCTCGGTACGTGAACTCAGCGGCGGCGCGGGTGCCTTTGCTCTGCAGGTCAGCGAACTGGTGGAGAGCGGAGCCTGTCCTCCAGGCAATGTCTGTTTCAAGCAACCGAAGGGCGACTGATTGACGTCGGGACACCGTACGGCACGCGTTGGCGAGTTCAATCGACTCGCCAACGCGTCGCCCGATGAGGCGGTTGAAAAACGCTTCGCAGAGAGCGCGCTCAGATCACGCCGAGCCGTTTGCCCACCCGAATAAACGCCTCGGCCGCGCGCTCGATCTGCGCGGTCGTGTGGGCGGCACTCATCTGGGTGCGGATGCGCGCCTGGCCCTTAGGCACCACCGGGAAGAAAAAGCCGATCGCATAGACGCCTTCGTCCAGCAACTCGGCTGCGAAGCGCTGCGCCAACGGCGCGTCGTACAACATCACCGGCACGATGGGATGCTCGCCCGGCTTCAGGTCGAAGCCCGCTTCGCTCAGACGCTGCCGGAACAACTCGGTGTTGCGCTTGAGCTGCGCGCGCAGTTCATCGCCTGCAGCCACCAGCTCGAACACCTTCAGACCGGCAGCGACAATCGGCGGCGGCAGTGAGTTGGAAAACAGATAGGGCCGCGAGCGCTGCCGCAGCATTTCGATCACTTCGCGTTTGCCGGTCGTGAAGCCGCCAAGAGCACCACCCAGCGCTTTGCCCAAGGTGCCCGTGAAGATGTCGATCTCATCCATCACACCGCGCACTTCCGCCGAGCCGCGTCCCGTTGCGCCGAGAAACCCGCTGGCGTGGCATTCGTCGATATGCACCAGAGCGCCGTACTGCCTTGCCAGCGCCACGATCTGATCCAGTGGCGCGATGAACCCATCCATCGAGAACACGCCATCGGTGGTGATCAGGATGTCGCGAACACCATCGGCACGCGCCTGCTTGAGCTGCGCTTCCAGATCGCCCATATCGCAGTTGGCATAACGATAGCGCTTGGCTTTACACAGTCGCACGCCGTCAATGATCGAGGCGTGGTTCAGGGCATCGGAGATGACCGCGTCCTGCTCGCCCAGCAAGGGCTCAAACAGTCCGCCATTGGCGTCAAAACAAGCCGCGTAAAGGATGCTGTCCTCAGTACCGAAGAACTCGGCAATTCGCGCTTCCAACTGCTTGTGCAGATCCTGGGTGCCACAGATGAAACGCACCGAAGCCATGCCGTAACCGTGGGTTTCCAGCGCCTGCCTCGCGGCTTCGATGATGGCTGGATCATCCGCCAGACCAAGGTAGTTGTTGGCACAGAAATTCAGCACCTTGCGCCCGTCCTCCAAGGTGATCTCCGCAGACTGCGACGAGGCGATCACGCGCTCGGACTTGAACAAACCCGTTTCGCGGATGGCGTCCAGCTCGGTCTGCAAACGCTGATAGGTGGGGTGTGACATGGCGGTATCCCGGCAGAAATGAACGCTGATTTTCCGCCATCCGCGAGGCCAACCCAAGTCTTGTTCGACGCGTCTGCTCAGGCTTCCAGGACGAAAGGCAATTCGATCTCGGCAGCCACTGGCAAATGGTCGGACGCAGCGGTCTCGACAACCCAACGTCGCGATACGCGGATCGCCTCGGACACCAGAATGTGATCGATGGCGCGTTGTGGTCGCCAACTCGGAAAGCTCGGCAAGCGTTCGGGTGGCGGCAGGAGCGGAGAAACCGAGAACAAGCGCTGCATTTCCCGCGTGTGCATTTCGCAGTTCAGATCGCCCATCAGGACCACGTGCCGACAGTCCTGCAACAGCTCGCCAATGAAGGCCAGTTGCGCCAGTCGCGACTTCGCACCCAAGGACAGATGCGCCACGATGACCGTCAGGCGCTGTTCGCCCGAGCCATAATGCGCCAGCAGGGCACCGCGTCCGCGCAAGCGCCCGGGCAAGGCGTGATCGATGACATTGGCAGGCTCGCGCTTGCTCAACAGTGCATTCGCCGAGGTCGCGAACTGCCCGATACGGCGGTTCGGCTGGTGCCGCCAGAACGGAAACCGCGCCAGTTCTGCCAGGTAATGGGTTTGATTGAGGAAGCCCGAGCGCAACGACCCTGGGTCGGTTTCCTGCAACCCGACCAGGTCGAACTCGCGCACCAGTCGCGCAATCCCGTCGAGATTGCCCTGCTTCTGTGGGTGCGGCAGGACATGCGTCCACGGGCGAGTGACGTAATCGCGATAACTGTCCGTGCGCGCGCCGGCCTGGATGTTGGCACTCAACACCCGAAGGCGAGTCACGGGTTCATCGACAATGGCGTGGGCAGCGGTCACATGAATTCCGGAAAGCAAAACCCCGAGGTCGGAGCCTCGGGGTTTGCGAGTGCAATGTCTGGGCCGGTCGGCTTACTTCGCCGCCATCGCCGCGCGTTCCTTGGCGATCAGCGCGTCAACCACTTCCAGCATACGCGGGAAGCCGCCCTGTACTGGCGACATGACGCGGTACTTGCCATTCACGATCATGCTCGGCGTGCCCTCCACGCCATAGCGCGGCACGACCTGCTGAGCGCGGGCGATCTTGGCGTTCACCGCGAAGCTCTGCATGGCCGCCATGAATTCGTCTTGTGTGGTGCCGTAGTCCGCGTAGAAGGCGGCGACGTCCTCGACGCTGCGCACCGGGCGACGCTCGACGTGCAGGGCGTTGAACAGCGCGGAATGGGTCTTGTCCAGCAAGCCCATGGTTTCCGCCGCATAGAACGCGCGGCCGTAAACTTCCCACACGCCACCGAACACCGCAGGCATGTAGACGAACTGCACGTCACTGGCGAGTTTCGGCTTCCACGCATCAACCACCGGCTGCAGGTGTGCGCAGTGCACACAGGAGTAGCCGAACACCTCGACCACTTCGATTTTGCTGGCATCGGCCGTCGGCACCGGCGGATTGATCAGGGCGTAATCCTTGCCTTCGACCAATCCACCATCAGCGGCCGGAGCGGGCTGGGCAGTGCAGGCGGCGGCAGACAGCACGAGAGAGGCAGCAACAAACCAGCGCATCAACATGGACGACTCCTTGGATCAAGTAAAAACGCCCCGCCGAACACGGCGGGGCGTCGCATTGGAACACCGGAACCCCGAAAGGTTCACTCCGCGACGGCGTGATGCAGGCCTTCGATGTAGCTGGCCAGCGACTGGATCTCCTCATCGCTGAGCGCACCAGCAACGCCTGCCATTACGGCATTGGCGTTGTCACCTTTACCGTAGACATTGCCATCGCGGTACAGCTTGAGCTGAGCGGCCGTGTAATTGGCGTGTTGACCAGCGATGCGCGGATAGGCAGGGCCGGGATTGCCCGCGCCATCGGGGCCATGACAGGCCAGACAGGCCGGAATGCCGCGCGCCGTGTCGCCACCGCGATACAAAGCCTCACCGAGCTGGTAGAACTTCTTGCCCGCGTGCGGGCCTTCGGCAATGACGCTGTCATCGGCCACGCCCGCTTGGCTGGTTTGGGCGGCGAAATGCGCGCCGATGTCGCGCATGTCCTGCGGCGACAGCATGGACGCAAAGCCCAGCATGATCGGATTGCTGCGTTCACCGCTCTTGAACAACATCAAATGCCGTGCAATGTAGTTTTCGTGCTGACCGGCGAGCTTGGGATACTGCGGGTCGGCCGAGTTGCCGTCCGCGCCGTGACAGGCGGCACACACCGCCGCTTTGGTGGCACCCGTGGCCGCCGTACCGGGCATGGTGGGTGCCGAATCATCCGCCAGCGGCGCCGCCGCCGCGGGTGCCTCTTCGGCCACGGCATTCACCTCGGTTTGCGCAAAGGCAACCGGGATCAGGCTTGCGCCACCAATCAACAGCAGGGCATTCAAGCCCAGGGAACGCGGAAAACTCATACACTTGGCTCCAGTTCTGGAAGACATGATCCAACGCGACGGCAGCTGGCAATCGTCTGTAGCCGCAAGCGTCGGATTATCCCAGTCACCGCCAAGTGCGGTCAACGAAACCAAAGACGCATGCTCAACGCTCCGACGTCGGCATCATCGCGTTTGCGCAGGAACCCCCCATGACCAAAGTCAATCCGCTGCGATCCGCACGCTACCGCCTGAGCGTCCACGAGTTGCGCCAGTTGCCTCCCGACAAGGGCGCGGAACTGGCGATTTGCGGGCGTTCTAACGCGGGCAAATCCAGTGCGATCAACCTGATCTGCGACCAGAACGGCCTCGCGCGCACCAGCAAGACGCCAGGCCGAACGCAACAACTGGTCTATTTCGAATTGGCCAAGGATCGGCATCTGGTCGACCTGCCCGGCTACGGTTATGCCAAGGTGCCGCCCAGTCTGCGCGACCACTGGCGCGGATTGATCGACAACTACTTCCAGAGTCGCGAGTGCCTACGAGGCCTCATCGTGGTAATGGATGTACGCCATCCGCTGCGCGATTTCGACCTGCAGATGCTGGAGTATGGTCAGGCGCGCGGATTGTCCTGCCATTGCCTGCTGACCAAGGCCGACAAACTGGGTCGCGGCGCGGCGTCGGCAACGCTGCTCGGCGTGCAGAAAGAGCTGGCAGGCCGCGCCAGTGCGCAACTGTTCTCGGCCCACAACGGGCAAGGCGTCGAAGAGGCCCGCGCGGTAATGAGCGAATGGCTGCGCATGGACAGCGCAGAGCCGCTCGCCCCCGAAGTCAGTAAGCGAACTCGCTGAACACCGGGTCGACACTGCCGCGCCATTCGCCATGGTAGAGCGCGAGTTTGCGCTCGGCGGCGGTTTCGTTGGCTTCGACGATTTCGATCAGTGGTTCCAGGTAGATGCGCTCGTCCACCCCGTTGCTGTTAAGGAAGGCGCGGCGGCGCAGTCCTTCGGCAGCGATGCGCAGCGCCTCATGCGCCAGATCGCGAACACTACCCCGACGGAACGCCAGCTTGAGCGCCTGCGCAGGTACACCATCACGCAGTGCGTGACGCTCGGTCAGCGAGAAATCCTTGACCAGATCCCATGCCGCATCGAGTGCGGTCTGGTCATACAGCAGACCGGTCCAGAACGCGGGCAGCGCACACAGGCGATTCCACGGCCCTGCGTCGGCACCGCGCATTTCCAGATACTTCTTCAGACGCACTTCGGGGAAGGCGGTGGTCAGATGATCGGCCCAATCCGACAAGCCGGGACGGTGCCCGGGATACACCGGTAAACGGCCTGCCATGAAGTCGCGGAAGCTCTGTCCTGAGGCATCCAGATATTGGCCATCGCGGTACACGAAATACATCGGCACATCGAGCATGTAATCGACGTAGCGCTCGAAGCCAAAGCCGTCGTCGAACACGAAATCGAGCATGCCGGTACGGTCGGCATCGGTATCGGTCCAGATGTGCGAGCGATAACTTAGGTAACCGTTCGGCTTGCCTTCGGTGAACGGTGAATTGGCAAACAGCGCCGTCGCGATGGGCTGCAGCGCAAGACTGGTGCGGAATTTCTTCACCATGTCGGCCTCATCGGCGAAATCCAGATTGACCTGCACCGTGCAGGTGCGGGTCATCATGTCGAGGCCCAGCTTGCCGACCTTCGGCATGTACTCGCGCATGATCTTGTAGCGCCCCTTGGGCATCCAGGGCATGTCCTCGCGCGCCCATTTGGGCTGAAAGCCAAGACCCAGAAAACCGATCCCCAGCGCGTCGGAGACGGTCTTGACCTCGCGCAGATGGCAGGCCGATTCACAGCAGGTCTGGTGCAGGTTCTCCAGCGGTGCACCAGACAGCTCCAACTGCCCTGCGGGTTCCAGTGTGACCGTCGCCTTGTCCTTTGCCAACGCGATGAGATAGCCCTTTTCCTCGACCCGCTGCCAGCCCTGCGCTGCCAAGCCTTCCAGCACCGCGCGGATGCCTTGCGGGCCCTCGTAATCCAGTGGACGAAGATCATGCAGACGGAAACCGAATTTCTCGTGCTCCGTGCCGATCCGCCAATCCGACTTCGGCTTGCCGCCCGACGCGAGGTAATCAATCAACTGTTGTCGATGTTCGATGGGGGCGACGGCAGTGCTGCTCGGGCTGGACATGAAGGAACTCGCTGTCATGAGGTGTGGCAGGCGCTGCGCACGGAACCTCGATATGGTGCCGCCGACAACGTCGACAAGAGGCGATGGTAGCCTTTGCCGATGGCAAGTGTTCGTTTCCGTCGGCGGCTTCTGATTTCCTGCGTGTGGCTGTTCTCATTGGCCTGCGCGGCGAGCGAGCACGCCGTATTGGAGCGTGGCAACGGCCCCGAGCCCTCGACATTGGATGCGCATCGCTGTCAGGAGGTGAGCTGCGCCAATATCCTGCGGGACCTATACGAAGGATTGGTCAGTGAAGACGCGTCGGGAAACCTGATTCCCGGACTGGCCGCGCGCTGGCAAGTCTCCGCGAACCAGCGCGAATGGACATTCTGGCTGCGTGAGGACGCGCGCTGGAGCGACGGCAGCCCGATCACCGCGCAACAGGTCATCGCCAGTTTTTCGCGGGCAAGTGATCCTGCCACCATGGCGCCCTTGGTAAGCGTGCTGAAAGACATTCGCGCGGTGGATTCGCCTGCGGACGGCGCGATCCGTTTCCACTTGCATCGCCCACTGGATTTGCTGCCCCGCCTGAGCTTGCCGATCGCCTTTCCCGTGCGTGTCGATCTGGTCGAGCGTTGGGGTGCGCAGCACACCCAAGCCCAACACTGGGTTGGAAACGGGGCCTATGTGCTGCAGGAATGGACGCCACAATCGAGCTTGCGACTGCGCCGCAATCCGCATTTCCACAGCCCCGCCACCATCGACGAAGTGCGCTACCACGTCACCGAGGATGCCGCCGCCGAATACAAGCGCTTTCTGGCAGGTGATCTGCACCTGACCGAAACCGTTCCACCCGCGCGACTGGTCGAACTGCAGACACGACATGGCGATACCTTGCACATCAGCCCTTATCTCGGCGTGTTTTTCCTCGGCATCAATCTGCGCCAGGGCCCATTGGCCAAGTCGCTGCCCCTGCGTCAGGCCTTGAGTCTCGCGATTGACCGCGAGCGTCTGGTCAACACGATCACTGGACTGGGCGAGCTGCCCGCCGAACGCCTGCTGCCTCTCGCTCTGGGCCTGCCCTTACCCACTTCAACGGAGCCAGCATCCGCGCGCCATCGCGAAGCCCGCGCACGCGCGCTGTACGCGGAAGCGGGATTTTCGTCGGCGTCGCCATTGCAAATCGAACTCCGCTTCAACACCTCCACGCCACATCGACGCATGGCCTTGGCGGTCGCTGCGATGTGGCGCGAGGTACTGGGTGTGCGGACGCGACTGCGCAACGAGGAATGGAAGGTCTTCGTGCAGAACCGTCGGCAAGGTCGCGTCACCGAGGTGTTTCGCGGTGGATGGATCGCCGACATGGCCGACCCGGCGAGTTTTCTCGATCTGTTCCGCCGTGACAGCGAGCTGAACTGGAGCGGTTGGCGCGACGGCGAATACGACCGCTTGCTGGACGCCGCCCAAGCCTCGTCTGATGCCGCACAGCGGGCCGACCTGCAAGGCGCAGCCGAGAGGCGATTGCTCGCCGCGCAGGCCATCCTGCCGCTGTATTTCTACACTTCGAAGCATCTGGTCAGCCCCGAAGTCGAAGGCTTTGAGGCCAATCCTCTGGATCGCCATCCCAGCCGATTTCTGCGCTGGCTCGACGAATGGGACAGCGCCGCGCAATCGCCATCGACGACATCACCGGGTGCGCCATGAAGTCAGCGCACGGACGACAACTCGCTGGCCGCCTGCTGGAAGCGCTGCTGACACTCTGGCTGTTGCTGAGTTTGTGCTTCGTTCTGTTGCGATTGGCGCCCGGAGGTCCGTTTGACGCCGAGCGCAGCGTGCCGGACGAAGTCCTTGTCGCACTGAATGCGCAATACCACCTCGATCAACCCATCTGGCAGCAGTACCTGCACTGGTTGGGTGAATTGGCGCGCGGCGATCTTGGACCCAGTTTCCAGTATCCCGACCACCGTGTGACGACGCTGCTGGCCGAGGCTCTTCCCGTCACTGTGATGACTGGCGGCGCGGCATTGCTGATGGCGGTGCTTGGCGGACTGGGCATCGGCATGCTGTCGGCGCATCACCACGGCGGTCGGCTGGATCGAATCCTGATGTCGATCAGCGGACTCGGCTTGGCCTTGCCGAAGTACGTCGTGGCACCGCTCATGGTGCTGCTGTTTGCGGTCTGGTTGCGCTGGCTTCCCGCCGCAGGCTGGGGCGAGCCCGCGCAATGGGTGTTGCCGGTGCTGGCGCTGTCACTGCCCAATCTCGCCGCCAGCAGTCGCCTGGTACGCGCCGCCACGCTGGATGCCCTGCACAGCGATGCCCTGCGTGCTGCACGCGCGCGTGGCTTGTCGACGCACCGCTTGTGGCTGGCGCACATCCTGCCTCTGGTCGCGTTGCCACTGTTGGCCTGGCTGTCACCAGCGATGATCAATCTGGTCAGCGGCTCCGCTGTGGTCGAACAGATTTTCAGCCTGCCGGGGATGGGGCGCTACTTCGTGCAAGGCGCACTCAACCGCGACTACACCCTGGTGATGGGTGTGGTCGCGGTCGTCGGCGTTGCCATCGTCCTCATCAACACGCTGGTCGATGTGCTGCGCGCCTGGATCGACCCACGCCTGCGTTGAATCCGCGATGCCCGCTCAGGTCCGGTGATAGCACTCGCGCATCATCCGGATGGCACTCACGGTCTGGTTGGCCTGATGCCGGTACTTTCCGATGATCAGGTGTTCGGCCAGCTCTTTCTTGCCGTCGTCAACGGCCTTCACCACCTCGCCCGCGCACAAATGGAATTGTGCATGCTGATCTAGCAACTGCGCGTACTCCCGCTCGCGACCAAATGACTTGCCGGGGCCGTGTATCCACTTGCCCAGCGCACAGGCATCGTCACGGCAGACCACGGCATGCTCCAGCTTGTCGCCGCGCCCTTCTACATACGCCTGCAGCCGATCCCGCCAAGCCAGATGCGCGGCGACCATCTTGTCGAAGTCGATCTCTTCATCCGCCTGACTGCCCACCCGTCTGTCACGCGCACTGCGACTTGAGGGGTCGGCAAGGGTGAAGACGGACACTTCCTGCATCAGTGCCTTGGCCAACTCCTCCAGACTGCGCGCCGCCGCCGAGGCCTCTTCCACCAACGCGGCATTCTGCTGGGTGGTTTCGTCCAACTGGGTCACCGTCACGTTGACCTGTTCGATACCACTGCTCTGCTCCGCGCTGGCAGCGGAGATTTCGCCCATGATGTCGGTGACCCGCTTCACGCTGCTGACGATGTCGCGCATGGTTTCGCCCGCTTGGCGTACTCGCTTTCCACCATCGACGGTGCGCGCCATGCTGTTCTGGATCAGCTCACGGATTTCCTTGGCCGCCTGGCCAGAGCGTTGCGCCAAGGAGCGGACTTCCGACGCCACCACCGCAAATCCGCGCCCCGCGTCGCCCGCGCGCGCGGCTTCCACCGCCGCGTTGAGCGCCAGGATATTGGTCTGGAATGCGATGCCATCGATGACCGCGATGATGTCACCCATACGGCGCGATGACTGATCGATTTCCGTCATCACCGACACCACGCCCTCGACGGCCTCACCACCTCGCAGGGCCACCTCGCTTGCACCGCTGGCGAGTTGGTTGGCGGAACGTGCGTTTTCGGCGTTCTGGCGCACGGTCGCGGTCAACTCTTCCATGCTGCTGGCGGTTTCTTCCAGTGCCGCGGACTGTTGCTCGGTGCGTGTTGAGAGGTCCGCGTTGCCCTGGGCAATCTCGGTCGCCGAGGTACTGATCGAGCGCGCCGCCGAAATCACCCGACTCAGCATTGCGCTGATCTGCTCGCAACTGGTGTTGGCTGCCTGCTGCAAGCGACCGAAGGTGCCCTGATACTCGCCGTCAACCCGTCGACTGAGATCGCCTTTGGCCAGCGCCGACATCACCTGCTCGATCCCATCCAGGCCTTCTTCGGTGCGATCCAGCAATTCGTTCAAGTGGCCGGAGTGGCGCCGGAAGAAGCCGACCTTATCGGTCAAAGTCAGTCGATGTGAGAGATCACCACTGGTCGCGCGGGTGACCAGTTCCTCGACCTCGGCCTCGATCTCCGCTTCGTGCGTGCGGTCGCGCCACTCCACCGAGGTGCCGATCCGCTTGCCGTCGGCGTCCAGCACAGCGGTCGTCACCAGTGCAAACGTGAAGCGCCCCAGCGCCACGGTCGCGTAGTGCGGCTTGTCCAGCGCATCCAGCACGGCAATCTGGCGTTCTGGACTGTGGTGAAAACGGTCCAGATTCGTCCCGACGATGCGCTCGGGATTGAAGTCTGCAACATGGCGGCGGATGTCTTCCGCCACCGTCGAAAGCGTGCCCAGCATTGCCTTGTTGGCAAAGATGATGATGCGATCCATGTCCGCGATCATGACGCCGGTGGACGCGTTGTCGAGGGCATTGCGGATGCTCTGATTCAGTCCGGCGACCGCACGCTCCTTCGCCAGATGCTCGCGCAGCCCTTCCTGCATGCGATGGATCGAAGCCAATTGGCTGCGTGTGTCATCTGGCCGCAAGGCGATCGGCACGTTCAGATCGCCCCCGGCGATACGCCGAGCAATATGCGCGACCTGACCCGGGTCACCGCCGAGCTGGCGCATCAGGAGCCCTACCAGCATCGCGGTCGTTGCCAGCAATCCAATCGAAATCAGCACCTGACCCACGATACTGATCCAGAACACGCGTCGCCCGGTTTCCGTAGTCTCGGCACTGAGTCGCGCATCCTCCGCCAGTAACGCATCACTGATCTGCCCCATGGGATCTTCGAGCGCCGCGTAGGCCTGCTGAAATGCCGCCAACGAAGCTTCTGCCTCGGCAGGATGGCTCTGCGCCATGTCCGCCAAGGTCTGCGCCTGTGCAAGGTAGGCGTCTAGAGAGGGCTGAAGCTGTTGTAGCAACTGGGACACGCGCTCGGGCAGGTCACGCTGTCGATTCGACTGGATGGCCGAGGTGAACTCCTCCGCGTGCGCCTTCAATTCGGCGGCGATCGCGCTGACGACCGAGGTCTCCCCCGAGCGCGCCAATTGCAGGATCTGCAGTGCATCGCCACGCAGCGCGTCATGCATCATGTCCGCCTGCATCTGCTGTTGCAGCGCTCGCGTGTTCGCTTGTTGTTGCGCGGCGATCCTGCCGAGCGCGCCTTCACCGTAGATGCCTACGGCGGCACTGAGTACGGACGCAACGATGCCCGCGACGCCCAGCGCTCAGAGTTGGTGCTTGAACTGCATTCGAACCCCCGTTCGTTTGCGCGATTCGCCCCCAAGCGCCTCTGCGCATCAACACATCATCGTGATGGAAACCTCATTGTTGGATTGCGACTGCCCCGCCTGGCAGTGTTGCTGCGATAGGTGCCTCTCGAACGGTAAGGGATTCGGCGGCAAGTCCGTATGGACGGTCCCTGCTCAACCGGAATCCGCTTCTATGCGTCAAGCTCGACAGGCTCCCCCTGCTATCCGAACGCCCCTCGCGTGGTCGCCCGGTTGAAATCCACCCTGTCCTCTGGCCTTGCAGATGGAGGACAGGGCGGAAGGACAACTCAGAACTCGGTCCACTCCATCTCGTCGCCCTTGCTCACCGCGGCACGCGTCGGCGCGGCGACCGCCTTGGGCTTGCTGACCGCCACCGGTTTGCTTGCTGCCGGTTTGGTGACCGGTTTGACCGACGCAGCAGCCTTGTCGGCTTTGACGGCGGCCGCATGCGTCGAACGGAGCTTGGCAGCGGTCGGCGTCCCAACCCCCTTCACCAATGCGGGTTTGTGCACTGGCGTAGCAACGTGCCCGCTGTCGTTCTGCACATGGATACGCAGTTTGCGGATGCCCGCCAGGGTGCGCGCCGTGGCATCCGAGAACTCATGGTCCAACAAACCTTGCGCCACCTGCATGTGGCCCTTCTCGAACTCGCCGATCACTTTGCCAGCATGCTTGTGGAATTCAGCGTGATCCTTGACCAGTTCGACGTATTCCTCGTACTGCGCAAAGCGCTGCCCCGGCCCGTGCAGCCATTCACCCAAAGCGCAGACATTGTCCTTGCTGACTTCGGCAGCCACCAGCGGCTCACCCTTGCGACGCAGGAAGTCGAGCAGACGGTTCTTCCAATCGCGATGCATGTTGATCATGGCTTCGAAGTCCGGACCGTCGCCCGCTTTCGATTCGACTTTGACGTTCGCGATGCGTGCTGCCATCGCTTTTCGCACCACGTCCTCCGAGAGCTTGAAGCGCTGCACGGCTTCAGCCAGCCCT
>Ga0075163_10002017_pt1 | contig 27303 bp, 43 predicted proteins | sample JI1023141ADNA_FD_71478 | JGI IMG/M metagenome (GOLD analysis project Ga0075163, IMG submission 71478) | Wastewater effluent complex algal communities from Wisconsin, to seasonally profile nutrient transformation and Carbon sequestration -... | ecosystem: Engineered > WWTP > Effluent > Algae...
GTGGGGACGCTCGCGGGCGACCTGCCGTATATGGTGGGTGGCGCGCTCGTAGGGATGGGCGGCGGCCCGATTGGCGCGGCCGGCGGGGCCTTTGGGCTCCCGATGGGGATGCGGAGCATCCTTATGGATGCGTACGAGCGAGGGTCCTCGACGACCTTCGGCGACTTCTGGGACATCGCCTCGGGCGCGATCATCGAGACGGCGAAAGGCTGGGTCACTGGGGCGGCGACAGCCGGAGTCGGTGGGGCGGTTGCGGCGGCCCCGATTGCCTCGCCGACGATTCGGGCGGGCGCGACCCTCCTGTCGGAGGTCGGCACTATGGTAACCGTAGGTTCGGCCCTGGAGGGCCACGTGCCAAAGGCCCAGGACTTTGTCGACGCGGCGATTCTCGTCGGGGGGCTGAAGGGCGCGACGGTCGTAGCGGCGAAGCTGCGGAGCATCTATGCTAAAACAGGCACCAGCCCAGACGTGGTCCTGAAGGACATCGAACGCGATCCGACGATACAGGGTCAGTTGGTCTCGGAGAACATCGCGATCCCGGATACGTACAGGGTGAGGGGGCCGGAAGGCCAGGTCACTGAGTTCGCGCAGATCGGGCCGAAGGGCGAACCGGCGACGCCCGGGTCGATTGAGGCCGCGAAGCAGAAGGTGATGGAAAAGGTAGTGGTCGGGGGGACCGAAGGTAAGGCCCCACTGACCCTGTCGGGGCTCTACGAAGCGACGGTGGATGCCCTGCATCCGATTAAGAAGCTGCAAGAGGAGGCCGGGCTCGGCCAGGCCGGTCCATATGAGCAGATGCGGTTGGTCGCTGGGGCGCCCGGTAAGGCCGATGCGATGCTGAAGTATGGGCCGTTCAGGCCCGAGGACCCGGGCCGCACCATCGGTCCCTCGTTCAACAAGATCGTCGAGCCGGTCACAGGGGACCTCGAAGGGTTTCGCGCGTACCTGACGAGTGCGCGGGCGCTGGAGATTGAGGCCCAGGGGAAGAAGTCCGGGATCGACACGGATGCGGCGAGGCAGGTTGTCGACAATGCGCCCCCGGCGGTGAAGAAGGCGGCGAGAGAACTCGTGACGTTCCAGAACTCAGTGCTGGATTACGCGCAGCGCCAAGGCCTGTTGACGCCCGAAGCTGCAGGGGCGATGAAGGAGGCGAACAAGAACTACGTCCCGTTCTTCCGCGTGATGGACGATGCGACCGCGTCGGGGAAGAGCCTGAAAGAACTCAAGGGCTCGGTCCGTGACATCGTCGATCCGCTCGAAAGTGTGATGAAAAACACCTTCGCGATGGTCGCAGCGGCTGATAAGAACGCCGCCAAGCTGGCGGTCGTTGAGTTCGCTCGGGCCGAAGGAATCGCCAAGGCTGAGCGTGTTGCGGCTGATCGGGGCTTCGCGGAGTTTGATGTGGCGGACGCGCTTCGCGACAGCGGGATGAAGGACGTTCCGCCCGATTTGCTCCGGGCGATCAAGGCGGTTCTCGCCCCGACGAAGGGCACCACGATCACCGCCCTGCGGGACGGAAAGGTTGAGTCGTGGAGGGTTTCGCCCGAACTTGCGGACGCAGTGAATTATACAAATCGCGATAGTGCAAATCTGATATTTAAGGTCCTTGGGGGGCCGGCGAGGCTGGCCCGGGCCGGTGCGGTGTTCAGCCCGGACTTCATAGCGAAGTCCCCGATCCGGGATTTCTTCTCGATGGCGATCAATTCGAAAGACGCAGTCGTCCACCCGTTCGAGGCGGTGCGCTCGATAATGAGCATCGCGAAACAGGACAAGGTTTACCAGGACTGGATGCGGGCGGGTGGGGCGAACTCATCGGTGGTGGCGCTCGACCGTCGGTACATCCAGGAGAACCTTCTGAAGCTCGACCAGGAGACGGGGCTGCTGAGCCGGGTGTGGAACATCGCCACGACGCCGGCGCAGAAGACAATGCTCGGGCTCCGGGCGGCCAGCGAGTTCACTGATACGATGATGCGCCTGCCCGAGTTCAAGAAACGGATGGCCGAAGGCGCGAGCCCAGGCGAAGCCGCGTTTGCCTCGCGCGAAGTGACGGTGGATTTCGCGCGAATCGGCGCGCAGATGAGTAGCATCAACGCCCTGGTGCCGTTCCTCAACGCGGGCATTCAGGGCCTCGACCGGACGTTCCGCGAGGCAAAGGAACGTCCGGTGGCTTTCATGGCAAAGGGCACTGCCTACATCACCATCCCAACGATTGGGCTGTTTGTTGCGAACTCCTCGGACCCGAACTACTGGGAGATCCCTCAGTGGGAGCGGGATCTGTTCTGGATCGTCCCCGTAGCGGGGACGTACTGGCGGATACCGAAGCCCTTCGAACTGGGGTTGATGTTCGGGACGCTCCCGGAGCGGGTCCTGACGGACTTCATGACCGAACAGCCCGAGGCTTGGCGCGAGTTCCACAAGAGCGTGCTCCAGGTTTTCAACCCGGTAGGGTGGCCCTCGTTCGTCGCGCCCGCGATGGAGCAGATGACGAATAAGAGTTTCTCCGGGGCGCCTATTGTGCCGAAGAACACGGAGAAACTCCTGCCGGAGTACCAGTACAACAACTACACGACTGAGACCTCGAAGGCCCTCGGCCGACTGCTTGGGACGTTCCCGGGATTGGAGTCGGCCGCGATCAATGATGAGACGGTTTTCGGGGGGATGGCAAAGGCGCTGACGACCCCGGTGTTGATCGAGAACTATGTGCGGGGCTGGACGGGCGGCCTCGGGATGTACGCCCTGCAGGTCGCTGACTATGGGCTACGCAAAGCTGGGGTCGTGCCCGATCCGGTGTTGCCCGCGAGTACCCTAGCGGACATTCCCTTCGTTAAGAGCTTCGTCGTGCGGTATCCGTCCGCGAGCGCCGACTCGGTTGTGCGGTTCTACGAGCAGTACCACGATACCAAGACTCGTTATGACTCCTGGATGTCGCGCGCCCGTGAGGGCGATACCGAGTCGATGGCGCGGATTCAGGCCGCAGGGGGTGACCGCATCTTTGTGACGCTCGATGCGTTCAAGGACACACTGACCGAGCAGCAGAAGCTTGTGAACATGATCTTCAAGAACCCCGACTTCTCGAAGGAGGAAAAGCGCCAGCTTATCGACACCCTCTACTACCAGATGATCTCAGTGGCGCGGACGGGGAACGAGGCGTTTAGGGAAATGAACCGCAGTTTGAAGCGATAGCGGTGTCCCCCGGGGAAAGCGATATCTAGTACTCCGCGTCCCTTCGCCCCGGTCGACAGGCCGCGAGCGCCCCGACCGAGTCGGCAATCAGGGTTCCGTCCTGCTTCATGATATCGTAGACCTTCGCGACCGCGTAGCTCGGGAGCTTCTCGCTTAGGAAGCGAATCACCCGGGACTCAAGCACAGGCTTCTGGTCCTTGAGGAAATTCCGGAACACGAAGTTGTAGCACTCATCCATGACCTCGCGGTCTCCGGTCACGCCCGTCCAGCGGAACAGATCGGGCATCACGGCCTCAACCTCTTCGAGCCAGGACTTGGCTTGGAGCCAGTCCTCCATGGTGATGAGAAGCTCGGAGCTTCTGCAGACCGAGGCAATCATGCAGAGTTTAATCATATGGATTGAGCGCCGGGTGATGTAGTGGATCAGCTTGGGATGGTCGGGTTTGGGATCGCCCCCGGATAGGTCCCACTCGCTAATCGCCCCCGCTGCGTCGTCGTCCCACCGCATGTTGCCCTGGAGTTCGGAGATCGCGCGAAGGTCCTGGAGTAGGGCTGCGCGCTGGGCGTCTTGGGCGACGGGCATCTCGAACAGGGGGCGGCGCACGGCCTCGCCCGAGAAGACCATGATGGTGCGTGAAATGAACCCCTGATCCCATGCCCCATCGGGAAGGAGTTCCTTCAAGAACGAAGGGGTGCAGGCCCCGAGAATGGAGAGCTGGGGGTTCTTGATGGAGATCTTGAGGTCCTTCGTGCGGCGTCGCTGGGTGAAGGGCTTGTTGCGGCAGTCGTAGAGGTCGTTCAACGTATTCATCATCTGGGGATCATATTGTGGAACAAGTACCCCAAGTTCAGGAGCAACAGCATAAAGACTGTGAAACTCAAGAAGCGGAGGGTTAGCTGCAAGGCGCATGATCGAGCGCTTTGCCTCGGCGAGTACATCAACCAAAGCAGCAGCAGTAATGCTTGAAGGAGCGTAATGAAGCTTGTCCAACTCACCAAAGAGTTCCTCCGTCTTGGCTAAGGCTACGCCCTTCCCCACTCCGGGTGGCGCGACCAACAGTGTAAACAGATTCGGGTACACCGCCCCCGTTCCGGTCCGAGTGGTGACCTTCCGTTCCATAGCAGCGCCGATCATCGAGATGCCCGCCCACTTGCGCAAGAGCGCAGGGGACTTTTCGTTCGCGCTATACTCTAGCCACGATCCGATCCAGTATCGACACCGGCGCGGCGCGTTGAGGCTTGCGACCATCGGGCGCGTCCTTCTTGAACTTTACGAGCCCGTTGGGATTCGAGGGTTCGGCTTTGGCCCAATTCCAGCCGACTGCAGCGTCCGCCGGGATAACAAGCGTTCGACCTTGCGCCAGCGGTACCGGAACACGAAGGCATTCCAGCGCGCGAGTAACCACTTCATGTTCGTCCCCCTCAGGATATTCGATCAGGATTGCGTCGTGGACCTGGAGGAGGAGTTTGCAGAAGTTCCCCCGCCAGACACGAAGCATTCCGGTATTAAGGATGTTTCCCACGGAGCCTTGCGGATCGTACGCAATCGCTTCGCGGACGATGTCATCCTCGTTGCGACGGCCAAAGAACCAACGGCGGCGGCCCATGAGGTTAGTAAGGACGCCTTGCGTCTCAAGCTCCTTGGCAACCCACTTGTGCCACTTGGGTATTCCGGGAAATGCACCGAAATATAGACGTTGAAACTCGCGGATAACCCCGGCCTCAATCTTCGTGTGCTGAGACATGGTATTAGGAGAGCCTCGATAGTTCGTTCCGTGGCCCAGAACCTTAGCCATATGCCGGTAAGAGTGCTGGCGGTAGAAGGGTCGCTCAGCCAACTCCCGGTCGCGTCGTGGATCTCCAGTCCAAGGGAGTGAAGGCCATGCCAGCTTACAGACTGTGGTGTGTAGGTCGCCGGATTCGCAGGCATCAAGGTAACTCCCATCCCCGAAGAGGTTCCAGACTAGCGCGCCGACGAGGCGCGATTCCGCTTGTTCGAGGTCGAGGTAAGCGAGACGGTGACCCGGGTCCGCGATGAAGACAGATCGGAGACGCTCCTCGATATTTTGGAGATTTCCGCCTGTACCGAAATCAGACAGGCTTGAAGAAAAGCGGCCTGTTTTGGTTCCTGCGATATTAGTGGAAGTACGTATTCGACCGTCACCATCAATCGAAGTAGAGAGTACATTGATTTTCTTACTGAGGTCTCGAAGTGCGAGGATGTGTCGGAGGAAGGGGAGGGCGAGGAAGTAGACATGGAGCTTCTCCAATGCATCGCGGTCAGTGGTTCGCCGGCCCTGTTTCTTGATCGGGGGTATTCGCATCACGTCGTAGAAGAGGTTGCCGACTTGGTCGGGCGAGAAGGGGTTGATAGTGAAGCCGAAGACGCCAAGGCAAAGCTTGTCGAACTGGGCGTGGAGCCGCGAAGCGGTGGCGCGGTAGCCGGCGAGGACGCTGGCGCGCTGGGTCTGATCCACCAGGATCCCACGCGCGTTCATCTCCAGCACCGGGGCCATGAGCGCGCGCTCGAAGTCGTAGGTGGCCTGGGAGACCTCGTCTAGCTGGGGCGCGATCGCCTCGAAGACCTCGAAGGTGACCATGCAATCGAGGCCGTTGTACACGTAGAGCTTCTCATCGCGCCCTTGTGGCTCGGAGTTCATCTCGCGGGTGTTGATGACCTTCACGGGACGGCCTTGATTGGGGTCAGCGGCTCGATGTACCGGATCTCCCAGTGAATCCCGTGCGCCATGCAGTGCGTTCGGGCCGCATCCATTCCAGGGCTGAAGCCTAGGTCAGCGTAGAACACAACAGCGTCGCAGCCATGATGCCATGCAAGCCCGAGATCAATTCCGAGTCTTCTTGCTTCGTGGATATTTTCATGCAGTACGAAATCAGGAAAGAGTAAATGAGAGGCTATGGGTGATTCACCTCTGGAGATACAATCTACGACGGCCCGACGTGCGTAGAGTATATTACGTTTTATGTCTCCTGCATAAGGAGATTCCAGGACTACGCGCCGGATGAATCTTGTATCTCGCGCAAGTTCTACCTTCCCTTCAGGCATCACGTTTGATGGTTTCATCTTCTTTCCCCTCTCTCATGATCTTCCACGCAGGCTCATCGGTGTAGACAGAGCCCATGAAGCCAAGACCCTTTGGGCTTTCGGGCTGGAGGCTGTGGTGTAGCAGCATTGTGTCCTCGGTGAAGTTCCTCACCGCGATCCCGTATCGCCGCCAGAGGAACCCAAGATCATATGCGCCATTTTGCGCGATCTTTGGGATGGGGGAGGCGAGTACCTTCCGGACAAAAGCCCACGCCCGGGTTTCTTCGTCCACTGTTTTCCAAAAACAACTAGACGGATTCCGGCTATCGAGGAACGGCACCACGAGACTGACTCTAGAGGATGGCGCGAACCCCAGGCAAGTGATAACATCACCCGAGGTCTCAATGTCGAAGGCGAGGGCTTTTGCCGGAGCAATGTGGGTTTCATAGAACCACTCGAGATCGGTTAGGGTTGGCTCGGTGTAGACCGTGCGCTCGGGCCGGCGGATCTCGGGGAACTCGGCTTGGCGCTTCGCCTTTACGAGGTCGAGGACGGTGACGGCCCGGAGTTCCCACTGGCGGAGGATGGCGGCGGGGTGAAATGTAGGGAGACATTTCCATTTGGTGCTACCCACGCTTTCCGCAATGCAGCCCCGAATCTTAGAGATGCGACTGTCACCGAGGAGAGCCCAAGAGGCTGTTCCGCCAAGAGCAACAACGAGATTAGGTCTCGCTGCTTCAAGTTCAGAACGAAGCCTTTCGAGTTCTCCAAGGTACTTGTCAAGGATATATTTTCCAGCCTTGATAGGTCCAAGTCCATGGGACACCTCCTTCTTCGGGCCGCAGAGATTCAGGATGTCGTTGCGCTCAGGGCGCAAGTTGAAACAATTCGTGATGAAGCACTCATGTCGCGCGATCCCCGCCTCTTCGAGCATCTGGTTGAGGAGCCAGCCGGAAGCGCCGACGAAAGGGAGTCGCTGCTTCTCCTCTTCGGCGCCCCAGGCCTCGCCAACGATGGCGATCTTCACCCCCACGCTTAGTCCTCCAACGTGTTCGCGATTAGCATAGCGTAGCCGGCGATGTCGAGGGCGTGATCGCGGACGTTGGCATTCCCCGTGACCATTCGGCTGATCTTCAGCACAATCATATCCAGTGCCTCACGATGAACATCGCTGAGGTTGGCAGTGGTACTCACCCGAATGAGTTCTTTCATGGCTTGCGACAATTGCGCGTTAGCCTCGAATGAGCCGTGGGTCTTCGCGCGGGAATCCAGAAGTTTCTTCGTGCTCATCGTGTCCTCCTTAGCCGCTCATTTGCGGCGGTTGCGAACTCGGGATTGATCTCCAAGCCAACGACCCGCTTCGCGCCGAGGGCCAGGGCCGCGCGTAGTGCACTGCCACTCCCGGCGGTCGGGTCGAGCATGAGGGTGTTGGTATCGACGATGGCGGAGAAGAAGTGCTCCAGCATCGCCTGCGGTTTCACCGACATATGGATGTCGCGCTCGGTGGGCGCGCCGAAAGTGTTGCCGACTGCGCGGACGGTGCGACGATCCCCGCGCCAGCCGAAGAACGCGGTCTCGTAGATTCGCCGCAAGGAGTGGTGGGGGCGCGGGACGATCCCGGTGTTGTCAGTCTTGTGCCAAACCAAGGGGTACTCGTCGAAGGTCCAACCCGGCAGGGCCGCTAGGCGCTGGTAGGTGTAGGTGTAGTGCTTGGGGGAGAACCAGAAGATGCAGTGAGCCGAGTCCCCACAGATACGTTCCATCCCTCGTTCAAGAGAGTCAATAAGTAATTCATAGTGGTTGAATGAATCCTGATATCCCCCATGGGTGGACGCCCCTCCCATATTGAAATCTCCCGCATCGATCCCATAGGGGAAATCACAGTGAAGAAAATTGAACTTGAGTCCGTCATAGGTTTCGCTCCACTTCGCAAAGTCTGTGTTGATGACAAGGTCCTCAACCTCCGGGGTCTCCTCGATCTCCGCGATGGCCGCGAGGCTTGCCGCGTCCGCGCGAGAGCGCTCCCGCTCGATGATGCCAACGGCGGTCGAGAACTTCGGAGCCTCGGTGATTCGGGCGTGGCCACTGGCCAGTCCCGCGCCAACCCCGAGGAACTTCGAGATGGAGTTCGGGGCGTAGCCCAGGGCGTCGCCGGTTTGGCGCTCACTCCACGAGGGGTCCGCGGCGCGGCGGAACTCATGATACTCGCGAATCGCGAGGGACTGCTCCTGCCAGGAAATGTCCTTGCGCTTTACGTTTTCTTCGAGTTCGATCGCGCGTCGGTCCGAGGGCGAGAGGTCGTCCGCCCACTGTACCGCGATAGAATCGAGGCCAAGGAGACGATGCGCCTCCAAACGTCTTTCGCCAGCAATAAGAAATAGCCGACGATCAACCACGATAGGATGGATAAGACCAAGACGTCGGATAGAATCAGCAAGTTCGCTAACATCGCCGACCTCCTTGCGTTGGCGGGAAGCACGGTCGATGCGGACGGAGGAGAGGGGGATTTCTTCGAAGTTACCACTGGTCATCATTGCCACTCAATTGTATAAGAAGGGTTAAATCATCTCTCGCTTTTACTGCTTGATCTATTATTAAATCAAGCAGTTTTTTACTTTCAAATTCATCCCAGAGAACAATACGAGGGCCATCTTTTAATTCAAAATGTACAGAAGTTCCGTCCCGATTTGTAAACTCTGTATTTGTAAAACCCATTAAAGTCTCCAAGAAAGCGGGCGCTACCTGCGCCCTGTGCTCCACGCTACCTTGCGCTACGGTGCCGGGGCGAACGTGCCCTGGTCGTTGTAGACGACCGACCCGTCAGCGGAGGGCCGGTGCTTGTTGTTCACCACGCAGAGGCGCGAAGGGGCCTGCGCGAGGCGCTGCCGAAGCGACGAACCGTCGTCAGGGATCTGGAGGATCTTGGTCAGGAAGTCGTCGAGGCGCCAAGCGGAGTCCTCGGTGAGGAAGAACCGCAGGCGGTAAGGCTTGCCGACAACGGTCCCACCGTAGTCAGCCATGTTGACATCCGGCATGACGTCCCGGATGACCGACTCGAACTCCAGGGCCGGCGTCTTGTCCTTCCCCATCTCAACTTCCTTGAACTGGCCGAGCTGGATCACGAGGCCCCCGACCGGATATGGCTTGGGCTTCTCGATTTCGGTGGACTTGCGGTCGAGCACTGATGCGAAATTAGCCATAGGTTTGGTTCCTTAGGTATGGGTGTGGGTAGGCACGTCAGGGTTTGGCGGACACCTCCTTGGGCAAAGGCCCTTTCAACGTTTCAAAAAACTTCACGAGGCCCTCGTTCAGGTCGAACTCCGGGGCCATCTTGAAGCTGGCGGGGTTCTTCAGGTCGATCAGGGCCGTGGCCTGGGTCCGGATCGTCCGCCGGCCGCCGACGACAGTTTGATAGAGCGCCACTGAGTTGAAATACGCAGGGATCTCGGGTGAAAGGGCAGAACCCACCGAAGTGGGATACCCCTTTACGCTGCCGTCCGGCCGATCCATATATTTTACATGCGCGAAGACTATGACGTTGGTTTTGAAGTCGGCACTCGACAAGAGCCCGAGCATATGAGAGACTGCGTCTTGAGCGGTTTTGTACCACTGGCGTGGGTCCTTTGCTCCAGGGTTCATCGCGGTCGCCCAGTTGAAGGCGGCGTCGGAGAGGAACGTCAGGGTGTCGAGAACTAGAATCGTGTCCGGTCCCCATGTGCGCGGTGCTCCGTAATCGAGGATGGGTTTACCTGTGGCGTCAAGTTCGACCCACTTATCAAGAAGGCTAATAGCCTTAGTGAAGGCCCGAACCTGTCCGTCGGGAAGCATAGATCCACTGGGTCCGGGTTTAAACTTATCCCGGAGCCCCTCAGAGATGAAGTGGATTGCGGATAAACGCTCAGGACACTGCTGGCGAACCTGCGCCACGAGCGGATCGAGACCATTATCGAAGTCGAGGATACGTAGTTTGTATCCGGCTTTAACAAGGGAACAAAGGCTCCCAGTTTTACCAGTTCCGCTATCTCCGATTCCGAGAAGTTTGACATATTCCGCACTCTGATGTTGGTCAGCGAGGGGCATAAGGTTTCACCTTGTTTTGCGGGGGTTCCAATAGCTACGCTCAAAGTTGCCTGCAAGAAAGTTCTTCCGCACACTCGGGTCTTTGTTGCAGACCTCGCGGAACGGGCATCCGCCGTACATGCCGCAGGCTTTGTCGTTCATCGGCCAGTAGTGGTCGGTGGCGTAGCCCTCGGCCTCGCGCAGCCGGATGCGAGTGTCGGCGAGCCACTCGTCAAGCTGCGCGGGTGTGCGGTAGGCGAAGCCCCGACCGAATCGCGCGAAGCCTACGCCGATCTGCACTGCGTCGATGATGACGCCCTTCACGGGTGCATGATAAACCACCTGGGCCGCGAGGCTGTAGAGGGTCATTTGGTTGTCGGGGGTGTACTGGTCGAAGTAGTGGGAGCCGAGGGCCGACTTCGTCGTCTTGCGATCAGTTACATACACCCCGCCTTGAAATAGGACCAGACGGTCGATATGACCGGATAGAATATAAGGCTGACTGCTGGTATTAAACCCAGAGATAGAATCAAGATAGGCAAGATTCGGCCCATAGTCTAACTCCATCTTGAACGACAGTTCAACCGCCGGCTTCCCGTTAGCCAGCCGAATGGTCGCGGCGGGATCGTCCTTGAACTCCGTCAGGTACCAGATGACTGACCGAAGAAGGGTCGCTCGGTTCTTGTACGAGTCACCCGATTCCCACGGGGTGGATCGAGCCGGTATTTCCATACCAGCCGGATCGTGCGAAGCGTCCGCCCGTTCCCAGGTCGACTCGAGGAGAGTTCGCACCGTACCGCGCACAGCGTCTTCGTAGGATAGGCCGTCGGCGCGGAGCCGGTCGAAGCGTTCGAGGGCGGAGTGGTAGAGAATGCCGAATTTGAGATGTACTGAGGCATGGCGCGTGGTCCACCCTTCGATCATTTGGTACTGGTAGAGACGGGGGCAGGTTTTGAGCATCCCAAGGGACGTGGAGTCCCAAACGTACTGGATGCGCGTGCCGGGAATGAAGGGCGAGATGCCGCCGTAGACGTCGGAGGTCACTTGTTTGCCTTATGCAATGCGCGAACACATTCTTCGTAGACTTCGGCGGTCTGTGGGTGATAGCCATGCCACCGAGAATACCAACGAACGCGCCACATGATCCAGCCAATAAGGCACGGTACAATCACGCATAAGGCAACAGCGTAAAGCAACATTATCATTCGAGTCCAATCTCCGATAGGTCAATCTGCGAGGGCTTCGCCTTCTTCGGCTCATCGAGGGACTTCTTAACCTTCGCCTTCGCCGGGCGCTGGGACTTCCCGTCGAGGTTGAATTGGGCGAGCTGAGACCGGACCTTGACGATGATGAGGTCGAGGTCTTGGTCGGAGAGTTTCAACGGGTCACGACTGAACAGTTCATCCAGATCACTCATCGATCAGCCCTCCCAAATCCACCTCCGTTGGCTTCGCCGGTGGGAGGTTTGACTTAGCCGCCACCTTCATGATGTGCGCGCGAACGATATTGCGGATGCATTTAGCCGTGGAGACATGCGGATAAATGGTCGCAAGGCGCTCGAAGTCCCCGGCGAAAAGCCGGATCAGCTTGGGCTCAACGGCCTCGGTTTCAGTCTTGGGCATGGGGCACCTTTAGTTTTTCGGGCATGTCGGGGGCCGTGGCGCTCATGTGCCAAGTTCCTTAACTTCAGCGAACAGTGCGCTTTCTCGCGGATCGCGAATCGTATGGTCTTTAACCCATGTCGTGGCATCGGCGACTGTCCGAAACGGCCCAGCTACCGTGAACCCTTCAGGCGCATGGACGTTGAAGCCGTCGAAGCTGTGCTTGATCCGGTAGGCTGAACACCCCATCACGGCACCTTCGGTCGGGCGGCGATCATGGCTGCCTCCGTTTCACAATCCAGAGAACCCCGGGCTTCGCGGGGACCACGAGGGACAGGCACTCGAACATGGGGTCCTGCTTTCTGATGGGGTAGAGTTGCTGGCGCAAGCGCGCTGGGTCGGGGGTTGCAATCTCTACTCCGTAGTCGGAGGCTAGAGCCTCGTAGAAGAAGTCAAGCATGGAGCGCTCCGGGAGTCATGAGGCGTCGCCATTTTCTAACGACGGGCCAAACGTGGGATACGCCCACCAGCAACCTCATGCTCCCGGAACTCCCGGTGCTTTAGGCCGCAGCCGGCACCGAGTCCACGACCGCCATGACATCGGCCATGCTGGCCTCGGCCGCCTCCTGCATCTGGGCGACGCGCTCGGCCGCGAGTTCGCGGTAACGCGGCTTGGAGTCGACCAGCTTCTTCGCGGCCTCGGAGATGACCGCCGCCTTGTAGTCCTTCAGCTTCTTGCCGGCCTTCACCAGCGCGGCGCGAACGTCGGCGCGAGCAAGCTCCATCGCCTCGACCCCGACTGGATCGGCAGTGCGGCCACCACCACCCCCGCCACCCTGGCGGACGCCGAACTCATAGGCGTCGGTGTAGGCGTCGAGGTCGGCCTGCAGGGCGTTGATCGCGGGTTCGCGGCCTTCGCGTTCGGCGGTCTCCTTCTCCGCGTTTACGCGCTTCGCGAAGTTGTTGCGGACGTTCTCGGCGAGGGTCTGGTTCAGCGTCTTGGCCTCGCCCTCGGTGAGTTCGTGCGCGCCCGCGTTGTAGGGGGCCGGAACGGAAAACTCCAGGCCCTGGATCAGAATGGTTGGCATGAACGAAGTTCCTTTGGAATGGTTGTAAAGGTTAACGGGGTGTGCCCGTCGAAAGTATGGTGCCACGCTATCGCGGTCCCGTCAAGCGAAATCGCCCGGCTCAAGCGCGCGAATCGGCGGGGCCGCAAGCGGCGCGGCGACGATCCGGTGGTCTTGGGTGATCCGCATGACCAAGTGATCTAGGCCGTGGTCGCCCTCGCGCCGGGCGTTCCGGCGGTAAGTGTTCGCGCGAGACCGGAACATCTGGGCGTCTCGGCGGGACGCGAAAGGCCCAATGACTGCGCCATCTCGGCGGGCGGCCTCGAAAAACTCGGCGATGGGGTTGGTCATGCGGCCTCCTTCGGCGCAAGTTCGGCCATTTGGTTGAGGTTGATGAGGCCGAGGAAGGCCTTCGGCCGGGTCTCGATCACGTAGCGGACGTTGAGTTCTTGTTCGAGGGCTTCTTCGCCCTCGGCGAACTTGGAGGGGATGCGCCAGGGATCAAGGTGAAAAACTGTGTTCCATTCAAGACCCTTAGCTTTATGTCCACTGAGAAGTTGTATAGGTCCTTTACTGGAAAAGAGATGTTCGGCATAGGAGATTGCCCCGCCCAAGTCGTCTCCGTGCCCTGCAAATACCCGAAGACATTCAGCGCGATCCGCCACCGCTCCGGGGCTACGCGACTTCGCGAGCTTCGCTTCTTCCCACTGGTCGATCGCATCGAGAACCTCCGTTTGTTTCATGGACTCGGGGCCGAGTTTGCGTAGGATTTTCACGAGCCCCGGGCCGATGTCCGCGCCGACAAGCTGGCAGCCCCGGCCGCTGCGAAGGAGCGTTAGCGCGAGCTTGAAAAGCGGGGCGTTGTTGCGGCAGATGATGGCTGCGCCGTCGGGGATGTCGGCGCAGGACCAATCTCTATACTCACGTACTTCCCCTTCTGCGGCCCAATCACTCCATCGAAAATGCGGCACACGGTTTCGCGCTCGGCTGACGACAGACTTAGGGCACCGGAACGTAATCGACAGCGTGAATGAGTCCATTGAAAACTCTTCTCGGAGGGATTGCATTGACCGAGTATCCGCCCCTCGAAAAGCGTATATTGACTGCCATGGATCTCCAACCGCAATAACACGCTTCCGGACCAACCGCCCAAGCATTCTACGATTAAGGCGCGATAGGTCCTGTGCTTCATCGACCAGAACGAGGGGAAACTGAGGGAATGCGCCCCCATACAGTGTGGACATGTAAATCTGATCGTCGAAGTCAATTTTCCCCTGATAGGCAAGCTTGATGCTTTCGACGAGGACGGTTTCGAGGAGGGATTGCTGGAGCCGGGACGGCTCTTCATCGAGGCTGGCATAGAATTGCTCCTTTGTCACAAGGCCCTGGGCCGTGCCCGGTGCGCCCTCGGGCAGGTACCCTGCGGACTTCGCCGCGCGGATCAGGCCGAGGGTCTCGGCGAAGTCGAAATCCGCCCGGTCGGCGCGCGAGACGCGGTGCGACGCCAAGGCGTCGTTGAGGCACTCGAAGTTCTTCTTGGTGTTCAGCACGAGGCGCTTGCCGATGGTGTTGCCCCAGATGGTGTGGCCGACGCCATTCAGTGTCGCGCACTTGACGTTGCCCGGGAGGCGCTCGCGCATCTCATCGGCGATGCGTTTGTTGAAAGCGAGGCTGAGGATTGGGAGGTCCGCCCGGAGAGCCTGGGCGATCATCACAAGTGTTGATGTCTTGGCCGCACCGGCCAAGGCGTTGACCAGGAGGTTTGCCTCGGTGCCAACTGCTGCGGCGATGATGGCGGCCTGTTCGTCGGTGGGGGTGTGGTGGGTCACTGGGGCCTCTGTCCTTTCATCGCCACGTCGAGGATTTTCTCGCGGACCTTGCGGATAAGGCCCCCGACGGTCAGCCAGATGTCGCGGCGGTCGGCTTGGAGGGCCGAGAGTTGGTTCGCGGCCGACTCGGCGGACGCTAGGGCGTCGATCATGCGCGCGAAAATGTCGTGCTCGGTGGTCATCGAATTGCACCCCCAAAACATTGGGCGTCCGCGCGAGTATTAATTTTCTTAACCCAGGCTTGGGCTTCCATGCAGTGCTTTTCCGATTCAAATGTTACCGTGATGGGTGCGGGGCTGTAGCCAAAGAGAAAAATGATAAGTACCCACATTAGCGGCGGTGCCCCGTGAACTCGTCAAGCTCGCCCGGCGAGAGGTTGAAGGCGAAGTCGGACGAGGTCCGGAGGGACGCCATGACTTGCTCGGCGCGGCGCCAGCGCCTGCGGGCGCTAATGCCGGTGACGTGGGCCTTGCACTGGGTAGCCCGGTAGGTTCGGCCCGGGAGCCGCGCGACCACCGCGCGGAGCGGTAACTCGGGGTCGGCGTAGGCCGAGAGGATCGCGAGTTCGGCCTCGGTCCAGTCGGGGGAGAGATTGTTACGGTTGCCGCGTGCGGCCATGAGAGGGCTCCTTGAGTGAGGGGTTAAGCTGCCGCCATCGTGTCGTCGTACCAACCACAGCGCCAGGAATAGCCCTCCGGGCTGTCGGGTGGGTATGGGGATGCGGTGAGAGGGATGCCGGCGGCGCGGGCGCGAACGCCCTCGTGGTAGTAGTGCTCGATGATGGTCATCACGGCGGGGTAGGTCGTCATGGCTTGTCTCCCTGCACGGCCGGCTTCGCCTCGGGCAGCGCGGAGAGGGCGGCGTCTAAATCGACATCGGCCTGGGCAAGCACACCGTCGCGGTCGTAGTCAGCATCGCTGAAGTGGCTCGATGCCTGTTCCTGGTAAGCCTTGGCCGCAGCGCGAACCAACCGCCACGCCTTCTCCAACCCCTCCACCTTCGCGCGCGTCTCGGCAAGGGAGGACTCGGCGGCTTCGGCGCGGACATGAGCCTCGCGCAATAGACCGTTGCAGAAGTCCATGATGCTGGCTTCAAGCCGCTCTATTATGAAGTGGCTAGCGATCGACCCACCACCAATCTCATGGATTTTTTGGCTAAGCAGCGGCGGGAACATCACGATTTCCCGGTATGTTTCGCCGGGTTTCCTGCGCCGTCGCTCAACCCCATCCTCTAATCGTTCGATCTTGTCGTTCTTGCTCTCCATCTCCGCCTCCAGCGCAGCGATCCGCTCGGCCCGGGCCTGGACGAGGGCGCGGGAATCGCGGACAGCGCGGATTAACGCCAGGATGACAAGCGGGTTGAATGTGGCGATATGCGTAGCGTCGTAGCCAGCGTTGCGGTTTCGGTGTTCACATTCCGCTACTGCTTCATCTCGATAATACTCGATAAAATTACCTTCTTTGTCGGTATCTTTCAGCCAGCCAGAAAGAGGGCGCTCGGCGTTTATGTCGTCCGGCCCAAAGGCCACGCCGATCATGTTGCTGCCGTCACCCTTTTCACCGCAGCTTTCAATGCACCACGGCCCGGGCGTTGCTCGTTGAGCAATCTTTTCCCACTTCAACAAATCTTCGTCGCTCACCCTCGCGGGCGTGTCGGCGGTCATGGTGCCTCCGGTCGTTTGAGTGCGGGTGCGTTCTGGCACCACAGACAAACGCATTGGTATCCGGGTTTCGTCGGGCCGTGGATTTTCCAGCCCGCGCTTTGCATCGCGGCGTGTTCCGCCCGCAGCCGCTCGGTGCCGGCGAGGAGGGCAAGGCGCATATGCGCGATTGCCGTCAACGCCAAGTTCGGCGCGATCCATTTGGATACTCCTGCTATTGTTAATCGCCGCGCTCAAGATCAGAGGGCAGTCGAAGTCCTCGCAGCACTCGGCTTGATCGGCGAATTCGAATGTGTCGCCACAGCGCGAGCATCGAATGCTATCCACGGGGCCACCATCCGTATCGGCCACCTCAGTACCCCTTCGCCTGGAGCGCGGAGATCAGCAGCCGCCAGACCCGCTCGACCATGTTCCCCGGCTTGTCGCGCAGCTCTACGGCCGGCGTTGCCTGGGTGACGATGCCCGGCGGGAGAACGATGGGGACGAGCATGTAGCCCTCGGGGATGGTGGACTTGTCAAATGGTGGCATAGCCGTCTCCTGTTTGTGTTGCGCGAGCGCGAGGAACTGCGGATCGGTCCAGCGCGGGTGGTCGGGGCCGGAGATGAGGAGGTCCATGGTTAGGTCTCCTTCGGGGTGGTGAGCGGGAGGCTGCGGATGTCATCGCGCAATTTGAAATCGCGCTTAATCAGCCATGCAGCCAATTCGTTGGCCGACGTGTTCTTCGGCAGGCAGTTAGCCGCGACGGACTGCACGCCAGCCATCATCGCGGCCCTTTCCCGCATGTCAGCTGCGCTGGCTTCGCCCTCGGCGGCTGCGAGTTCGCGCAGGGCGGTGGCAATAGAGGCAATCGCACGGGCTTTTGACCCAAACCAGTCACAGTCAAAGCCCTTCTCAAGCTTTGCCGCCATCTCGTCAAACCGATCAGCCATGGCTACCTCCACGCCTGCATCAGCAGCCCAAACACCACCGCGCCGATAAGGGCGGCGATGGCGAGGTCGAGGAAGGCCCGCCGAGGCGTCGGCCGCTGCGCCCACCGGGGCCGCGCGGAGGCGTCCTCGATGGCGAGGCGCGCCAAGCGGGCGTTGAGGGGGACGCGGGAAGGGTAGTGCTGGGTCATGCGCGCTTACTCGCTAATACTGTGAACGCCGCACATAAGTTCCAGCCGCCCGTCGCGGCCAAAATGGCATCTGCCCAATTAGGCCAAGAACCTTCAACCGAGGCAGCAACAACCGCTAAAATACCTATGCTGGCATACAGTAGAACCTTCATAGCCCTTTCTCCTTCAATAGTGCCTCGGCCGCTGCCCGCGCCCGATCGAGGCGCTCGGCCTCACCGGCCTCAAGCGGCTCGGCCATTATCTTCATGATCCCCTCGTTGTTCGCGGGGTTCGCAAACTGCGCCTCGCGGTCGCGGAACCAGCCATAAAGCTGGGTCGCTTGGTGGCCGAGCTGCGCTAGGCGGTACGCCGGGTCGGGGCCGGCATCAAGGATGCCCTGGGCTTGGGCCACTCGGAGTGGCCGGGTTCGCTGGAAAAACTCGGCCCAGAAGGCAAGGTCGCGGAGGGCTTTGGTGCGGCCACGGCCCGCGCGTTCGGGCGCGATGCCCTTGCACTGGATCTCGGGGACCCAGAGGATGCGGCCGGTTAGCCAGCCGACCTCATCGAGCCAAGTCTCGTGCCACCACTGAGGGAAATGGGGCGGGAACATGTAGCCGGTCGCGGCGACCCACGCGGCGTTGACTACGGTGTTGGCGGGCATGGTGCCCGCACCGAGGCCGAAGTAGACGAGGCCGGGCGCGATGCCCACATCGCGTGACCACTCGCTATAATCAAACGTCATCAGGGCCTCCCGGACGCGCTGGTCCCACCCCGGGGTCTCGATGATCTGATCGTCGGCGTGCTGGACGTAGGCGGCCGCGGGGGCGGCCTGGGTCGCTCGGTTGTATTTAGCCCCCAGGCTGTCCTCACGGGGGGCGACGGAGTTAACAATGCGAACCCCGCCGATGGCGTCGTACGACATGGCGTATTTATCGTCGTCGTCGTAGGCCACGACGACTGTCGTATTGTCCCGGTCCTCAGTGTGCTTGCCGAGGGCTTCGAGTGCAGTCCGAAGGGACTCGGGTCGGCCTCGGGTCGGGATGGTGACGGTGAGTTTCATAGCAGACCAAGACCTCCAAGGTCGATTGTGGGTTCGAGGGCGGAGCGCGCTGAACGCGCGACTCGGCGTTCTTCGGCATACCGGCGGAAGTATTCATCCCGGAGGATGTTGTGGTGATCGCCCTCTACCCCGTGGGTTAGGTGACGGCAGGCCCCGGGCGAGCGCCGTTCGAGGTGGAACGCGTAGAGAAGCATACTGCTATAGGGCGAAGCCGCGACCGGGCCAAGGGTGTCGGATAGCTCGTAGAGCTGCTCGAATCCTGTGGGGCCGAAGGTGACGGTGAGGGAGAGGGTTACTTGATCCATGTTCTGGTCGCTGGCCCGGTGTTCGCCGTAGGTCAGGTGCATGGGGTGGTATCCTTCGCTTTCAGCTTCGCCACGTTGAGCTTGGACGTGTGGTAGGCAATCTGCCTTTCCGCCTCGCGGATGCTGCGACGGTGGTAGTGGACGTGCCACGACCAAGAGCGCGTGTCCTTTTCCTTGCGGGCGATGCGCGCCAGTTCTTCGGCCTCGGCGTTAGCGGCCTTCTCCTCCGCGCGCACCAGGGCTTCCGCTTCGGAAGGAAACAGGTCAGTCTTGTCGACGCAGTAGCTATCGGTGATGCCGTATTCAATCTTGCCCGCATCAATCTCCATGCGGTTGATCGTGCAGAGCTTCGCGCGTGGCTTGCGGGCATAAACCTGCAGGCGACCTTGCGGCCCCAGGTAGCCTCTCGTACAGCCCGCGCAATCGACAGAAACCCTTGTGTCGTCGAAAAGCAGGCAGGTGATCTGGCCGGTGCCGCCACACTCAGGACACGTGACGTAGCCGGGCTCGGACTCAAAGCTAGCCCACCAAACCTCATCGCCAATGTTGTACTTAGGCGCGGCCATCACCATTCTCCTAGTAGCTTCCCGGCGCGCGTCGGCCGGGGTAGTTGCTGTCCAGATCGGGCAGGGCCGCTTGCTCCATCGCCGATGCGATCGACAGGGCCGCTTCGGCGTCCTCGATAAGTTTCATCACGGTGGAGATATCCACCAAGGTTGCGCCGTCGTCGTCAATGAGGGCCGATAGGTCGGCCTGCCAGCGGGCGCGCATAGCGTCCCAGCGGGTTATGCGGGCCATCGCCTCGTCGGCGGCGTCTTCGCGCATCCGCGCTGGCGTGTTCGTCGTCATCGGCTGAACTCCGGTCTCCGGTGATTGCTACAGTCCGAAGGACTGCGGCCGACCCAATCGCACTCCGGGGTCGGCCGCGCGCCTAGACCAGCAGGAGCAACCCATGAACCGCTGGTCAAGAGGCATTTCATGCCTAAAGCATCCCCGCTTGGCGTAGGAGCGCCATCGCGCTTTCGCGCTCATCGGCCGCTGCGGCATCGAGGGCCGCGAAACGGGGGCGCAAGAGCGCATCGCATTGGGCCTGGGTTAGCGCTGCGTCGTGGCCGATGCGGCGGGCTCGGGGGTCCGTGCGGGTCGCGCGTCGGGCGATCAGCAGCTTGCGAAGCACGCTCCACGCCCGGTCGAGGTCGAGGGTGAGAACGTGCTCACGGCCGCCCGGGTTGGCCGGCGGGACCGCGATGCGGAGGTCCGCGCCTTCGAGCCAGATGGTTAGGGCTTCGGGCCTCATGACGCAACACCGCTCGAGATCTTGGCGAAGTCTCTGGGCGGACACCATTCAACACCGCCGAGTCGCTCACCGGAATTTCCCGCGTCATAGACCGGGCGATAATAGATCGCGCTCTTAGTAACTTTAGTCACCTCGAAGAGGGCCGCGTGGCGTTCCGGCATACGGATCGGATCAAGCCAGCGGTAGTGGTAGAAACGTTGTCCCTTGGTCATGGGTTAGCGCTCCCAGAAGACTGGCGCGAGCACCAGGGCGAGGCCGAGCCATGCGCCCAGTGCTGCGGTGAGGCCGCGAAGGATGAGTTCTTTAAGCATGGACTTTGTCCTCGGCCGCGGCGGCGATGAACCGCTCCGTGTCGAAATTGGGGTAATTGTCCGCAAGCGCCCCGGCGAAATCCTCAGCGATGATAAGCCGGTCGAATTTGTGCGGGTTCAGGCGGCGAATGGTTTCGGCGATCAGCCGGAAGTCTTTGCGTGTCATGGAGTGGGTTGCTCCGAACCGTAGGTTGCCCCCGAAGGGCGCCCGGGGCTGGAGTGGGGGCGATGTGTAGGTGCCCCGGGCGCTACGGCCGATGGTCGACCGTGGGGATAGCGTAGCACTACGCTATCGGGTTGTCAAGGTAAATCGTGTTCCTGGGTGGAAAATGTTATGGGGCGGTTCGATATCGCCCGAACCGCCCCATCGTTTTCATACCTCGTCGTCAATCCATGACTCATCATTATCCAATGAGTCCTTAAGGAACTTGATAATCGCCGTTGTGTCAGAGTAACCTTCGGCACGAAGCTTACGTACCCCTTCACGGATCATGTCAGAAAGTTCCCACACGGGTGAACCCGGGCCGTATTCATCCATATTCCACCTATTAAACATCACGCCCGGTGATTCGGGCGTGATTGAATGGTGCCATGGATTGATGGCCTAGTCAAGGGGTTTGTTGTAAAAATATTCCAGTGCGATAATTGCGCTGCAGTGTAAAGTGCAGTGCGATGTCGGTGTCCCTTGGGGATGGCGCTATCGCTCCTCTGGATAATCATCTGCAGCCGTCGCGCATATGCGTAGTAAGGCGTCATATGCCTGTTTACGCTGTTGGCGTAAGTGGAGTAAGATAGCCTCGTATTGAATGAATTTCTCGGCTGATTTAGTAGTATCCATCTCTTCTTGCATTCGTGCCTTTGTCTCTTCAAATTCCTTCCAGCGATAATAATATGCCATCGCGCGCTTTGAAATCGTGGAGGTCTTAATCATCCTTGCTCTCCTCTTCCTGTAGTTTGGTTAATGAGCCTAGCTGCAGCACTTTCCCGTCGAATGGCTCTTCCTCGGCGAGTGCTGTGGCCTCGGCATCTTCAGCCTGATAAGCCGAGCTTCGGGTGCGCCGCATGGCCTCGTATGGGTAATCGCGCCAATAGAATTGACGGCGGCTGAGCACTATCTTGCGCTCCAGCACCATGTAATGGAGTATGGCCAGGACCAATGCCCGGCATTGATCGGTCTGACCTAAATCAAGTTCCGGGTCCCCAATGGATTGCTTACCAAGCTTTAACTCGAATAGCTCTGCTGCGAGCGGATAAAGCTTTTCGGGGTGAATGATGTCCTTACATACCTTTCGCGCGTTGTACATGAATAGGTGGATTAGGTGCCCTCGATCATGCGCTTCCAGCGCCATGAGCAGCCGTCGCCGCTTGCGAGTGAGCAAGTCCAGGCTTCGGGGCGTGAGTGGCTTGTGCATGGTTCGGGCCTCGCTTGGTATATCGCGCGTGGGTTAGATCATAACACAACGCGTGACCGATAGCAACATGCTTTACTCCATCTGCCCCTAGGCGATAGCGCCGCTAACCCATTGAAGCCGTTAGGTTTTTGGCCATGCGATTGCGGGGCGCCTTGGTCCCTTGCACATAGACTCCCTGTGGCTTTGGTATTTCCAGGAAAAATCTGTAAAAAAAAAAAATTAATAAATATTAACAAAAAAAGACCCGTAGAACTACCTACCCCGAGGGATTGCTTGTGCTGGCTGCAAAGCACGGCGATATCGCTGCGCGAATGGGGCAACCAAATCAAATGGTTGCCCCATATATCGCCTACGGCCGGATGGACTAAAGCGCGCCGATCTACAGCAGCCCGTCCAAATCAACCGTCTCGCCGCCTTCGGCTTCAATCTGCTTACGGGCGAGCGACAGGAGCCGCTCGGACTTAGCCAATCGCGCGATCAACTCGGCTTTCATCTCGTCCACTGACAGATCACGCCCGGCCATCGCGACTACCAGCGCCGCGCGCGATTGCTTGGCGACGAGGCCCTTGGCGATGGCCTTGGCCCGCTGCGCGACGGGATCGGCCGTGCGCCCCCTGGCCGACCATTCGCCCGCCACCAGGGCCGCGATGGCTTCGCCCACGGCGAATGTCATCTCTTCCACCGTGTGGCCCTTGGCCACGGACATTTCGGACAGTCCGTCGCTCAGCTTCTGCTTCAGCCCGTAGTCGATGACCTGGGCCTGGATGGCCGCCGGCAACGCCGCCCAGTCGACCGCAACAGTCGTGCCCAGCTTTTTGATGAAGATGTCCATTAGTTGTACTCCTTCCGCTGAAATGCCCCAACGAGGCTGAACGCCACGGCCGCAGCATCGCCCGGGAAATCGGCGAAGCCTTTGGCGATGCGCTCGCCACACCACGGACTCGGCATTTTGCTAACGTCAATGCCGTAGTCCTTCCACGCGATCATGCCGACAACGGCAGCCGCTTCCATATCGTAGATGTCCATTGGTTGCTCCTTTCATTGCGTAACGAACAAGCCTACGATATCACCACCCTCGCCCGTTGTCAACCATAAAAAGCGAAGCCCCTCGAATTTTTCGGCCATAGTCCCCCCGGGGTTTCGCCGAGGCCGGGGTGGGGGTCTTCGCCATATGCCTGCGCAAAAATGGCCAAGAAAATTTAAATTGACAAACAATTTGCGTTGTGGTACCATCTGCCAATCGTAATGGAGGATGCTATGCTGACAATTGACGAACTCGTTGAGGCGTTGCACTATGACGCGGATACAGGGATTTTTAAACACAGGCATAACGTGCGGAGGGTTAAGGCCGGAGATATTGCTGGATACAGAGACGCACTTGGTTACATTAGAATAACTATCGCGGGTAAAAGATATCAGGCGGCGGATTTAGCCTGGTTCTACATCAACGGCGTTATGCCGGATATGACGATCGATCACATTGACCGAAACCCCTCAAATAACGCAATTAATAATCTCCGTCATGTAAGCCGATCGTTTAATCAAACGAATAGACAAGGCTGGAGTAAATTGCCGAAAGGCGTAGCAAAGCATAGTAGCGGTAGATACAGAGCTCAATTAGGTTATCGCTACACCATAATTGGTTTAGGCACTTACGATACGCCAGAACAAGCGCATCAAGCTTATCTTGCTGGGCGTAAAATCTATTACGGTTATTAGATATCTCTGTCCGCGCGGGAAGGGGCTATCGCTAAGATCGCCCCGCCCATGCGCCGCGCACCGGGCCGTACCCCGGGGCCGACTCGGGCGCAAAGCCCGCCACGCGCGAACGGGGCCGGCCGATGGCCATGTCCGGCGCGACCTTATATATGGCGCGCGGCGGTAGCCGGTCGATCACGCGTTTGTGATCGCGGGGCCGCGCCATCGGTGCCCAGGGCGCTTGACACACCACCGCTTGTGGGTGATTCTACAGTATCGTGCCGTCGAATTAACGATATCTCCCGCGGAGCCGGCCGTTGCCCGTAGAGACCCTCGAAATTGCCCTCATGGGCCGCAGACGGAAAGGGGGTGATCAGCCTCTGGCGGCAGTCGTGGCACGGCCGCTGACGGCCGAGGACGTCCAGTCCCTCGGCACGGAGCGTGGGACTAAGCCCGTTCCTGTGCGCGAACTCCGTGCCCGCCATCACCAGTTAGCTCGCTCGATCGCGGCCGGCCTCACCGCGGTCGAGATCGCCGCGATCACGGGGTACAGCACCTCACGCATCTCCATCATGCAGTCCGACCCCGCGTTCCAGGACCTCGTTGCGCACTATCGGGGCCTGGACGAGGCGGCCTTCATCGCCGCCCAGGCCGACGCGAACGTCATGGCGGTGACGGTCAAGACCCAGGCCCTCGAGGAACTCAGCAACCGCCTGGAGGACGCGCCCGAGGAGCTAACCCCTGGGCAGCTCCTTGAGGTCGCCAAGGCGATGATGGACCGCACGGGCCAGGGCGTGGCCACTGCCACGACGAACCTTAACATCAACATCGGCCTCGCCGACCGGGTGAAGGCCGCGCGGGAGCGGGTGATGGGGCGGGTGGTCGACGTGACCCCGGCGAAGCCGTGACGGCCGAGAACGACCTCATCGGGCTCCTGGCCGAAACCGTCAACGACCCCCTTGCTTTCGTCGAGCGCGCGTTCCCCTGGGGTCAGCCGGGGACGGACCTTGTGTCCGACCAGGGGCCGGAGACTTGGCAGCGGGACCTGCTGGTCGCGGTTCGCGACGGACTGATGACGCCCGACAGGGCAATTCAACTGGCAGTGAGTTCGGGCCATGGTGTTGGGAAGTCTTGTCTTGTGTCGTGGCTTATACTCTGGGCCATGTCGACTTTCGAGGACACCAAAGTCGTTGTTACGGCTAACACTGAAACTCAACTCCGGACGAAGACTTGGGCTGAGCTTGCTAAGTGGTACCGTCTGTTTATCGGACGGGATATGTTTAAGTTCACCGCGACGTGCCTTTATTCTGCAGATCCTGACCACGAGAAGACCTGGCGTTGTGATATGGTTCCGTGGTCCGAGCGGAACACTGAGGCCTTCGCTGGCCTCCACAATTTCGGCAAACGCATTCTAGTCGTTTTCGACGAGGCCTCCTCCATCCCCGACATCATTTGGGAGACCGCTGAGGGCGCCCTGACCGACCTCAACACACAGATCATCTGGCTGGTCTGCGGCAACCCGACCCGCCCAATCGGGCGGTTCCGCGCGTGCTGGGAAGCATTCGCCCGGTTCTGGACCCGGTTCGAGGTCGACAGTCGGACTGTCCGTCGGACCAACAAAGACCAAATCGCGAGGTGGGCCGATGCCTGGGGCGACGACTCCGATTTCTTCCGCGTTCGCGTACTCGGCAAGTTCCCCCGTGTCGGCGTTATGGAGTTCATTTCCGGCGAAGTGGTCCGACAGGCCGCGGCGCGCGAGGTCGACCCGCCGGTCTACGAGGCGCTCGTCCTCGGCCTCGACGTCGCGCGATTCGGCGACGACGCCACTGTACTCTATTTCCGGAAAGGCCGAGATGGCCGTAGCATCCCTCCCGTTGTTCTTCGAGGAGCAGATACTATGGCGGTTGCGGGTCGAGCTGCAGAAGAGTTTCGCCGACTACACGCAGACGCTATATTTGTCGATGGCACCGGCGTTGGGGGAGGCGTGATCGACCGCCTGCGCCAACTGAAAGTTCCCGCCTGGGACATCCAGTTCGCCGGCAAGGCCGACCGCTCGGGCGACGGGGTCGAGACAGTGCGGTACGCGAACAAGCGCGCGGAGATGTGGGGCTTCATGCGCGAGTGGCTGCGCGGGGGCGCTATCGTCGATGACCGGCAGCTCATTGAAGAGCTGGCGACCCCGATGTACGGCTACAACGCGCGGAATGAGATCCAGCTCGAACGCAAAGAGGACATCAAGAAGCGCGGGAAGTCGAGCCCCGACATGGCCGATGCCCTCGCCCTGACTTTCGCCTACGAAGTCCTCCCCTCGGCCGACGCTGGGGGCGAGCATCGCTACGGCGAACCCCTGGTGGTCGTCGACTACGACCCGCTCGAAACCTACTCGCAGGAGGCCGCATAATGGGATTCCTCTCTGGCCTTTTTGGCGGTGGCGGTGGGGGCGATTCCGCGCCCATCATCATGCCTGCCCCGACGCCCAGCGTCGCCCCACCTCCTCCGACGGTCGCGGCCCCGCAGGCTCAGGCCTCTGCCGCCCAGCAGCGCGCGAAAGCCGCCGCCATCGCGGGGTCGACCATTGCGACCGGGCCGGGGGGCCTAACTGATAACCCCAGGACCGCGAAGAAATCGCTCTTGGGGAACTGACACATTGGCCGGTCGTCGCGAAATTCCCGAATTGATCGCGCGGCTCAATGGCCGCATGGCGGGACTGCGGACGGACCGTTATTCATGGTGGCTGTCGTGGGCGGAAATTGCACAGTATATACTCCCTCGTCGGTATCGCTGGTTGGTGACACCGAACCAGATGAACCGAGGGCTCCCGTTGAACGGCGCTATCCTCGATTCTACGGGGACTATCGCGGCGCGCAACTGTGCCGGTGGCTTGATGGCCGGGATGTCGAACCCGAGCCGCCCCTGGTTCAAACTCGAAATCGAGGGCGTTGACCGCGACGACACTAACGAGGGCGCGATTTGGCTCGACGAGGTCGAAAAGCGCATGATGCGCGTGCTCCAGGAGAGCAACTTCTACAACGCCATTGCGGTCCTCTATATGGACCTCACGGTGTTCAACACCGCGACGATGCTAATCTACGAGGACTTCGAGGACGTCATCCGGTGCTACAACCCGTGCGCGGGGGAATACTACCTCGCGAACAGCGACCGGATGATCGTGGACTCGTTCTACCGGGAGTTCATCAACAGTGTCGCCCAGGTCGGCGAGCGTTGGGGCACCGAGAACATGAGCACGGGGACCCAGGAGGCGCTCCGCGCCGGTGGGGCCGCGCTTACCCGCGAGGTCGCGATCTGTCATGCGATCGAGCCGAACGACGGGACCTTCGGCATCCCCGATAAGTTTCGCTGGCGCGAGATCTACTGGGAGCGCGGGTTCAGTGACAAGGCCCTGGAGGTTCGCGGATTCTACGAGTTCCCCTGCATCGCGCCCCGCTGGGACGTAGTGGGGAACGACGCGTACGGCCGGGGGCCGGGCATGGATGCCCTGCCCGACATCAAGCAACTCCAACAGGAGACCAAGCGCAAAGCCCAGGCCATCGACAAGATGGTGAACCCCCCGATGATCGCGGATGTGCAGATGAAGAATCAGCCAGCTTCGCTGATTCCGGGTGGGATCACGTTCGTGGCGGGCCTGACCCAGACTGGCAACCCCGGGATGCGCCCGATCTA
>Ga0075163_10002018_pt1 | contig 27301 bp, 17 predicted proteins | sample JI1023141ADNA_FD_71478 | JGI IMG/M metagenome (GOLD analysis project Ga0075163, IMG submission 71478) | Wastewater effluent complex algal communities from Wisconsin, to seasonally profile nutrient transformation and Carbon sequestration -... | ecosystem: Engineered > WWTP > Effluent > Algae...
GCGATCGTGGCGGGGAAGGCGGAGGAGTCGCTGCTGGTGAAGTTCCTCGAAGGTCGCAGCGGTCGCGGCGGGAAGAATGAGTTCATGCCGCCGGGCAAGCGCGAGAAGCTGAAGGCGGAGGAGATCGCGCTCATCAAGGCGTGGATCAATGCAGGCGCAAAAGGCCCGCTCGTCACAGAGGCGAAACCGATGCCGAAGGAGGTCATCACGCCGAAAATCGCGCCCACCGTGCCGCCGAAGCGCTCGATCCAGGCGGTGGCGTTTTCGCCGAAGGTACAACTCATCGCCACGGCACGCTACGGCGAGGTCGAACTCATCAATCCGGTCAATCAAGTCACCGTTCGGAAACTCACCGGTTTCACTGGCAAAGTGAACGCGGTCGCTTTCTCACCGGATGGCGAGACGGTGTATGCCGCGGGTGGCGAGGCAGGCATCGTGGGCATCGTGCGGAGCTGGAAAACGAGCGACGGCACGGCGCTGCGCTCCTTTGAAGGTCACACGGACGCGGCGTATGCGCTCGCGGTTTCGCCGGATGGCAAATTCATCGCCACGGGTGCTTACGATCAAAAAATCCGCCTCTGGGACACCGCGACCGGCAAGGAAGTCGCGCTGCTCAAAGGCCACAACGGCGCGGTGAACGGCCTCTCGTTCCGTCCTGATGGCAAAGTGCTCGCCAGCGCCAGCGCGGACCGCACGGTGAAGCTTTGGAGCATCCCGAATGGTAAGCGACTCGACACGCTGTCGCAGCCGACGAAGGAGCAGACGAGCGTCGTCTTCAGCGCCGATGGCAAAACGCTTTTCGCCGCCGGGGGCGACAACCGCATCCGCGTGTGGTCGATCAGCGCTGCAGCGAAGGAAGGCACGAACAAGATCCTCACCAGCCGCTTCGCGCATGAAGGCGGCCTTCTCAATCTCGCGCTCTCCGCCGATGGCAAACTGCTCGCCTCGACCGCAACAGACAAAACGCTCAAACTCTGGAACGCCGCCGACCTCACCGAAAAGCTCCTTCTCGAAAAACAACCCGACTGGTCCTCCGCCCTCGCCTTCACCGACAAAGCCCAGCTCATCGCGGGTCGCGTGGATGGCACCTGGAGCGTGTATGAGCCTCGTTGAACCTTTGCCAGCCATGAAAATCTTCCTTCCCGTTCTTGTCCTTCTGCTCGGCCTTTCGTCCGCCGAGGCTCAAAAGGCCGACAAACCCAAAAAAGCTGCCGCAGCCGCCAAAATGGCCGCGAAAGCCGGCAAACCGACGCTCACGAGCGTTTCGCCGCGTGGCTTGCATCTCGGTGTGGAGCAGGTTTTCAGCCTCGCGGGCAAAGATCTGGCTGAGGCGACGGTTTTGACCTCAAACGCCCAGTTGAAGCCTGTCATCGATGCAGCGGCTAGCACGGCCACGAAGGTCGTTTTCAAGCTTCAGGCACCTGCGGGGCTTGGTCGCGGCAGTCACGATGTTTGGGTGAAAACGCCGATTGGTGAGTCGGCCAAATTAAAGCTCTATGCCGACGATCTCGCGCCGATCACGACCTCGGCGGCGGATTTCAAAAACGGCCCGGTGCAGATCGCCAAGTTGCCTGCGAGCGTGTGGGGCACGCTGACGGAAACGGGTCAGCATGACGCGTATCGCTTCACGGCGAAGGCTGGCGAGGAACTCGTGCTCGATCTCGCCGTGGCGCAGGTCGGCAGCGTGGCGAAATCGCCGACGCTGGAGATTGTGGATTCGAATCACACGGTGCTCGCGGTGAATCGCGGGCTCGATAGCGGCAGTGATCCTTTTCTCGCGTGGAAAGCGCCTGCGGATGGCGATTATCACATCCTCGTGAGCAACACGACGATGGATGGCAGCGCGGGGCATGTGTATCGGCTCACGATTGGCGCGTTGCCCTTCGTCACGAGCTGGTCGCCGCTCAACGCGCAGGTGGGGAAGGAGACAAAGGTCACGCTCATCGGACATCATCTCGGCGACAAAGCGACCGTGACGATGAAAGCCGACAAGGAGGGCATGATGAATGTGCCGCTCGATGCCAAAGCGCTGCGTTTTCGCACGATGCCGTCGCTGCGCGTGAGTGCGCTGGCGCAAGTGAGCGAGGTGGAGGGGAATGATGACCTCGCGAAGGCGCAGGTGGTGAGTGCGCCGGTGAATGTGAGCGCAGCGCTTCGTAGAACGAGTTTTCCAACTCGTTTAGGTTCCGGCGCGGCGGGGAACGAGTTGGAAAACTCGTTCTACGACACCGATCACTTCGCCTTCGACGCCAAAAAGGGCCAGACGTGGATCATCGAGACACTCGCTGCTCAAGCAGGCTCGCCCGCCGATACGAAGCTCGAAGTGCTGCATCCCGATGGCAAACCCGTCGCTCGTTTGCTCATGCAGGCCGTGCGGGACAGCTACAACAACTTCCGCAGTGTCGATGCCAACAACCCGGACATCCGACTGCAAAACTGGGAGGAGATGGAGCTCAATGAGTATGTCTGGTTCAACGGCGACATCATGAAGATCATTCGCATGCCACGCGGACCGGATGGCGGCTGCTTCTTTTACATAAACGACGGCAAACGCCGCGCTTACTTCGACACCAGCGCCACCTCGCACTCGCTCGATGAACCGTGCTACGTCGTGGAGCCGTATCCGCTCGGTAGCACCATCGCCGCGAATGGCTTGCCCATTTTCACGCTCAACTATCAAAACGACGACAGCGGCGACCGCAAAATCGGCCGCGACTCGCGCCTGACATTCACCGCACCTGCCGATGGCCGTTATGTCGTCAAAGTCACCGACACGCGCGGCTGGGGCGGTGAGCGCTTTGTCTATTCACTCGCCATCCGCGAGCCGAAGCCCGACTTCAGCGTCAAACTCGCTGGAGCAAATCCCACCGTCATGCCTGGAGCCTCCATCGGCTTCTCCTTCCGCGCGGAGCGCACGGACAATTTCGACGATCCCATTCAAATCGACATCACCGGCATGCCTGCCGGTTACTGGGCCACCTCGCCGCTCATCATCGAGGCCGGTCACGACCTCATCAGTGGCTCGTTGCACGCCATGCCCGATGCAAAACCCGACGCCGACTGGTCGAAGCTCAAGATCACCGCGACCTCCAAAGGCCTCAAGCACGATGCAGGCACCCTCGGCAAGGTCACACTCGGCGCGAAACCGAAGTTCATCATCGTTTTGGAGCCCGACGCTGGCGGCAAGCCCGTCATGCGCGATCCCGCCGCCGAAACGAAGCCGCTCGAACTCACTCTCGCTCCCGGCCAGACCGTGAAGGCCTGGCTGCGGGCCATTCGCGAGGACAACAAAGACCTCCTCAGCCTCGACGTGCATGGATTGCCCCACGGCGTCATCGTCGATGACATCGGCCTCAACGGCGTGCAAATCCGCTCCGGCGAAAACGAGCGCCCCATCTTCTTCCGCGCCGCGAACTGGGTGAAGGACCAGGACAAGCTCTGCCACGGCGCCATCAGCTCCGCGAGAAACGAACACGACAGCGCTGGACTCCAGACGAGCTTTCCGATCCTGATGAAGATCCGCAAGCCGGGTGTGGCGTTGAGGTGAAGTGAGGGACTGCCTCGCTTGGTGAAACGCAGATCTAATCAGCGTGACGTTCGGCAGCAAAAAAGAAGCTGCGTGGCGGACTAAGCCCATCTGCATGGAACGACAAGTAGGCATTGCCCAGTCGGAGTATGCGTGGATGGAAAAGACCAGCGAAGCGAGAAGTTTCTGGCCGAACCAGGCGCAGTGAGATAGACAGCTCGAAGGGCAGCCCATAGGGAGAAGCGCACCGACATCAAACGGAGTAGGTGATGCTCTGGGGCGGGTTGGTGGCGCGGTATGCCCTCTTGGATCTGGATGAGAAAGGCAGCATGGCTTGGTGGGCTTTGTGGAACAGCACAACTGTTACAGCGGTGAGCGGGCATTTGGTTGAGGTGCTGCTGATGCCTGCTCTAGTGCGCCGCATGTCCGCCACCAAACCCACCGACATCCGCATCATTGGAACGACTGTTTATTTCCTGCCGATCACTCTTCGCGTGCCTTTGAAGTTCGGGCCGGAGACGGTGACGAGCGCCGAGTGTCTGCGAGTCTGCGTCGAGGTGGAGGATCGAAATGGCAAGCGTGGCATCGGCTGGGGTGAGACGCCTCTGAGTGTGTCATGGGTGTGGCCCTCGAAGCTCTCAGTGACGGCGCGCATGGACCGGATGCGGGATTTCTCGCTACGGCTCGCGCGGATTCTTGCCAGCCATCCGGCCCAAGGGCATCCGATGGAGATCGGCTGGGATTTTGTGGAGGGACCGCTGGCAGACGAGACCCGAGCGGCCAACGCGCTGGCGGAGGGCGAGGCGATGCCGTATCTGGCTTCGCTCGTGGCGTTCAGCGCGTTCGACATCGCGATCCATGATGCGTTTGCCAATCTGCACGGTGTCGATGTCTATTCGACCTACGGTCCCGAGTTCATGAATCGTGACCTCGGCGAATTCCTCGAGCCTGAGATCGAGAGCAGCGTGGATTTTCGCGGAAGGTATCCCCAAGATTACTTCGTCGCCAAACCACCGATGAAGCTGCCGGTCTGGCACCTTGTGGGCGGAGTGGATTCGCTGGAGTCGCAGGATCTCACGGGCCAGGAGCCGGACGATGGCTATCCCGTTTTGCTGGGCGACTGGATCAAGCGCGACGGCCTCAAATGTCTCAAAGTCAAACTGCGCGGCACCGACGGCCCGTGGGATTACGAGCGCATGGTGCGGGTGGCAAGGATTGGCTTTGCGCAGGGAGTGCGCTGGCTCTCGGCTGACTTCAACTGCACGGTGAACGAGCCCGGCTATGTGAATGAGATCATGGACCGCCTGCTGGCGGATGAGCCGGAGATTTATGCGCGCACTCTTTATGTCGAGCAACCGTTCCCCTATGACCTTGTGGCGCATCAGATCGACGTGCGGTCGGTGTCCGCCCGCAAGCCGCTGTTCCTCGATGAAAGCGCCCACGATTGGCATTTCGTTCGTCTGGGCCGAAATCTTGGTTGGTCCGGGGTGGCATTGAAGACGTGTAAAACGCAGACAGGGGCACTCTTGAGCCTCTGCTGGGCCAAGGCGCACGGGATGCCGCTGATGGTGCAGGATTTGACGAACCCGATGCTGGCCATGATCCCACATGTCCGGCTTGCGGCGCATGCCGGGACGATCCAAGGCGTGGAATGCAACGCGATGCAGTTTTATCCGGCGGCATCGGAGGCGGAGGAAAAGATTCATCCTGGTCTGTTCCGGCGTCGGGACGGCGTGGTGGATTTCGAGACGGCCAGCGGCACGGGTTTCGGCTATCGACTGGACGAGATTCGACGTCAGCTCCCCGAAGTGGCAGCGGTCTGTCGCTAAACTTGCCAAAATCTGCCAATGGGCGACAATTTCCGCCTAACAAATCTCAGGCTGGGTCGTTCCTTGGCCCGGAGTTCTTCCAAGACATCCACACTCAAACCATGAAAACATCCAAAACACTGCTTACCAGCGTCTGCTGCGCGGTTCTCGGAGCTGGTGCCCTTCAGGCCGCCGCTCCAGCATCCCGCATGTGGACTGACACCAAAGGCCGCCAAGTGGAAGCCACCTTTCAGGCGCTTGATGGCGACAACATCATCCTCCAAACGAAGGATGGTGCCACCCACCGATTCCCACTGTCCAATCTCTCGGCTGAAGATCAGCAGATTGCGCAGCAATTGAAGCAGACCACGCCAGCGCAGCCGATGGCTATCAGCGCACCCATCGCCCAGGCAGCGGCGAAGATCGACTACCTAGTGGCCAAAGGAGTGGTGAAGGCCAATCCAGAGCGCCTCAAGAAAGGGCTGGCTCCTATCACCAATTACAATCCGCTGACGAGCGATGAGCAGTTCGTCCGCCGGATTTACCTTGATGTCGTGGGACGCATCCCGAACTACGATGAAACGGTGGCTTTCCTTCAGGACACGAGCCCGACGAAGCGCGCCAAGCTCATCGACATGCTGCTCGATTCTCCCGGCTACTCCAGCCACATGTACAATTATGTGGCCGACATGCTTCGAGTGACGGAGCGCTTCGACAACAACAACGTCCGCGGCACTCCCTACATCAACTGGATGAAGAAGCAGATCACCGCCAACCGCCCTTGGAACGAGTTGGTCACTGACATGCTCACCGCTGATGGCAAAATGTGGGGTGATGACGCTGATGTCGCACCCGAAGGAAAGGGCAAGAAAGTTGTGGCAGGTAGACCAGCCCCTGACAAGGCAGCTACTGGCTATCTCCTTCGTGACTCCGGCATGCCGCTGGATAATCTGGCCAACACGTTGACCGTTTTCCTTGGGACCGATGTGGCTTGTGCCCAGTGCCATGACCACCCCTTCGCCGACTGGTCACAGATGCAATTCTACCAGATGGCCTCGTTCTTTGGAGCCACCACCACTCGTCTAGCTGCGGCGGACTTTGAGAACGGCGACCGCGGAATGACCCTGATGACGGAAGTCGAAAAGATGGTGGAGAGCGCTGGAATGGATCTGCGCCAGATCCGCAACGGCATTCAACAGTTCATCGGTGCCAACCGCGTGGCTGTGCAGGACCGGAAAGAGAACATGATGAAGCTGCCGCAGGATTACAAGTACAAGGACGCCAAGCCGGGCTCCCTTGTTGAGCCAAAGCTTATTACTTGGAGCAAGAGCGACGCCAGCAACCCCGCCTACAAGATCAAGAAAAAGGACGAAGAGCGCCTGCGTGACGCCTTTGCTGCGTGGTTGACCCACAAAGAGAATCCCCGCTTTGCGATGACCATCGCCAACCGCCTCTGGAAGCGTGCTTTCGGAGCTGGTGTTGCTGAGCCAGTCACGAACATTGACGACCCGCAGAAGGCGTCGAATCCAGATCTGCTGATCCATCTCACCGCTGAGATGAAGCGCCTGAACTTCAATTTAAAGGACTTCCAACGCCTCATTTACAACACCAAATCCTATCAGGCCGAGGCAACCACAGATCCGATCGCAATGGGAGAGCCCTATTACTTCCAAGGTCCTCAACTCCGCCGCATGAGTGCCGAACAGACATGGGACTCCTACATGACCCTGATGACAGATAACCCGGATCAGTTCAAGAATCCAGTGCCCGACCTCTATTCCCGTGCCATCGATCTGAATCTCAACAACCCGAAACTAGACGCCCGCACCGTGCTAATGAAGTACGATGCATTCCGCAAAATCGGCCAGACTGAGGCTCAGTTTATGAACTCGGAAATGGAAGGTTCCAGTGACATGATGATGATGGAAAAGGCTGCCGCCAACGCCGCCCCTAAAGGCCGTGGCATGGGTAGGAACTCGGGTCGCGCCTTTGCTCGTGCATCGGAGCTTCCTCAGCCAGCCCAAGATGGGCACTTCCTCACCGAGTTCGGCCAGAGCCGCCGCCTTCTCATCGATGGCAGCAGCAAGGCCGGCAGCGTGCCGCAGGTGCTGATGCTCATGAATGGTAGTGCTCAGTCGATGCTCACCAGCAGTGGATCGCCGGTAATCTCCAAGATCGAGAAGGCATCCACCCCTGAAGAGAAAATCGACTCGCTGTTCCTCAGCGTGATGAGTCGTAAACCTTCGGAAACCGAAAAATCCATCGCCAAACGCGAGGTGGAAACCAGCGGTAGTGAAGCCTTCCCAAATATGGTGTGGGCATTGATCAACACCCGCGAGTTTATCTTCGTGCAATAATCCGTCTAGCCAACCCTGCAACCCTGACAACCCAAGTATGAAAACAGAACTAAATCGCCTCGATACCCTTACACGCCGTGAGTTCGCGCTCCGGTCCGCGAAGACCGCCCTCGGGGTGAGTCTTCTTCCTCTCAGTTCTTCCTTTGCGGAAACTTCCTCGTCTGCACCAGGATTTGGCAAGGCCAAGCGCGTCATCTTCCTCTGGATGAGTGGTGGCATGACTCACATTGACACCTTTGACCCCAAGATGGGAGTCACCAAGGGTCCAGGTACGCCCATCAAGACCAAGGCGGATGGCATCGACTATCTTGGCGGATACTTGCCAAAGTTGGCCGATCAAGCCAAGAAACTGGCCATCGTCCGCTCCATGACGTCGAAGACCGGTGTCCATGAAGCTGGCACCTACGCCATGAAGACGGCCTACGAGCCACGCGGCACCATCGTTCATCCTTCGATGGGTGCATGGGCTTCGAACTTTCTGGGACGTATCAAGGGCAAGACCCTTCCGGACAGCGTGACAATCGGCGGTGGTGCCAACCATCCCGGTGCCGGCTTTTTCCCGCCTGCTCTCAGCCCGGTGCCGATCAGCAGCGCCGAGTCTGGTCTGCAAAACATCCGCCCCACCACGGGTGATGCGGCTTTCCAGAAACGCGTGGGCCTCATGAACGAGTTCGACGCGGGTTTCCGCAGCAAGTTCAAGAGCGACGATGTGAAGGCTTACACTGAATTCTATGAGGAGACCATGAAGCTCCTCAAGAGCGAAGACCTCAAGGCGTTCGATATCAGTCAAGAATCGGCTGAAACCAAAGCCAAGTATGGTGCTGGTTTCGGTTCAGGCTGTCTCCTCGCTCGCCGCTTGGTCGAGAACGGCGTCCGTTTTGTCGAAGTCAATCTCGGCGGTTGGGACATGCACAACACCATCGACACCGCCATGACACGGAACGGTGGCACACTCGATCAGGGCTTCTCCGCTCTGCTCGAAGACCTTGAGGCCAAGGGCCTGCTCGATAGCACGCTCGTTTGTCTCGGTTCGGAGTTCGGTCGCACGCCGGATGTGAACGAGAACGACGGTCGCGACCACTATCCGCTCGCCTACTCCACCGTCTTCGCTGGCGCTGGAATCAAGGGCGGCTATGTGCATGGCTCCACCGATAAGGATGGCCGCCGTGTCGCTGACAAGCAGCAAACTCCGCAGGATTTCCAGGCTACCATCGGTCATGCCCTCGGCCTGCCCGTTGACGAAGTCGTGATGTCTCCTAGCAACCGTCCGTTCACGGTCGGTGACAAGGGCAGCCCGATCCTCGACATCTTCGCTTAATCACACGCAATCTTGGAAGAACCAGTCCGCTGGTTTGCAGGGAGCGCTCGGTCGAAAGACCGAGCGCTTCTTTTTTGTGCTCACGTCCGACGGTGAATCAAGAATTTGACAGGCATCAGCGTGCATCCGCCAGAGCGGGAAACTCCGCGCGCCATCCTTTTACGGTATCGGATTCGACCTGTGCCCGCATTACCCGCTCTTGTGATCCTGCGTCGGCGATGATCACTCCATGAGGATCGACTGCGACACTGCGTCCGGCGTACGAGAACTGGGGATCCTGTCCCGCTCGATTTACCCCGATTACATATGCCTGATTCTCGATCGCCCGCGCTTGGAGCAGGGTCAGCCAGTGCTGATACCGCTTCGCTGGCCAACTGGCGATGTAGATAATCATCTCTGCGCCGTGCCGGAGTGTTGCATCGCGCGCCAGCTCAGGAAACCGAAGATCGTAGCAGATGAGCGGCGCGATCTTGAATCCTGCCCATTCAAAAACAACGATCTCCTCGCCGGCGGTATGCACCGCGGTTTCACCGCCAATGTTGAATGGACGGATCTTCGCATATCTCGCCAGCTCGACTCCTGAATCATCAAACACGATCGCTTCATTGCGACATTTTCCCGACGCATCCTCGGTGACCACTCCGCCGAGCACCGTGCATGCGTGCTTTCGCGCGAGATTGCGCAAGTACTCCTCACTCTCCCGAGACGGGTTCTGTTTGGTCGCCCCTGTGTTGAAGCTGAAGCCGGTCGCAAACATCTCTGGCAGCACAATCAAAGACCCCTCATCGGGAGTCTCGACATCCAACAAGGCAGAGGCACGCTCAAAACTGGCTAGCTTGTCTTCCCAGACACAATCGAGTTGCACCAGATAAACCGTCGATTTCATGCCTCGACACTACTTTGTGCTTCAACGAGTGGCTAGCTTCGTTTACTTCATCCTGCCGGATCGCCAGACGGAGATCTCGGGAACCCTCAACCACCAAGAACCTGTGTCTCAATACATCGTCCAGTCAGGTGACTATCCAGTAAAGATCGCGAAGAAGTTTGGCATGACGCTCGCCGAGTTCCAGGGCATGAACCCTGGCCTTGTTGCCTTCGATGGCAAATGGCAAGTGCTCTTTCCTGGCCAGCTAGTGAACGTGAAAGGTGTCATCACTGGCACAACGCCAACGACCGCGCACCCTGCCAGCACATCTCTCGTCAGTGGCCCGATGCCACCGCCGTGGATGCAACTCGCCATCATGGAGTTGGGCGTGCATGAATGGAATCCCGGCAACAACCCGCGCATCCTCGAATACCTCGCCAGTGTCGGTCTCAGCGGGCCGGATGAGACCAGTTGGTGCGCCTCCTTCGTGAACTGGTGTCTGAAAAAATCGGGCTTCAATGGTGCCAACAGTGGTCTCGTCTCGAGATGGTTCGGCTGGGGGCGAGCTGTCGCGCCTACTTATGGGGCCATCGTTATCTTCCAGCCGCTTTCGCCTGGCGCCTCTGGGCACATTGGCTTTGTCCATGCGCTGGATCAAAAGAACGTCTGGACTCTTTCAGGCAACTCCCAGAACCAAGTGCGCATCGCCGCCTATCCCAAGACCAAGCTCATCCACAATGCGCCCTTTCGCTGGCCGTATTGATCCTCGGCATCCGCATGGCGCACATCCTTCTCCTTCCCGTCGGTAGCGCGGGTGATGTCTTCCCGTTCATCTGGCTTGGCCGACTGCTGCGCGCACGCGGCCATCGGGTGACGATGATCACCGCTTGCTTGTTCGAGGAGGCAGCACGGGACGCGGGCATCGACTTCGTTGGTCTCGGCACAAAGGAGGAGTTCGAGAGCATCCAGCGCGATGCGAGAATCTGGAAGCCATACCAAGCCACTCAGCTTGTCTTCGATTACGCCGGGAAAAGCGCCGCCCGTTGCCGCGACGCCGTACGTCAGATTATTGCCACCGATGAGCCAAACCTCATGCTCGGTTCCTTGCTCGCATTCGGGGGACGACTCGCAAGGGAGCAGTTCGGCGTGCCTCTCGTCACTGTTCATCTCCAGCCCTCTGTGCTCATCTCGATGTACGACACGCCGGTTCTCTTCAGCGAGGCTCCGTGGATTTCCAAGCTGCCGCGCTGCGTGAAGCGACTCATCTTCTCCATGCCGAACCCAGCCGACCGCTCCGCGAAGCCGTGGATCCAGAAAGCATGTGTCGAGGCGGGAATTCCCACGCCGCGCAGCATCTTCAAGGACTGGTGGCACTCACCCGATGGTGTGTTGCTGCTTTTCCCGGATTGGTTCGCGCCGCCGCAACCCGATTGGCCGCAGAACCTCCTGCAGCACTCCTTTCCGCTTGAGGATCTCGCGACCGAGCGGCCAATCTCAGCCGAGTTGCAGCGATTTCTCGACGCTGGAGAGAAGCCCATCGTCTTCACGCCAGGCAGCGCCAACATTCAGGCGCGCCACTTTTTTGAGGTCGCTTTCAAAGCTGCCACCCAGCTCGGGCAACGCGCGATCTTCGTCACCCGTGATCTCACGCAATTGCCGACCCCACTCCCGCAAAGCATCGCCGCAGTCGAGTATGCGCCGTTCAGCACACTCTTGCCCCATGCGTCGGCCTTCGTTCATCACGGGGGCATCGGCACCTTGTCTCAGGGTTTCGCCGCAGGCGTCCCGCAACTCCTCATGCCGATGGCGCACGACCAGCCTGATAACGAGAACCGGCTTCGCCGCCTCGGTGCGGGCTTTGGCATCGTGCCGAAGAGATTCACACCTGATCGTGTGGCCGCCTCACTTCAGCGGCTCACGACTGATCCCACCTTTGCTCAAGCAGCGCGCGAGTGTTCAGAGCGGCTTGCCAACGGGCCACCTTCAGATGCTCTGATGCATTGGTTGGAGAAGCGATTGATCACCATCGGCCAGTAGTCTTGCGAGGTGACGCTGGCGGCATAATCACTTTGGCACGACGGCCCTAGTGGAGAGGAGTGCGAATGCTGCTCCGCGCGTTTGTGCTATTCTAGGCCGATGTCGGAGACCGATCCGGAGCCAAAGTCACGCAGGCGCGGAGTGCGCTGGCGGCGCGTTGCCGGATGGCTCGCGCTGCTGGGCATCAGCGGCGTGACGGCGCTCGGCGTTGCGGGTGGCTGGGGTTACAAGAATCGCACGCAGCTCGCGAATCGGATTCTGCGGCAAACTTTCTCGGAGTTCCACGCACAGTTGGGCGATCTGCAAATGTCGCGGCAGGGCATCGACATTACGGACCTCACGGTGCATGACCCGAAAAGCGGAGCGGCCATTGCAACGATCCGAAGCATCATGTGGTGCCCCGACTGGGCGAAGATGGCTGGTGGAAACGTTGGCCGCATAACCTTGAGCGAAGCGAAGCTGGATGTGAGCGCTGAGCAGTTCCGCTCCTGGACTGTGGCTCGCGCCACCGAAGAGCCATCGCCAAAAGCACCGAGCGGATTTCGACTGACGTCGCTTGCATTGGAGTCCGCTGAGTTGCGCGATATTTCCGTGAATGTGCGGGGTGATGCCGAAGCGCCGTCATTCTCCTTCCGTATGGAGCACAGTCTGCGAGGACTGGATATCAGTGATCTCGACCGGCCGAGACTTGATGAGGCGACGCTAAAGGTCACCGATCTTGTGATCACGCAACGCGACGGCGAGAAGCCAACGGTGCCTGAATTGACGGTGACTGCGGGGCTGCGGGAGACGGATGGCATGATCGAGATCAAAACAGCTTTCCTGCGCGGCGCGCGCGTGCGGGTAACTCCGCTGTTCCGCGATTGGGTGAAGAGGATGACCACGTCCGACATATCTAAGCCTGCGGCCTCTCTGGATCTTCCTTGGTTCAAGGGCGTGGCATTGACGAAGCTGGACATCGAGGATTGTGAGTTTCACGCCGACGGCGATGTGCTGCCGATGCAGGGCGGGATGCATCTGTCGTATCGCATCTCGGATCTTGAATGGCGGATCGGAATGCCACTTAAACTGGGCGACCATCGAATGGAGCTGACTGATCTCACGCTCCGTCCGCAGCAGGGCCCAGGCAGCATTCGCGTTCCAAAGCTCAGCGTGGAAATGAACGACGTGGACCCGGCCAAGGGCTGGGTGCTGGACCGGTGCGTGTTGGATCAAGCGAGCATCGAGTGGACCCAGGCTCTCGAAGATGTGTTTGTCCGACCTGCATCGCCAGCGCCCTTATTGTCGCAGCCTCCAAAGTCGCAGACAACCACCGCGCCGCTGCTTATCACCGCGCTCTCATTTCGCGATGCGAGCCTCCAATTTCAATCCACGAAACTCTGCCCTCTGGGGGGACGGCTCGGGCTGGGTGTGGAGCTTCAGCAGGTGACCATCGCGCCGGATCGTATCACAGCGGACAATGCGCAGAAGCTTCGCTTGAAGGATGTCTCGCTGGCATGGCAGCAGAAAGATGGCTCGGCGGCGGAGCCGTTTGCGACACTCGCGGCGGCGGATCTGGAGATCAATCCGGCAGAGTGGAGCCGCGCGTCGCGCATCGACAAGCTGGTGATCACGAAGCCGGAGATCAAGCTTACGGAGAAGACGGCACGGTGGATGAAGCCTTCCGTCGCAGCACCGCAGAAGGGCACGACGCCAGCGGTAGCAACAACGCCGACTCAGGCACAAGCAAGCGAGCCGTTCTGGCAGAAGATCAACTTTGGTCAGCTTGAGGTCAGCTGCGGACAGTTTCAGTATGCGACATCCGGCACGGGCCATGTCGAGGCCCGCACGGAATTCGCCGTGAGCACGGAGCCAGCGCCGGATCAAGACAAGGCGGCCCCTTTGCATCGGCTGCGGCTGACGAATGCACGCGGGATGATCCCAGATGTGGCCAAGCTGCCGGTCGCGGGCATTGAGTTGTTCGAGGCGGTGGTGCGGCTCCCAAACGTGTGGCGGCACAAGCATGTCGAGTCACTCCAGATCAAGGGCGGACAGATCGAGGCTGGCGAAGCGCTGATGTCGCTTTTCGCCCCTGGTGAATCCACGCAGATCAAACCTCTGACTGCGTCCCCGGAAGTCCCAATCGCGCAGCCACCAGGGCCGACTCCGCCGCCTTCCATTCCTGCGGTGGACATGAGGCCTGCTGCCGCTCCGACGACGTCGGCCAAGCGCTGGACGACGGGCTCTATCCAACTGGGTGACGTGGCGGTCACGCTGCAGAAGATCGCGCCAGGACTGCCGCCCGTTCGCTTTGTCGTGAACATCCAGGCGCAGGACACACCGTTGGAGCCAGAGGCACTCGCAAAGCATGTGGTGAAGCAGCGCGTGGAACTCTCGAATCTCATCATCCCATCGACCCTGAACCCGCTGCGGACTGTGGCTCGGTTGGACACGATCTTTGTGGACTTCACTCTCGAAGGTTTGTTCGCACAGCGAATCGACAAGGTGGAGATGGTCAGCCCCACGCTTTTCGTTGGCGAGGATCTGTTTTGGTATGTGGAATACTTCCGCAAATACGCCGAGCCAGAGCCCAAAGTGCCTGCTGCCGCACCTGCGCCAGTGACGAATGAAATGGCTCCCGCCGCAGTGGCCACCGAGATCACCATCCTGCCAGAAAAGAAGAAGGCCTGGACGGTGGACGCCGTGCAGGTCCATGCCGGCAAGCTGGTGCTGGCGCCCAAGGGCGTGCCGCTGTCGGGCGGATTCGGAAAACCATTCCCGTTCGGCTTCGTCACACGCATGGACGAGGGCCGATTCGACGCCACGCTCGACATTCCGCCGGACACTTACACGATCCCGAATATCAAGGTGGAGTTTCGCGGCTTGAAGGGTCATGTGCAATTCAACCTGCCGATCAAGGGCGTGGACAACAACCTCACCGAGGTCTTCCGTGCCGAACAGATCCGCTGGAAGGATCTGCACATCGACGACGCGCACTTGAGCGTGACCTACGACGCCAACGGCATCTACGGGCAGTTCGGTGGCAGTGCCTACGAGGGCTACCTGGGCGGCGCATTCAACGTCTATCTCGACCAGATGTACACCTGGGACGGGTGGATCGCCGCCACTGGAGTGCGCACGACGGAGATCACCCAGAAGCTCTGCCCCGCGTACTTTTTGCTCGACGGCAAGGTGGACGGAAAAGTGGTGGCCACTGGGAACTCGGAAGAGCTTTATCAGGCCGATCTCGGATTCAAGAATGTCACGCCAGGCACCTTCTCGGTGGCCGGCTTGAATGACATGATCCGTGATTACGGGAAGGTGGGCTCCGCAGATGTGACGAGCCAGATCATGCGCATCGGGCTGGAAACGCTGCGCGACTTCGACTATGAGAGCGTCAATGGCGAAGGACGATTCTATGGACGCGAAGGCAAGGGCTTCCTGCGCTTCAAAGGTCCGGCTGGCGAACGGAACTTTGACATCAACGTGTTCGATCACCGGTGGAAAGATGACCGGAAGAATGTTACTCAAAAGGCTGACGGTGATGAATGACGAATGCAGAATGAAGGATGACGAATGGAAGAAAGCGGGTGCTCGCCGTCGGGACATTCGTCATTCGGAGTCGTTCCCGCTCCTCGCACTTGCTTCGCTGGTCGCCCTCGCTGGCTGCAAAACTTTTCCCGCGATACCTCTTACCACGCCGAAGCCGTTGGAGGTGAACCTCAACATGCGGCTCGATGTGTATCAATACCGTGGTGACGAGCCACAAAACACGGAAGTGGTGAAGACCATCGACGAGGCGACGCAGCGTCAGCGCAATCGCATGGAGGAGATCCAGACGATCAAAAACAACCGCTTCATCGGCGAGGATCATCGCGGTCTGCTCCAACTCCGCGAAGTTCCAGCCGGCGACTGGGGCGCGTATGTGAAGCGCACCATCGACGCCGAGAACGAGGATCGCACGCTGCTGATGCGCAATCAGGCCAAGGAAACCAACAAGTCATTGAACGAGATCCAGAACGAGCAATGGAAGCTGCGAGTCGAGAAGGCCTTCAAGGGCGAGTGGATCGAGGTTCCTGGCGCAAGCTCGGGCTCCTACAAGTGGGTGAAGGCCGACGGTCCGACTGACAAGGCGAGGACCGATGATCCTGCCGCCATCGCGCCGTTGCCTGTCGTCGAGAAAAAAGACGCCAAGCCGACATCACCGCCCAAGCCATGAGCCACTGCGTGTTCCTCGACATCGGAGAGGACAGCGCCGGGCGTGTGCGCTGATCCGCGCACTCACCACTTCACGTCCACCTTTTGCTCACGCCCGTTGCGGTCCAGATACTTCACATGGCCGTGCTGCACACCGTACTCGTGGACGCACTTGGTCACCTTCACGTCATAGGCGCAGTACTTGGCGATGTCGGCGATCTTTTGGCCCCGAGTGACAATGTCGCCATTCTGTTCGGCGGTTTGAGCCTCCTGCCACCAGCGGATGGCATCGAGCCCGTCACCCGTCTTTCCGAAGCCCAGCGTGGCGGAGGCGACGGCGTCCAACTTCAGGCGGTGTCCGAGCTTTTTTTCCAGTTCGATGAGCAGATCGAGGCTGCGGACCTGATCGCGAAAATCAAAGATGCAGTGACCCATGAGCACTTCGTAATCGAACCCGATGTGATTGAAGCCCACCACGAGGTCCGCGCGCACAAGTTGGCTGATGAGATCGGCCGCGTCCTTCTGCTCAAAGACGCGATACTCGCCCGCCTTTGAGCTGTAGGTCACCGCGACCGAGATCCCCATTTCGTGCTTGTTTCCCCAGCCGCCGACGTCATTCGCGGTGCGCTGGGTTTCGAGGTCAAAATAAACAATGTCGTCGGCCATGAGATCGGAGAGAGCGCGGAGACTGCCACTGATGACGGATCGGGGCAAGAGCAGCCTCGATTTTGCGTTGCGATGCGTTGAGCCCGCGCTCCAATCACGGCACGATGAAAACTATCCTCTGCTTCGGCGACTCAAACACTTGGGGCTACGATCCCGCTGCCACGGCGGTGGCTCCGTTTCCGATCCGGCACCCGCATGATGTGCGCTGGACGGGCGTGCTGGCCGCAGAGCTTGGCAGTGGCTGGCGTGTGATCGAGGAGGGACAGAATGGCCGCACGACGGTGCATGATGATCCTCTCAACGTAGCGAGAAATGGAAAAAAGTACCTGCCTGCATGCCTGGAATCTCACAAGCCCATCGACATCGTCGTGATGATGCTCGGGACGAATGATCTGAAGAACACGTTCGGCGTATCTCCCGGTGAAATCGCCACCGGAGCATCCGTGCTGGCAGGCATGATCCTGCAAAGCAACTCGGGCCTGAATGGTAAGCCGCCACGGCTGCTGCTCGTCTGCCCGCCGGCGATTGGCGACATGTCGCGTGCTCCTGAGATCGCGGAGAAGATCAACGACGCGCAAGCAAGATCACAGGCCCTGCCAAAGCGCTATGAAGCCGTGGCGGCGCAGCTCGGTTGTGCCTACCTGAACAGCCAGGAGATCGTGGTCCCAAGCCCGATCGATGGCATCCATCTCGAAGCGGAAGAGCACACGAAGCTAGGGAAGGCGATTGCAGCAGCGGTGGGGAAGATGGCCTCGTAACGAGCATCACTTCTTCTTGCCCTTCTTCTTCGGCTTGGCCTCGCCTTCGCCACCGAATGCCTGACCTTGTTTCGCGATTGCCTCCGGCCTCGCTGCTTTGAACTGATCCAGCGCGGCCTGTAGCTTCACCTTCGCGGCTGCGGCATCGGCGCTCAGGAATTTTGCGGCGATCGGCTGCTTCTCCTTGCCGTCTTCGCGCACGTCGAAGAGGCGACCGTCGGAATAGAGCTTGAAGCGTGCATCATGCGCAAACTCGGCCTTTGGATTCGGTCCGCCGCTGGGATTGTACCAGGAGTAAAGCCACTCACGCGGGCTGCCCTTCTCGCCGAGGAGTTGTGGCATGAAGCTGCGGCCGTCGATTTTCAGTTCCGCCGGAATTGTTGCGCCCACCGCTTCACAAAGCGTAGGTAGAAAATCCGTGCTGCACACCAGATCGGCCGACACGCGCCCCGCCGGCACCTTGCCCGGCCAGTTGGCGACGAGCGGGACGTGCGTGCCCCAGGTCGTCGTCGTTCCCTTGCCACCTTTCACATCCGCGCCCTTGAACCTCGACGGCGTGCCGCTGCCGGTGCCGTTGTCCCCAAGAAAAACAATGAGCGTGCGATCGCGGATGCCCATTTCATCCACACGAGTCACCAGCTTGCCGATCAGCTTGTCCATGTAGGTCACCATGTCGGCGAAGTGCCCGCTCGCGCCCTTGGTTTTGCCTTTGCCCTTCGCTTCCGCATAGTCCGCACTGTCCGGCGTCGGATCGTATGGGTTGTGGGTGAGCATCATCGGGTAGTAGAGGAAGAACGGCTCCGCTTTCTTCCGTGCGATGTAGTCCAGCGCGTAGTCATTCACAATGTCGGGGCCGTACTCGCCCTTCGTGTAGTCGATCTCCTTGCCATTGATCTCCAGGCCCGCGTTCTTGTAGCGGTCGGGGCGGCGCGTTAGCTGCCAGAGGCAGTATTCGTCGAAGCCAAATTTTCCCGGCAGTGCAAAGTCCCGTCCGAGCTGCCACTTGCCCGTGATGCACGTCGAATAGCCCGCACTCTTGAGCAGATTGCCAAACGTGATCTGAGAGCGCTCCAGGTGACCGAAGTGCGTGTAGTTCCGCACGTTCGACATCCCGGTCATCAATTGCACTCGCGTCGGTGTGCAAAGCGGCTGCACATGGCAGTTTTCAAAACGCATTCCGCCCGCCGCAAGCTTGTCGAGGTTCGGCGTCTGGTAGCTCTCGCCTCCATTGGCCGTGATCGTTTCGTAGCCGAGATCATCGGCCATGATCAGGATGACGTTTGGTTTCCGGTCAGCGGCGGACGAAAGACCGGCTGCTAGCGCGGCAAACAAAGCGATCAGGGAGTTCTTGCTCATGCGCCGTGAACGAAATCACGGGCGTGGAACTCGCAGCCTTGTCACGCATCCTTCACCGCATGAACCAGCTTGCTCAGCGTGTCCTTTGCGTCGCCGTACAACATGCCGGTGTTCGGCTTGAAGAAGAGCGGGTTCTCGATGCCGGAGAAGCCCTTGCCCTTGCCGCGCTTGAGAACGATCACGGACTTGGAACGGTCCACTTCGAGGATTGGCATCCCGGCGATGGGGCTCTGCGGATTGTCGCGCGCGTCGGGGTTCACCACATCGTTGGCACCTATGACGACGGACACGTCGGTGTTTGGGAAGTCCGAGTTGATCTGCTCCAGCTCGTAGAGCTGCGAGTAGGGCACATTTGCCTCGGCGAGCAGCACGTTCATGTGACCGGGCATGCGGCCCGCGACAGGATGGATGGCAAATTTGACGTTCACGCCGCGTTCTTCGAGCACGTCCGAAAGCTCGCGCACCACATGCTGCGCCTGCGCGGTGGCCATGCCGTAGCCAGGGACGAACACGACCTGTCGCGCATAGGCCATCTGCGTGGCCACATCTTCGATCCCTACCTCGCGCATGTGACCGGCCTCGCCCGTCGCCGCACTTTCCGAGGCGCTGCCGAATGCGCCGAAGAGCACGTTCGACATCGAACGGTTCATCGCCTTGCACATCGCCACGGAGAGAATGAAGCCGGAGAAACCGTCCAGCGTGCCTGCGATGATCAGCACGTTGTTGGAGATGGCGAAGCCCGTGGCTGAGGCGGCGAGACCCGCATAGGAATTCAGCAAGGCCATCACCACCGGCATGTCGGCGGCCCCGATGGGCAGCACGAGCATGACGCCAAAGGCCCACGCCAGCACGACCATTAGCGCCATCGCCCAGGCGGCATCGGGGTGGAAGATGAGATGCAGAAACAGCAGCCCCATCATGATGAGCAGCCCGGAGTTGACCATCTTCTGCCCCTTGAAAGTCAGTGGCGTTCCCGGCAGCAGGTCTTGAAGTTTCCCCGCCGCAATGAGGCTGCCCGTCGTGGTCAGAGAGCCGAGCAGCACCTCGAAGCCGATCACCGTCATTTTGAACCGGCTGAACTCCGCGCCGTGTGAGTGGTACTCGGCGATGCCGACGAGCGTGGCCGCCAACGCTCCGAACGCGAGCGACAAAGCCGCCCGCTGCGGCAGCGCGGTCATCGGCACCCAGTAGGAAATCACGCCGCCGATGGTGCCGCCGAGGATGAGGCCTGCGATGATCCACTCGTAGCTGATGATGTCCTTGTGCATCAGCGTGCCGATGATGGCCATCAACATGCCCAGCTCCGCAGCCTTCATGCCGCGCCGCGCCGATTCGGGATGCGTCATGCAACGCAAGCCGTAGATGAACAGCAGCGATGCGAGGAGATAGCTGGCTTCGATGAAGTAGTGGGTCATGGCGTCCGGCTATTCCTTCTTCTGAGGCTCGGCGGCATCCTTCCGCTTGAAGAATTTCAGCGTCCGCTCGGTGATCCAGAAACCGCCCACAACGTTGATCGTGGCACATGTCACCGCCACAAATCCAAGCACCGTGCTCGTCGTGCTGTATTGCGCTCCGGCGGTGATCATGGAGCCGACGAGCGAGATGCCCGAGATGGCATTCGTCGCCGACATGAGCGGCGTGTGCAACAGGGGCGGCACGCGCGAGAGCACGAGATACCCGAGGAAGGCCGCGAGGCAGAAGATGTAGAGCGCGGGGATGAGCGTATCGGCGTTCATGATGACGAAGAGGCTTTGGATTCGACCAGCTTGCGCAGGCCATCGTGGCAGATCGCGCCGCCGTGCGTGACGAGGCAGTGCTGCAGAATGTCGTTCGCTGGATCGACCTTGAAGGTCTTTGCCTCCCGGTCCCAAAAGTGCTCCACCAGGTTCCCGAGGTTGTTTGAGTACATCTCGCTGGCCACTCGCGGCACGCGACCGGGGAGATTGCCAAAGCCGAGCACGCGCACATCGTTGACGAGCACTTCTTCTCCCAGCTTCGAGCACTCGACATTCCCGCCAGTCTCGACTGCCATGTCCACCACCACGCTGCCGGGCTTCATTCCTTGAACCATTGCCGTCGTGACGATGACCGGCGCCTTGCGGCCAAACACCTGCGCGGTCGTGATGACGAGGTCGGCCTGTGCACAGCGCTCGGCCATCACCTGCCGCTGCTTGTCGAGTTGCTCGGCGGTGAGTTCCTTGGCGTAGCCCTGTGCCGTCTGGCCCATCTCACCGAGATCGACTTTGACAAATTTTGCACCGAGAGATTTTACCTGCTCTTCGACCACCGGCCGCGTATCGAAGGCCTCGACAACCGCGCCAAGCCGCTTTGCTGTCGCAATCGCCTGCAAGCCCGCAACGCCGACGCCGATGATGAACACCTTGGCCGGTGCGATGGTTCCCGACGGTGTGCTCATCATCGGGAAAATACGATCGAGCCGGTTTGCGCCCATCGTCACCGCCACATAACCACCGAGGTTCGCCTGGGAGCTGAGCGAGTCCATCTTCTGCGCGATGGTGGACCGCGGGATCATCTCCATGCAGATTGCGCTCGCGCCAGTGGCCGCCACTTTCTGGAGCAGTCCGGTGTCGTTGAACGGATCGAGGTAGCTCACATGGATGCAGCCGTTCTTCAGGGCACCCAGATCATCCGACGACGGTTTCCGAAGCCTGAGGACCAGATCCGCCGACGAGAGCGATGTGTGGCGATCCGTCGAGACAGTGGCGCCCGCGTTCTGATAGTCGTCATCGGAGAAAAAGATGCTCCCGCCCAAGCCCGCCTCGATTTCCACTGCCGCTCCGAGCTTGATTAGCCTCGCCACTGTCGCGGGCACCACGGCTACACGTCGTTCAGTTTGATCCGGTTCTTTTGGGACAAATATCCGCATGTCAGGTTTTCACAGGTAGCCAATAGACACCACCGCGAAAGACAATCTTGCCAATCATCACACAAAAAATGCGGCGCGCCGCGATGCCGCATGGAGCCACCTTCCGAGCAGCCAAACAGCCGCTTTGGAGGATAGTATCCGGCGCGCGTTATTTCGCCGCCGGCATCGAAAGCACGTTCGCTGGAGCGGTGGGATTGGCTTTCAAGTAGGCGTCCACATCCTTGGTGACGATGACCTTGCCGCCCATGGTCATGAAGTGGCCTGGGAAGGTACAGACAAAGTCGAACTCCGTCTCCTTGTTTGGTGCGCGGAACTGGAGGCGCTCGGTCTGGCCGGGCTCAAGCATCTTGGTGGCTTCTTTGATGATCCCTTTGCCGACGGCTTTCTCGTCTGGGACATAGAGGCGGCCTTGTTTGTCGGGGCTTGGCGGCATGGTCATGGCTTTCATTCCGATGGCGGCGCGCTGGCCAGCCTCGGCGATGATGAGGTTGTGTGGCATGACGTCGTCGTTCTCGAAGATGATCTCGGTCTGCTTGCCGGCGGCCACGACAATGCGCGTGGTGTCGAAGCGCAGTTGCTCGCGCACGGTCTTGATGACGACGACATCGACACTGATCTGCCGCAACGCCTTGCGGATGGTGTCGCCTTGATCGGCGGGCAACAGCGCGGCGAGATCGCGTGCAAGCTGGATGGCGGCGACGTAATCGGCACTGGTGCGCTTGTTGGCTGGTTGCTTGCCGCTGTCGTCGAGGATGGCTTTCGTCAGCATCGCCGCGTCGTCGGCCTTCCACGCGCTTTGCAATCTGGCGAGGGCGTAGATGGCGGGGTTCAAGTGCTTGCCGGATTTGACGAAGCCTGCGGCAAGCGCATAAGCGGCGGGCGCATTGTCAGCGCCGAGCAGCGGCAGATTGCGCAGGGCGGTATCGACAAACTTGCCGTTCTTGTTTTCGGCGAGGCCGACGCTGGCGAGCGGGAAAAACTTCGCGCGCAGCGCCGGATCGGGAATGCTGCCAGCGGCTTCGAGTAGGGCGAGGCGCACGTTTTCATCGCCAGCGGACCAAGCGGCGTCGGGTGATCCATCAGCGATGACGAGCGCGCCGAGGCCCGCGCGGCGCTGCGTGCCGCCGGAGGATTTCGCGAGCTTTTCCAAAGCCGGGCGTGCCTTGGCGATCTCGCCAGCCTGCGCCGTGAGGATGAGTTTGGCGATGTCCTGGTTCGCTCCGTCCTTGTTGCCGTTCACGCGCTCAAGGGCGAGTGCCAGTTCAGTGATGCGGTCGGACTTGTTGAGTGCGACCAGTTCCGTCAGTGCCTTTTCGCGTTGGTCGGGCTTCGTGTCGATGCGATCAATCACCGCGGAGAAGACAGCGCCGGATTTGCCGAGCTTCATGAGATCGCCTGGCTTCACGAAGGCGAGGAGCCACTTCTGCGCCCTCGCGTCGTCGAGCAGCACGAGGTCTTCCACCTTCGGTGCGATCTGGCGCAGCGTTTCCTTCAGGCAATACTCGAGCGTGTAGTCGAGTTCCTTGTTCGTGATCGAAAGCGCGGTGCTGACCATTTCCTTGTCGCCCACGGGGAAGAACGAGCAGGCGCGCACCGCTTCGAGGCGGACGCGCATGTTGTCGTCCTGCGCGGCCTTGGCGATGATCTCGCGGACGTTCGGCACTCGATCGCGCTGATACAAGGCTACGCGCACAGCCTGAGCGCGGGCGCGAGGCTCAGGCGATGCGAAGACGGTGTTGATCAGGTCCGTGCTAACCACGTTGTGCCACTGGTGAACCCAGAGCGCCTCGAGAATGTGGTGCGCGTCCTCGGCCTTCTTCGGATCGAATTGCTTCACCCACTTCTGGACGGCGGCGATGACATCCTTCGTGTCGTGCTTATCGAGTTCGATCTTTGCGCGGAGACGTACCTCATTCTCGGGTTCCGTCAGCAGTTTGACCAGTTCGCTGACAGGCTGGCCGTGAATCTTCTTCACTTCCATCAATGGACGTCCTTCGTACGTCACGCGATACACGCGGCCCGAGGTATGGTCACGGTTCGGATCGCGCAAATGGTGCTGCATGTGGCCGATGATCGCGCAGCTCCAGTCAGCGAAGAAGAACGAGCCGTCCGGCGCAGTGCTGCCGCAGATGGGGCGGAAGGTGCCGATCTCGGCGGGATCGCCCTCGATGAAGGTGTTCATCTCCTTGCCGTCGCGCATGTAGGTGATGGTTGTGCCTTTGATGGCGGAGCCGTCTTCTTCCATCTTCACGCGATGGATGCCCTGGATGGAGATGACGTTGAAGTTGATGAAGTTACCGTTCCAGTCGTCGGGGAAGTGGCGACTGCTGAGGATGGTGGTCGCGGGGCAGGGGCGCGACGGGCGCTGCCAGAATTGCTGGTAATTGCTGTGCGCCACGGTGCCGAAGTCGCCGCCGTCGATGAAGCCGGAGAAGCCTGGGCCGTAATAATTCGCGTTGCCGGTGGCGTCGGTGATGAAGTCATTGCCCCAAGCGTCAAACACGCGGCCGTGCGGATTGGCGAAACCGTATGCTGCGTGGCGGATGAACTTCCCGGTGCGTGGCTCGTAGCGGTAAATGGAGCCGTTGGTGTTGCGCACGGGGCCCTGGGGCGTCTCGACCTGAGTGCGATGGAAGACGCCATCACTGCAATAGATCGCACCACCCGGCTCGTAGCACATCGCGTTTGTCTCATGGTGAGAGTCTGCGGCGCAAAGGCCGCTGAGCACGCGCTCGATCACATCGACCTTGTCGTCGCCGTTTGTATCGCGCAGCCAGAGCAAATCGGGTGAGCGCATGACGAGCACACCGTCTTTGTAGAACTGAAAGCCAGTGGGGCAATTGAGTTGATCGTAGAAGGTGGTGCATTTGTCGGCACGGCCATCGTTGTTCGTGTCTTCGAGGATGAGCAACTTGTCGCCGTCTTTGCTGTCGGGCGTGCGCTCGGGGTAGTTCTTCCAGGCGCTGACCCAGAGGCGGCCCTTTGTGTCGAAGCCCATTTGCACGGGCTTCACCAGTTCGGGGAACATCGCTTCCTCGGCAAAGAGCTGGATCTTCAATCCAGGCGCAGACTTGATCTTCTGGCGGATTTCCTCGCCGGATGGAAATGCGACGAGGCCAGTCTTCGGATCGACCTTGAAGCCACTCATCGGCGTCTTGTTGAAGCTGTCCGCGCCGACCGGAAGGTTTGTGCCGACTTTCTCCACCTTTGGCAGATTTGAATCATCGACCTGGCCTTCGCCGCCCTTGGCGATGGCCCACACGGCCGCTTCGCGGTTCGAGGTCATCAGATCGCGCACGCCCATCTCCTGCTGCATGACCTGATAGTTCGACACATAAGGCTTCGCGGGGTTCTTTTCATTTTGCTTCATGCCGCCGATGCCCGCCGCATACGCGAGGCCGGAGCGGCCGCCATAGACGTTGTAGCCATCGACGGTGCGGTAACGGCTGTGCCATACGTCATTGCGAGCGATGATTGCGGTGCGCAGTTTCTCGTAGCTGTCCAGGTTCGGGCCATTGTCGCCGAACACGCCTTTGAAGATCATCGGCGCGAGCATCTTGTCGCCCTCGCTGGTGAGGTGTATGCCGTTGAAGGTGAGCGGCTGCTTCGCATCCGCATACGCCTGCTGCGACGCGGTGAACAGATCGACAAAGGGCACCTTGTTCGCCTTCGCCACCTCGGCCATCGCCGCGACGTAGAGCTTCAAGTTCGCGTTGATCGGCGCGGGATCGGCGACATCTGGATTCGTGTGCTTCTCCGCCGCGATGGGCGACACGATCACCAGTCGCGGTGGTCCGCTCTTGGCGTAGGTGCTCTGCGTCGTGTGCTTGATGAACTCGTCGAGCTTTGCCTTGAAATCCGCCACGCCAGCCGCGCCCTTGAAGGACTCATTGAAGCCGTAGAAAGCCAGGATCACCGAAGCCTGAACCTTGCCCAGCCATTCATCGCGCGAGCCAAACTCATCGACGCGGTGCCAGGTGCCAACCTCGTCAGCCGCGAAGGCGATGTTCCGCATGACGATGTCCTTGTCCTGATTTGCAGCGTGGACCAGCGTGTCAAACCAAGCGCTGTGCTGCATCCGATCCGCCGTCGTGCTGCCGAGGATGGCGACGTGATCGCCCTTGTTGAGTTTCAATTGCGCTTGGGCGGCCAAGGAAATGCAGAAGGTGAGGACGAGGGTGACGAGTTTTTGCTTCATGGGAAAGAGGGGCGGCTATTACGAATGCCGAGAAACATGTATTTCCACCTGCGAGGCAGTTTTTGGCCCGGAATGCACGAGTGGAAGCGATTGCGCGAAAAGTTTAGCGAGGCTGAAACGATTGCTCCGCATGTCCCGCCAATTCGTCTGTGTTGTCGCCGCCCTCTCCTGCTTCCAAGTCGCAACATGGGCGGATGAGGCACCGAGGGCATTTGTGAAACCGGGTGAGCGCGGCACCATCGCCATTCCCAGCTCCTGCGAGCGGTCCGATGCCGAGCAACTGAAGCTCCGGCTTCACGCCTCCGAGAATCCGCCACCGTATGACGTGAGCAAAGAGATCTTTGAGGTCGTCGTGCCTGAGAAATACAGAGCGGGCAACCCGCACGGACTCTTCATCTGGATCGGAGCTGGAAATTCGCCGACGATCCCGAAGGAATGGGAAGCCGTGCTCGCAGCAAAGAAACTCATCTTCGTCGGCGCGCGGAACTCAGGCAACCCGCGCAGCATCTTCGACCGAATGCGCATGGCCATTGATGCGAACGCCCATCTCCGCTCGCTCTATGACATCGACGGTCGCCGTGTTTATGTGTCGGGCTTTTCCGGTGGATCCCGCGTCGCCAGCATGTTGGGGGTGGCCTATGCCGAGATGTTTAGCGGCACCGCCTGCTTCATGGGAGTGAATTTCTACACCGACGTGAAGGGCGGGGACGGGAAGACCTACGGGCTGAATTACATCCCGGACGATGAAGTCGCCGCGCTGGCCAAGAAATACTGCCGGTACGCGCTGGTCACGGCTGAGAAGGATTTCAATCTCGCCAACACCCGGGCTGCATTCGAGCAAGGATTTCAAAAAGAGGGCTTTGCAAACGCGAAGCTCTTCGAGGTGCCCGCCATCGGGCATCAACCCCCATCGGGCGAGTGGCTGGCGAAGGCTATCGGCTACCTGGACGAAGGCAAGCAGATGGCCCAATGAGAGGAGGCTTGCCGCCCCCGAGTTCAATCGCGGTGATGTATTGGCCCGAGATTAGGGGTGAACATTTTAAAAGTGCCGATTTTCGGGCCGTGCGCTTGTTGCTTCAAAAGTAAATGACACCGGCGAGTTGGGAGGAAGAGGGGATCGTTGCCTCAGAAGTGATGACACCGAGGGTTAGGTGGGCAGCAACGGGCGCAGGGCGGCCTCCAGCCGTCGGTTCAGTTCAAACGGGTTGAGCGCTTTGCGCATGGCTCTGAGTTCAGTCTTCTTCGAAGGGCTGATGGCGTCGCTGGCTAGCAACCTGTCGCAGGGTGTCAGGGGCCGGTCGTGGCGCCTTTTCACTTTCGCTCCGTGCCGGTCTTTGCTCACCAGTTTG
>Ga0075163_10002019_pt1 | contig 27295 bp, 24 predicted proteins | sample JI1023141ADNA_FD_71478 | JGI IMG/M metagenome (GOLD analysis project Ga0075163, IMG submission 71478) | Wastewater effluent complex algal communities from Wisconsin, to seasonally profile nutrient transformation and Carbon sequestration -... | ecosystem: Engineered > WWTP > Effluent > Algae...
AAAAAAAACATCTGCCACTAATCCATCATAAGAAACGGTATCACCTTGTGGTGTTCGATCGGATTCGTCCATTAAATCTGGATGTGCCGCCCAATTGGTTAATAGAGCATAATCTATTTGATTCGTTTTTAGATCTTGGTAGCTGTAATTCGGCTTGTAGGTTTTGCAAGATAGGAAGAAAATTAGGACCAAAAGACTTATGTATTTTTTCATTATTAAAGATTTAAGTGTAAATAAAACATACTTCTTTTTCATACTTATAAACAAGAATTACATCATCACTATTTATTAACGTTTTAATCTTGTACTCCGTCCGTCAATCATTACTATTTAATTTCAGGACAGAGTACAAGATGGTAGTATTTCTTAAATCATATCTTCTGGCTTCACCCACGCATCAAATTCTTCAGATGTAAGATACTTGAGATCAAGGGCTGCTTGCTTCAATGTGCTACCTTCTTTATGTGCTTTTTTGGCTATTTCTGCTGCTTTGTCGTATCCGATTTTTGTATTCAAAGCGGTGACAAGCATCAACGAATTGTCAAGGTTGAATTTTATTCTCTGTACATTGGCTTCTATGCCTACTGCGCAATGTTCATTAAAGCTGACACATGCATCTCCTATCAAATTTGCAGACATCAAGAAGTTGAATATCATAACCGGCTTGAAAACATTGAGTTCGAAGTGTCCACTCATTCCACCTATATTGATAGCTACATCATTACCCATCACTTGGGCCATAGCCATGGTCAAAGCTTCAGACTGAGTAGGATTGACTTTTCCTGGCATGATAGATGATCCAGGTTCGTTTTCTGGAATTGTAATCTCACCGATACCACATCTTGGACCTGATGCCAACATTCTGATATCATTTCCGATTTTCATCAGAGATACAGCTACAGTTTTTAATGCGCCATGTGCTTCTACAATAGCATCATGAGCAGCCAAACCTTCAAATTTATTTTTTCCTGTGATGAATGGAAGGCCTGATATTTCTGCTATTTTTTTAGCTACCAATACATCGTAACCTTTTGGCGTATTGAGTCCTGTTCCTACAGCCGTACCACCAAGAGCTATTTCAGAAAGGTGTTTGTAGGTGTTTTTAATGGCTGCAATACCATGATCTAGTTGAGATACATATCCACTCAATTCTTGTCCTAGAGTCAATGGAGTCGCATCCATAAAGTGGGTACGTCCTATTTTCACTACTTTCATAAATTTTTTAGACTTCTCCTTCAAGGTATCTCTCAGTACTTCTAATCCTGGCACAGTAACATCTACCAATACTTTGTATGCAGCAATGTGCATAGCTGTAGGAAAAGTATCATTTGACGATTGAGATTTATTCACATCATCATTTGGATGTAGTACTTTTTTATCATCAGCTAGCGAACCACCATCTATGACGTGGCCACGATTGGCGATGACTTCGTTTAGGTTCATATTTGACTGCGTACCTGATCCTGTTTGCCAAACTACGAGTGGAAATTCTTCATCCAGTTTGCCAGTCATAATCTCTTTACAAACCTTCTCAATTAGTACTTTTTTGTTTTTTGGGAGCACACCAAGATCATGATTGGCTTGGGCTGCAGCCATTTTAAGGACAGCAAATGCGCTTATAATTTCCTTTGGCATTCTATGACCACCGATTTTGAAATTTTCGGATGATCTTTGCGTTTGAGCACCCCAATATTTATCAGCAGGTACATTGATATAACCCATACTGTCTTTTTCTTTTCTGAACTTACTCATATTTATGTGATTATTGTGTTATATTATATTAGATGGCAAATTTACAAACTTTATAAAAAATCATACTACGTATATGCTACAACTTCTGTGAAAAGTAATTAAAATCATAATTTATTAGGATTGTTTGGATATATATTTTTCTTTAAAATCACTTTTTTATACCCTTCGTCTATGAAAAATGGACTTTGATAGATTAGTCAGAAAGCTACTGCAACTTCCTTTTCTTTCATCTCGTCATTGACCTATAAGTATTTTTATAAATCTTAAAATTTTAACAAGATGAACCACTTCATGTACTTTTTTTTGCTTTTTTCTACACTTACCTTGTCCGCCCAATCTATAAGTGGCACCATTCAAGATAATAATTTGCCCGTTTCATTTGCAAATGTGATGTTATATAAATCAGCGGATACTACACTAGCCAAATTTACATATTCTGATGATGATGGTAAGTTTGTTTTAGACAATGTCTCCAATGATACTTACTACTTACAAGTGTCATATGTAGGACTTCAAGATTATAAAAGCGAGCCATTCCAGTTTGAGTCGAAGGATAAAAACTTAGGTAATATCAATATGACTGCGGGTGCTGTAAGTCTTAACGAAGTTGTTGTGACCGCTTCTAAACCTATGATGGAAGTCAAGCCTGATAAATTGGTATTGAATGTAGCAGGAAGTGTTTTGGCTTCTGGAGATGATGCACTCAGCCTTTTGCGAAAAGCGCCTGGTGTACTTGTAGATAATAATGAAAATATTTCTCTGCTGGGAAAATCTGGTTTGGTTATTTACATTGATGGTAAACCTTCGCCACTGACTTCCACGGAACTTGCTAATATGCTCAAAAATATGTCATCAAATGATATCGAAAGCATAGAAATCATTTCCAATCCATCTGCAAAATACGAAGCTCAAGGTACTGCTGGTATTATTAATATCAAAAGAAAAAAGTTAAATAAAGATGGTATCAATGGATCTGCCAATGCAGCTGTAAGACAAGGAGAAACATTTGGATTTAATGGTGGGCTGAACCTGAATTTTAGAAATGAAAAAGTAAATGTATTCGGAAATGCAGGCTATTTTGATAGTGATAATAGCAATTATAATGATTTTTTCAGAACCCAAAATGATCTTGGATTTCATACCTATAATAAAAGTCAAAACAACAGCAAAGGGTATAATGCCAAAGTAAGTACGGATTACTATTTGAGTAAAAAGAGTACATTAGGGTTCATTGCAGAGCATCAAGAAGATGATTTTTTCATGACTAATGCATCCACGACGAGTATGGGTAATCCAACTTTTACTCAGATAGATTCACTATTACTCAACGATGCAATAAATATAGCAGACTCTAAAAATAGCAATATTAATGCAAACTATTATTACGATGGTGGGAATGAAACTACTTTTAATGTAGATGCAAATTTAGGAAGATTTAGTAGAAACAATAATTCTTATACGCCCAATTTGTACACTACAGCTGATAGAAATACCATAACAAGTAGGTTTGAAACACGTAGTATTACGCCAACAATTATTGATATTATGTCTGTAAAAATGGATTATGAACGAAAACTAGGAAAAGGTAAAATCTCTGGTGGACTAAAGTCTTCCATGGTTGCCACTGACAATACATTCAACTTTTTCAATATCGAAGGCAAAGAAGAGATTCTGAATGCAAATTTTAGTAATAGATTCAAATATGATGAGTGGGTAAATGCCGCTTACGCCAATTATGCCATACAAATAAAAAAGGTAGGCGTCAATGCTGGGTTAAGGGTAGAAAATAGTAATACAAAAGGCGATCTAATAGCTATGAATCCATCCAATAATAAGTTGGTTAAGCGAAATTATACAGACTTTTTTCCATCATTTGGGTTGTCTTATAGTCCTAATGATAAGCATAGTTTGCAAGCTAGTTATGGTCGTAGAATCAATAGACCAAATTACCAAGATCTCAATCCTTTCGAATTACAATTGGATCAATTAACATTCGAAAAAGGAAATGCATTCTTAAATCCTGAATATACAGACAATATTCAGCTTACACATACATATGCTTATAAGTTTACAACTACATTAACCTATAGTCACACATCAGATGTGATCACAAGGTTGGTAGATACATCTGGTTTGAAAGGTTCATTTATCACATGGGACAATATTGCCTACAGAAAGATATATTCGGTAGGATTTAGTGCGCCGATATCAATAACTGATAAGTGGAGCACATTTACCAATTTTAATGGCATCCATACTAGAAATAATGCTCAGTTTGAAGATGGTAAAACGATCAATCTCAATGTCAGTTCATTTAATATGTATCATCAGCAGTCATACAATTTTAACAAAGGTTGGAGTGTTGAAATATCTGGTTGGTACACTTCGCCTTCAATATGGGAAGGTACTTTTACGATGAATGAGATGTGGTCAGCAGGTGCAGGTGTTAGCAAAAAGTTTGCTGGAGATAGAGCGAAAGTGACATTGAGTTTTGATGATATCTTCAAAACCAATGTATGGAGTGGCGAAAGTAGATTTGGCGGGCTCAACATGGATGTTAGTGGAGGATGGGATAGTAGAAGAGTACGTTTAAATGTCAACTATAGTTTTGGCAAACAATCTAAGTCTGCTGAAAGGAAAAGAAGTACAGGTGCAGAAGATGAGCAAAATAGAATCAAAAAGGGATAGTAAATCCTAAAGAGCATACATAGTTGTTTTGTTGGTAAAAAAGGGATGGCTTAAAGTAGTCATTCCTTTTACCTTTAATTCGGGAGGATTGTCTAGGAGTAAATCTCAATTTGGAGCGTAAACTGATTTAAAATTCATTTTGTCATCTTTAGGGTCTTGGGAAAACAAAAGGAAATTTTAACTAAGTGCAGTTTTGGGATATAGACCCTTGTTTAGTAATATTTATATGAGAGTTGTAATGAATATTTCTTATTTATTAGGCTGAAAGAATAATAAGCCAAAATATTAAACTGATAAATCTGAGAATAAAAAAAGGGATGAAAATTAAAATTTCCATCCCTTTATAAAATCTATCTAAAAACTTTTACTTTGTACGTTCTCTAGATTTTGCTGAATAATTGATTTTCAACTGTCCTGCTTTTCTTAAAGATGTTTTTACATCACCCACGATTCCCATTGTAACCTCGCTATCCACTTTCATCGAAGTTATGATGGCTTGTCTTTGGCTTTCAGGAACCGTTGTTTTGAATTTCTCCAAAAACAATGGAATTTCATCTGGATTAGCAAACTTATCTCCAAGCTGAATCCTTGGTTTTGTACCTGCCTTTTCTTTGTATTTAGGGGTGGGTCTACCGATAAATACAAAATTCACTAATGTCTTCTTTTCCAATTTTGTCAACTCAGATGCCTGTGGTGTATTGGTGGTTACCATCAATTCTGTATCCCGCATCTTAGTTACGACCATGAAAAAGAAAAGCAACATGAATACGATATCCGGGAGGGATGCCGTAGAAATAGCTGGCTGAGCATTACCTTGTTTCTTTTTAAACTTTGACATAACTTATTATTTTAAAATTGTCAATAAATTATTTTTCTTCACCAAATTTCGTAGGCTCTGCTTCAGATATAACCAACGGAATTGCATCTGTGATCTCAGACCGCTGTGTTTTATTCAGTTCTTCGAGAGGCTTACCGAATTTAACCATTGCGGCTTCTTCCCATAACTCGTTGTATGCTGCTTTAAGCTCATTATATACTTCAAGGTATGTCCCATATTGCGTTCCACGGTCATTTTTTATGGAAATAATTGCTTTTGCAGGTTCTTCAGACATATTTTCTAATTTTTGAGGATTAGAAATAAAGATCTTAGTGTTATCCTTTAGCGTTTTGATATCCATCGGCTCACCTCTTACCAAAAGCTGATTACTTGCATTTACTAACACAGAATAAACATTTCTAGTGTTTAATTTCATTTCTGGTGGTGGTTCATCAGACCAAGGTGGTAACTTAACAAGTACACCTTTATCTTCAGCTATTGTGGTAGTAACGAGAAAGAATATAAGCAGTAGAAAGGCAATATCTGCCATTGAACCTGCATTTATCTCGTTAACCATTCTATTCTTTTTAGCCATAATATTTAAAATTTAGATATTATTTAAAGAAATTTCTGATCTCAGATACTATAATCGCTAAAACTGCAACTGCTGAAAGTCCAAATAAAACATAAAGTCCAGCAGAAATAAATTTACTTAGACCTTCCGTAATATAGAATGGATCTTTACTCCAATAAGCTCCAAATCTACCTCCACTATCATAAGATGCAGTACTATAAAGTATGAAAAAAACCACTATCAAAACTCCAAAGCCTATTAAAAATTTTGATCCTGATTTAAAGTTTCTGATCAAATCCCAGAATATACCTACCAACATTAAAGCTATACAAAGTATTCCCAAAAATATAGTAATATACAAACCAGAATTAAAAAAATTAATTTGAGACTTATCTTCCATTGTAGTAAGATCTGTGCTCATATCATAACCCGCAGAATTAAATCCTTGGATGATACCTACGGCAAATATCAGAATACAGAGTAAGCCGAAGCCTACAGCGAATGCTTCACCGTGTTTTACCAATTTATTATACATATTATTAAATTTAAAAGTAACGGATGAAATTATTTAAATACTCTGTTTCTTGACATTACTTCTACCAATCCAATAGAAGCATCTTCCATTTTGTTTGTGATACTGTCTACTTTTGATACGATATAATTATAAAATATTTGAAGGATAATTGCTGCTATCAAACCAAATACTGTTGTCAAAAGGGCAACTTTGATACCACCAGCAACAACTGTAGGAGAGATATCTCCAGCCGCTTGGATCTTATCAAATGCTTGGATCATACCTACAACCGTACCTAAGAATCCTAACATCGGCGCAAGAGCAATAAAAAGAGAAATCCAAACAAGTCCTTTTTCTAAAAGTCCCATTTGAACAGAACCATAAGAGATAATTGCTTTCTCAACAGCTTCTGGACCTCCTGAATGATTTCTAAGTCCTTCATACAATACACTTGCTGCTGGTCCAGGAGTTGCTTTTGCTACATCTTTAGCACCTTCGATATCACCGTTAGAAAGTTTCTCCTCGATTTTTTGTAATAATACATCTGTATTGGTTGATGCTATATTAAGTGTGATAATACGCTCAATACAAAATGCAAGACCAAAAATCAAACAAACAAGTACAGAACTCATCCAAATCCAATCTCCTTCGATGAATTTTTCTTTTAATGTCTGAAATGCACCTCCTCCTTCTGGAGCTGCTGCTGCAGCAGCTTCTTGAGCCATAACATCAATAGCACCCACAGCAGATGCCACCATAAATACTCCGATTAAAAATAAAAGTTTTCGCATGATTTGTTAATTTACGTTTTTAGATAAATAAAAAAAATTCAAAAGAAAGGTTAAAAATATAAAATTATTTAATTCTGAAAAAATTCCTACCAAATATTTTTGCGGAGAGTGAGGGATTCGAACCCTCGATACCCTTTTGAGGTATACACACTTTCCAGGCGTGCTCCTTAAACCGCTCGGACAACTCTCCAACAGTGCAAATGTTCAAAAATTACTTTTAATATCAAAACATATTTTTTCTATACTTATTTTCGTAATACACAAGTATCAGATATTCAGATGTTTGTAATAATATTATTTTTAAATTAATATTGTCAAAACCACACTTTCTACGCTAAAATGTACTTTTAGTTAAATTTTACCACTTTTGGCAATTACTAATACTCTTAAGATTCGACTATTATTGTTTATGGTGTGACCCTAAATAATTTATTTGCATTAAATGTCGTCACCGCGCCTATTTCTGATTTAGTTAATTCTTTTACTTCAGCGATTTTTTCAGCTATTACTGAAATATATGCACACTCATTTCTTTTGCCGCGATAAGGGACCGGACTAAGATATGGCGCATCTGTCTCTAGGACTATGTTTTCCAATGGAATGTCAGCAACCACTTTGTCAACTCCTGCATTTTTGTAGGTGATTACACCGCCAATACCCATAAGAAATCCAGTATTCATTATTCTTTTTGCTTGGTCCAATGTACCATTGAAACAATGAAATATACCTGAGAGACTTCCATCTTGCATTTCTGTAACTATATCTATAGTGATGTCTAATGAATCTCTTGAATGTATTACGAATGGAATGCCATGTTCTTTTGCCAAAGCTATCTGTCTTCTGAAAACTATCTCTTGTTCTTTTGCAAATGTCTTATCCCAATACAGGTCTATACCAATCTCCCCAACTCCCGCGAATGCATGATCAGAAAGATATTTTTCGACCATAGCCAATTCGTCTTGATAATTTTCCTTCACATAACAAGGATGAAGGCCCATCATGGCGTGGCAATTTTTATGCTTTTCGGCAATTCTCATTATTTCACCAATAGAAGTACTATCAATGTTGGGCATGTAGATATCTGTAATGCCCGCAATTGCTGCATTGGCCAACATATTTTCTAAGTCATCTTTGAATTCTTCACTGTAAATATGTGCATGTGTGTCTATAAACATTACTTTTGCGCCTTAAATGGATTTAAAAATTTTGGCAAAGAAACAAAAATATTATGTGGTTTGGGAAGGTTTGACGCCAGGAATCTATCTTTCGTGGGAAGATTGCCAAAAACAAATCTTTGGTCAAGCAGCTGCAAAGTATAAAGCTTTTGACTCCATGGCCGAGGCAGAGTATGCAAGTAAAAGAAAGTATCACGAGTTTATTTCGAAGGCAAGTAGCAAAACGATAGTCAACGAATCTAAAAGCAATATACTACCTGATAGCATTTCAGTAGATGCGGCTTGTAGTGGCAATCCTGGTGTGATGGAGTATCAATGTGTAGAAACGATGTCTAAAAAACAAATTTTCCACCAAGGACCTTTTAAGGATGGTACTAATAATATAGGTGAGTTCCTAGGTTTGGTGCACGCATTAGCTTTGTTGAAAAAACATGAAAATGATCATACAGCTATATACACGGATTCTATCACCGCTATGAGTTGGGTAAAGAATAAAAAAGCAAAAACTAATCTTGCACTTACGAAGCACAATGCGGTGATATTCGATCTGATTGAAAGAGCTGAAAGTTGGCTAAAAACCAATACATTCAAAAATAAAATCATTAAATGGAATACGGAATCGTGGGGAGAGATACCAGCTGATTTCGGACGTAAGTAAATCTTATAATCTCGCAAATTTCAACTTGTAATCTGCTTTTACCTTACCTGATTTGATATCACCAAGCCTTCTTTGAATCAATTTTTTCTTCAATGGTTTGAGCTTTTCGACAAATAAAACACCTTCTATATGGTCATATTCGTGTTGGATAACTCTGGCATTGATACCTTCATAAATTTCGTCGTGTTTATTAAAGTTTTCATCATAATATTGAATGCGTACTTTTTTAGGTCGTTCCACATCACCACGAATGTCAGGTATACTTAGACAGCCTTCTTCATAAGACCATAAATCTCCTGCTTCTTCTATCACTTGTGCGTTGATAAAAACTTTTTTAATACCTTCTTCTTTTTTATCATCATCCATGATTTGGATAGAATCAATGATAAACAATCTTATTGAAAGCCCTATTTGAGGCGCTGCAATACCCACTCCATAAGCAAAATACATGGTTTCCCACATATCATCTATAAGCTTAGTCAAGTCAGGATACTCGCTATTAATATCAGAAGCTTTCTTTTTTAACACAGGTTGCCCGTAAGCAAATATTGGTAAAATCATAAATTCTAAATGTGTTTTAAATATCTCTGCAAAATGACGACAGCACTTACTCTATCTACTAGACCTTTGTCCTGTCTTGTTTTTTTCTTGGCACCTCCATCCATGATAATCTGTTTGGCGTGTACGGAAGAAAACTGTTCATCGGCAAAGTCAATCGCAATTTCAGGCCATTTGGCACTGAACGACGACGCAAAGATATCAATATTCTTTTTTAAGGAGGTAAAATTCCCATCTTTATGTACGGGAAGCCCTATTACAAGTTTTTCTACCCGCTCTTCTCTTATATATTTTTCGAGAAAAGTAAATATTTGAGGTGTTTCTACGGTTGCAAGTGCAGTAACAATGATCTGAAATGGGTCAGTTGTAGCTATTCCACATCTAGTTGTACCATAATCTATACATAATATTCTCGCCATGTTGGAACAAAAGTAAGGGTTTTAAAAGGAATTAATCGCAAAAAACAGTTGGTTCATCGGATTTTCTATTCGAATGTCATCTTTTAGGAACTTACATGTGTACAATAATGTTTAAATATCCGAATCAATAAAATAACAAAAATGATAATCGCTTTAGTAGTTTTAGTAGTTGTGGGCATCTTAGTAATGTCAATGTATAACAAATTGGTATCACTCAAAAATAGAGTTCTAGAAGCTTGGAGTGGTATTGATGTCCAATTGAAAAAAAGATATGATCTCATCCCTAACTTGGTAAACACTGTAAAAGGTTATGCAGCACATGAAAGTGGTACTCTCGAAAAAGTTATCCAAGCTCGTAATCAAGCCATGGCTGCAGGAAGTGGTGGCTCTATAAATGATCAAGTGCAAGCTGAAAATGCCTTGTCAGGTACACTTAAATCTTTATTTGCATTGTCAGAAAGTTATCCAGATCTTAAAGCAAATACAAGTTTCCTAGCTTTACAAAGCAGCCTTGCTGAGATAGAAGAAACCCTTCAGAATGCTCGTAGATATTATAATGCACTTGTAAGAGACAACAATACAGCAGTAGAAAGTTTCCCATCTAATCTAATCGCCAATAATTTCAATTTTGAGAAATTTGATTTCTTCGAGATAGAAAATGATGCTGAAAGATCAAATCCTGTTGTACAGTTCTAATTCAGAATTAAAATTAGTAAGTCAATTTTCATAAGCAGGCTTGTTTGTGGAGATTGGCTTATTTTATGAATATAATTAAAAAATTCATGTTCCCAATCAAAAAATCATTGATGGCTTCTATAAGATATTTTTTTGTACTAAGCTTTTTGTTTATTGTATCGTTTGTGAAGGCAGAGAATTTTGTCATAAGCGATTATAACATTGACATAAAAGTGTACGGCTCCAAAGCCATGTTTGAAGTTACAGAAATTATCACTGTTGACTTTAGCGAACCTAGACGAGGTATTTTTAGAAATATTCCATACCAAGTTAGGGTAGATGGCGAAATCGTAGAATTGGATATTTATGATGTGGACGTGGAAGGCTTTAAATACGACACTTATCGTGAAGGAAGTCAATATGTCATAAAGATTGGAGATAAAAATGTCTATGTAGAAGGTAGACAGACTTACAAAATTACTTATAAAGTCAAAAATGCATGGATATTTGCAGACGAACATACAGAGTTCTACTGGAATTTTGTAGGTGATCAAAGTCCAGTAGAAATTCAGTCTATTAAATATTCAGTAACACTGGATGAAGCACTACCGATGTCAGAATCAGATTACAGTATTTACACAGGAGTGAGAGGAGCTCAAGGAAAAGATGCAAATGTCAATTATTATATAAATAAGTTCGAAGGTAAATCTACTAGAACTTTTGCACCAAATGAAGGATTGACACTAGCTATCAAGTTGCCAAAGGAGTATATCAAAAGACCATCCGAATGGGAAGTTTTATGGGCGAAATATGGTTTAGCTGGCATAGGTGGGATCTTATTTTCAATCATCACAGGATTATTTTACAGAACTTGGAGCCGATACGGCAAGGATTATCCAATTGTAAAAATGGTACAATACACGATTCCAAAAGACATCAATCCAGCAGAAGCTGGTGTGATCATCGATGAAAAAGCGGATAATGTTGATATCTTAGCGTTGCTTCCTTATTGGGCACATAATGGTATTTTGCAAATCAGGAGAATACCTAAAACTTGGGGTAAAGATGACCACGAATTGATCAAAATAGCTGAACTACCAGCTGAGTCTGGCCCTTATGAAAAGATAGTTTTTGAGGGACTTTTTGCAAGTAGTGACAAAGTATTGGTAAGTAGTTTAGAAAATGAATTTTACCAAACGCTACAAACGGCCAAAACATCACTCAAAACGCATCTCAACGGTATGGGTGTTTACTATCCAGTTTCTGTAAAAATGCAGTTTTATACAGGTGTTGTTTCCTTCATTTTGGCAGTTGCTGCTATAGGTTTGGGTATAGCATTTCAATCAATAGCGCTAGGTGCTGCTTTGGGATTAAGTAGTATCATCGGTTTTATTTTCTCAAATTATATGCTTAAGAAAAATGAAAGAGGTGTACAGCTTTACCAGCAAGTAATTGGTTTTAAGATGTTTGTAAAAGCTGCTGAAAAGGATAAACTCGAATGGTTGCTCAAAGAAGATCCCGATTATTTTGAAAAAACACTGCCTTATGCTATGATTTTCGGTTACGCTAAGCAATGGAGCAAAAAATTTGATGGTCTCACCGTGCCTGCTCCAAAATGGTATGTAGGACCTACAGGTATGTATTATCATGGGAGTTCTTTTTCACCATCCGAATTTGGTGCCAGTTTTGACAGTAGTATCCATGATATCCAAAGTGTATTCACAAGTGTACCAGCATCATCAGGTGGTGGCGGTAGCTTCAATGGAGGCGGTAGTTCTGGTGGTGGATTCGGAGGTGGCGGAGTCGGTAGCTGGTAGAGTTATTGTAATACACTAATGAATGGTATAAAGGATATTAAAATATTTTATTGAATAACAAACTTCCTTTTTGCAGATGTTTTTAGTCCTGTATGCTCAATAATGGCAACTACTTCGATTTCCTTTTCTCCAAGTGTCTCGTTTGATGTGATCCAGGATTGACTTATAGAGAGTTGTTTGCCATGAGTATGTTTATCAATGATTGATTGTTGGGTTTTAGTGGCTAAGTCATGTATTATTATTTCGTAACCATGCATACTTACATCAGAAGTAATTATTGCTTCGATATATAGAGTGTCGCCTTTTGAGATAGGGAGATTTTCCACAGGTTTTGATATTGAAATTTGAGTGTTTTTGAGATCTAATTCTGCACTTTCATCTTTGCTACATGATAAAGTAAATATAGAAATTAAAATGATTGTTAAATATTTTGACATTTTAAATGTTTTATTCTGAAAAGATAGGATTTGAAATAAAAGTATAATCTGTTAGTGTTTGTAGAAAAGTGATGATTTTTTGTTTTTCTACATCAGACATTGGAATACCCAATTTACCATTAGAAATTAAATTTTTATCAAGATTAGGATGATAGATCATGCCTTTATCATAATGATCCAAAACTTGTTCAAGTGTTCTAAATCGACCATCGTGCATGTAAGGATAAGTAAGAGCAATGTTTCGCAATGAAGGCACTTTAAACTTGTAGTTATCTTCTTCATTTAAGGTGATGCGACCAAATCCGAAGTCGTCGCTAACAATTTCTAGACCATTATTGCGCAAACTGAAATCTGTAAAAAGCGGTTCTGTATGACATGATGCACATTTTGCTTTGAATATCTGCAAGCCATCTTCTTCATCTATTGTGAAACTAACTTTTCCCTGACGATATTGATCATATTTTGAATCATCACTTACTAACATGGTCATATATTGAGTGAGTGCATAGAAAAGCTGCTGTGATTCGATAGGCTTTTCTCCAAAAACAGATTGAAACCTTTGCACATATTTAGGATGTTTTTTTAGCTTCTGAATGACATTCTCTAGAGTTTCGCCCATTTCTACATCATTTGTGATAGGCGCAAATGGCATCACTTCTATGTGGTTAATCCCACCGTCCCACATAAAAATTGGCTGCCAAGCAAGGTTAAACATTGCAGGACTATTCCTATCACCCATTTTTCCATCAATACCAAAACTCATTCTAGTGTTGTGATCAGCAAAAGCATGGCCTTGTGAATGGCAAGATGCACAACTTATAGTACTGTCTATAGAAAGAATTGGGTCAAAAAACAATGCTCTTCCTAGTTCAAAACCTTCTTTGGTCAGTGTGTTTTTGCCGAATTTGTAGTATGGCTCTGGAAAATAATCAGGGTAAGCCAGACCGAAGTCCGACTTATCCTGATCTTTCTGACATGAAGTGCCCCATATCAGTAAAAAAAACAATAAAAACCTGATCTTATGGCGGATCATTATATTTGTCTTTTAGTTGTGAATATGATCAAATCTCACAGCATCATAATAGTTGCTAGACATAGATTTTGCAAGTGCGTTTGGCATCGTATTTACACTTTTCACCGATAATTTTTCTGCACCATGCCATAATCTTGCTGGATTTGCAACCATATGTATTTCAGCTTCTCTATCACCATCTACAACTAAAGCGGTAGTACCAAAATTATATGATTTTGAGGTTTGTACTTTATTTTCACCTTTGAATCCACCTAAGTGAAAAGTAAATGTGCCATTAGCCGCAGTAGGAGCTGTACCTTCTGCTTTCAACATAATATATCCAGAATTCCAACTCCAAAACATTCCTTTTGCTGGGTCTAGTACACCAGATTGAGCACCAGAAGTGTTTCTAGTGCTATCCACACCAAAAGTCATTTCTACATCTGTATATTCTCCACCAGGTACGTTTGGAATAGTGACTAAATTACTGCCTGATGGATCAGCATCAACGATAAAATAGCTTTCTGGCATAGCATACCAGCTACCATCTTTTGCTTTTAATCGTACATTTGACACATAATATTTAAAGATGTTAAAAGTCATTTTTTCATTTAACATGGGATGAGTGAGTTCTTTGTTGAGAGAAAATGCTTCTTCTGTAGCTCCCCAAACATGGTCAAAAGCAATAGTGACATTTCCTTCATGGAAGTGGTCAGTGTCATCATGATCATCATCTTTTTTGCATGATGTGAATGTCAAAGCGATTGCTGCGATCAAAATAATTAAGAAATTTAAAAACTTCATTTGTTGTGATTTAAAAGATTAATTAATGATTTAGGAGATATTCCTATTTTTTTGATTATAAAACTTGTTAAAAAATATACATTGATTGTACTGTGAATCTATTTTTACTTGTAATATTGCCATCTGCAATATTTTCATAAATGACTGGTTGGAATTGAATACCAAATGTCATATTTGGTGTAAATATGTCAATGCCTACCTGTCCATAAAAACCTTCACCACCAGATAAGTCAAGGTTTAGTCCTTCATGATTATCTTGAAATGATTTTTCAATATTGAAACCTATGTTTGGCATCAACACTACTTTAGAAAAGTCTATTTTGTAAAACAGTTTCGCTGCGTTGGTAAACCTATTTCCAAATCTAAAATTCAGATTATTTGTTAGATTATATCTATAACTACTCTCTATTGACAGTCCAAAATCTTGGTATTTAATGATATAATTCAAATTGGCTAATATATCAACAGACCCACTTCCGAGTTGTGCACCAGGGATATAAGTTCCATCTGATGTAATTACATCATGACTTCCTGTAGGTAATTTAATCCCACCACCTACTTGAAGGTTCTGTATTATAGGTAATGAAGATGACTTTCTTTGGTTTATAATAGCATACATGGCTATTATGCTGACGTCTCCCAGTCCATTTTGTTTGAATATTTCCCCATTTTCCTTTTTGACTACACTGTTGTAAGGTATAAACCCAAACATCTGAATTCTTTCTGACAAAACTATTCTTCCCCAAAGATCTAGATTTTGGAAATGTTCATTACTTGTTGTCAGTTTGTCTGTACTGAATACTGGTGGATGCAACGTTTGAAATGATTTTGTGCCATATCTTACACCTAAAAAGTGCTTTTGAAATTGTGGTAAAATACCGAATTGTAGACCAGAGATAGAACAACCACAAACATCACATGCATGGGCTCCCAAAGAAATGCTAAGTAACAAGAAAGTAAAAAAATATTTGAATTGCTTCACAAACACTCGAATTAATAATTGATTTAATTGAATAAGATTTATTCATAAAAGGTACCAAAATGTTTGATTGTCTAGAATAATCTATTTCAAAACCGGATGTTACTGGTTTATTCTAAGAACAAAAACAATTAATTGGATTTTCTGACCTTTTGATGAAGAATCAAATTCGATACAGATACTTGTCTGTTGTAAACGATAAGATGTGTTTTGAGAATCAACTCATTTAATCACAAGTAAATACATATGATGGCTAAAATAGCTATGATAGCTCAAAACCAATAACGTTACACAGATTTCCTAGGAAGGAATAGAATTGTCTGGTGGTGTAAATATAAATGAATGGTGAAGATGGAAATAGTTTTTTTGATAAAATTGGAAGTCGTTAATAGAGTGTTGTTCAATTATTTGTTCTTTGTGAACAAAATAGTAATTATGGCAAATAAATGGCTGAAGTTTGTAATCTTTTATAATTTCTGATAGTGGCATATCATTGTTATCATCTACATTTTGAAGTCTTTCATTCAATACACATGTACCGTGACACATTACGTCAGGTTTATTTATATTGATACAAAGTTTATCAGCAATTGCTTGTTGATTTAGCTTCCACTGAATCATAACAGTCACTTTTGAGATCATAGGTAACCCCAAAATTATAACAAACATATATGTGAATAAATTCTTCATCAGCCACAAAGGTATGTTATAATTAATAAATGATGTATATGATTTTTGTCATAAATTTTTAAAATTTAGTTTTGACATATTAAAAAAGTGACCAAATTCATATTTTTATGTGATATTACCACTTCTAATAAAATTCTAATTTAGAAGGAGGTGTAGAACTTTTTGTAAGGTGTACCTTTGCCTTGCTTTTATTGAATAATCTAAATAAATCTTGCAATGAGTCGGATATATTATGTTTTTCTAAGTTGTTTTTTTATTATGTGGTTGAGTTTTATTTCTGTTTCTGCTCAAACAAACTATAAAATACGAGGAACTGTAATGGATGAAAGCAAACAGCCTTTAACAGGTGTACTTGTCATTCCTAACAGTGGTAAACCAGTTTATACAAATAATGATGGAGCGTTTATTTTGGATGCTGCCAAAGGGGATTTGGTGATTACTTTAAGATATCTAGGTAATGAAGATTTAGTTATAAATCAAGTTGTTAAAAATGAAAATATAGATTTAGGAAAGATTGCAATGACAGAGAAAGCTACTTTTCTGAAAGAAGTCAATGTCAGTGCAACAGCCATGCCTTATAAAAGTAGTTTTGAAGGATCTAATCATTATGTCAGCCCACTGCAGCTCAAAAAAATACAACCAATCTCTACAGAAGAAGTACTGAAAACACTTCCTGGTGTAAATGTTCTAGGTGATATGGGACTTTCTAATAGAATAAATGTAAGTATCAGAGGCTCTTGGGGTAGGAGGTCAGAAAAGGTTCTTATGATGGAAGATGGCTCACCCATTTCGCCAGCACCTTACACAGCTCCGGGCATATATTATAATCCTATCAGTGATCGTATCGATGGCATAGAAGTCTATACAGGTGCCGATATTCTTCGATATGGACCTAATAATATGTTTGGTATTATCAATTATATCACACCTAAACCACCACAACAACCGGGCTTGAGAGCTAAGATCTCAGGAGGTCAACGTGGATATTTCACAGGCTTACTTTCTTATGGTGGTACATGGAATAAAGTGGGAAGTCAGATAGAAGCTGTTTATAAAAGATTTGATGGGTTTACCAAGAATTCATCAGTAGATATGATTAATTTAAATGCAAAAATATTTGCAGAATTAGCTGAAAACCAATCAATTTACTTCAAGATAAGTGGCCAATTTGAGGATAATAAGGCAAGCTTAAGCTCTATCACACCTTATACATTTAGCATAGATCCTATCGAAGGACCTTTTGATGCAGACAGATTTACCATGCATCGTTATGGACTAGATATCATCCACAAGTGGGTGCCTAATACAACTTCTGATCTCACTACTAAAATTTTTGCATCTGACTTTGCACGTGATTGGTGGAGACAGAGCAATACAGTGGTAAAAGCAGCTAATGTGCGTGGATATGTTGGGGAAGAAATTTTTTCACAAAGGTATAGCTACCTTGATGGAAAAACATTTGGTGATGATGATTATGTGCGTGTAGGAACTATCACGAATGGTCGTGAGTCAACCACAGACAGTAGATGGCATTTTACAGTGGCAGCCATCGAAGAGACTTACAGCAAAAAATGGTCAGGTGAAAATTGGAGTAATGGTCTAGAAGCTCAGTTTAAGCTATATACCGAAACTTACAAAGATCAAGTATTAGCAGCGGACTCTACAAGATGGGCGAGAAGCGGGAGATTTACCACGGACTTAGCTTATGATCTTCAGTCAGTCTCGGGATATATCAGAAATCATTTTGTCATCAATAAGTTTGAGATCACACCAATACTTCGAGTTGAAAAAGTTTGGATGAATAGGGAAGATAGACTAGCATTAGCTCGTAATCCTAACCTGACTTCTGACAAAGATCTCGCTAGAGTAAATGAATATAGTATATTTCAACCAGGTTTGACACTTGGATATCAATTTTCAAACCTTAAAGTTTTTGGGTCAGCTTACAAAGGTTATATCGCACCATCCAAATATTTTGCATTTTTGGTAGAAAGAGATGGCGTTTTAGTCAATCCACTTTCTGCAGAAGATCTTAGTAATGTAAAACCTGAAGTAAGTTTAAATACAGAATTAGGGATTCGTGGAGAAATCATCAAAGGAAGATTGGCGGGTCAGATTGCCGTATTTAATAACCGTATTAGCAATTTTTATGTAGCAGGATGGAATGAGTATTTCGACAAATTGGCTGTGCTCAATGTAGGTGGTTTTGAAGCGGCTCTGCGTTATGAAATTTTGCCATTAGGAGGGAATCACAAACTGAGTATTCAACCGAATATCACACTATTGAGAACAAATGTTGCGTCAGGAGAGCTGGTAGATCGACATCTTTTTACGCAAATAAAACATACGGCTGCCACAAAACAAGAATTTGTAGATAAAGTCAACAGTAATCCTGCTGGCTATGATGTCTTTGTAAAACAAAATGGTGTAGATGTAAAACTAGATAGAGCCATCACCATAGAAGACTTGGATAATGTATCAAAAACTGTGTATAAATTTGGTGATAATGGGATAAAAGATGGAGTGACGCCATATGCACCTGAAATCGCATATAATGTTAATTTGTATTACACCTATAAAAAAATTGGAATCGGTTTTGGATACAATTTTGTTGGTGATCAATATGGAGAATTTGCAAATTTTGAAAACGAATCAGGAGATGGTGGTTTAGGTAAAATTAAGTCATTCCACACATTTGATGCCAATGTCAATTATGACTTTATGATAAAAGATATTAGAGCTTCATTGTTTGTAGCGGCAAAAAATCTGGGTGATGACGTATTTGTAGCATCAAGACTCAACCGTGGACAGTCGGGTATAATGTCAGGTGGATTCAGACAGATCAATGCAGGATTGAATTTTGTATTTTAAAGGTATTCAGAAAAATAGCTATCCAAGTAAACCACGCTAAAAAATATTAGAGTGAAATAAAAGAATAGCTATTTTTGAATTTAAAGGAAAAAAGACTTGATACTTTATTTAATTGGTTTCTATAAACCAAGGTCTAATTATATAAACTTTCCTTACTTTTTGTTTTCTATGTTATACTTGTTTTACAAACTGAACTTCTGCAGAGATTTTTACATCTTCACTCACCAATACACCACCTGTTTCGAGAGCTGCATTCCATGTAAGACCGAAGTCTGTTCTATTGATTTTTCCTTCGATAGAGAAACCAGCTTTCAGATTACCCCACGGATCGGTATTTGTGCCAGAATATTCTACATTAAGAGTGACCGATTTTGTAACATCTTTAATAGTTAAATCTCCTGTTACTTTTCCATCACCTGCATTAAATGAATCAGATACAAATTTTAATTCTGGAAATGTAGCACCATCAAAAAAATCAGCACTTTTAAGGTGTGTGTCTCTTTGCTCATTAGATGTATTGATAGTATTTACATCTGCCGAAAAAGTGATTTTGGTGTTTTTAAAATCTTCATTTTCTGATTCGATTTCACCTGTTAATCCTCCGAATTGCCCTGTGACATTTGTTATCATAAGGTGCTTTACTTTAAATTGAAGTTCGCTGTGAGTAGGGTCTAAAGACCATTTTGTTGCTGACATATTTATTATTTTTGATTAATATTTGTTGCAACAAATGTTTTTTAACAAAGGTTGTTTTTTTAATATAATTTTAACTAAACAACGCACTTATTTAATGTAATTAATCTTTTTAAGCAAAAAAAAATCGGAAAGATATCAGGTGACACCTTTCCGATTTATAGCATATTCAAACAGGAAATCCTATTATTTATTTCTCTTTTCCAGCTTGTAAAAAGTCTTGATATTCTTGCAATTCGTCCCATTTCCCATCAGCAGCCATTTCTGCTTGTTTCGGCCAAGTGGTAGGATCAGCTAGTGAAAATCTAGATCCAGCTTCTGTGAGAATTTCTTGAATCGTACTAACGGCTGTTTCCGCTAGTGCTCGCCAAGTTTTAATTCCTTTTGCATGCAATAATTCTTCTATTTTTGGACCAATTCCTTCTACTGCTTTTAGATCATCTTGCTGCCATCTACGTATTATGCCAGCTTTAATTAAAAACTTCTCTAGTTTCGAATCCGTACTGCCTTCAGTGACAGTATCACTTCTTCCAGTATCTAAAGCTTTTTGTAAGTCAATGAGCTCATTCCATTTTCTATCATTAGCTAATCCTGCTTGTTGTGGCCATGTATTCGGGTCAATAATTCTATATTTATCCCCATATTTGTTCAGGATAGTCCTTAAATCTTCTTTTGAAGTAGAAGCTAAAGTTGCGAAATTTAGAATATTATTTTCCTTCAATATTTCTTCCATTTTTGGACCGATTCCTTCTATGATCTGGAAATTTGTGTCTCCTATTGCTGCATAATACTTATCTACTGAAGGCGAACTAGCAGAAGCTAATCCAACACCCGCTAGTGGCATTGCCCCAAGTTGCACTGAAGCTTCCATTTCTCTCATTTTGCCTCTTAGAAGAGATACGTTACCTTCTGCTTCCATTCTTGCTTTTTTGCAAGCATCAAGGCTAGCTTCTAGATTTGATATGTTGGTGTTTAATAAAGATATTTTTGATTCAGCTTCTTTAAGTAAGGCCTGATATCTACCCCATATAAGCCAACCAATGCCTAAGCCTAATAAAAATGGAAGTAACCATGTCAACCACCATGGAATGGTGCAAAAATCAAATAAAACGATCATGATATTTATTTTTTAAAATTGATTATTTAATAATTTGTAATTCGGTTCTACGGTTCTTAGCTTTTCCATCAGCAGTATCATTATCTGCAATGGGTGTTTCTTCTCCTTTTGAACTTACTATTAATTTTTCTTTTTGGACTCCTTTTGATATAAGGTACTTTGCTACTACGTCTGCTCTTTTTTGACCAAGTTTGAGATTTTGTGTAGCATCACCTACGTTATCTGTGTGACCAGTAATATTAACGGATTCGCTAGACTTTAATACTCTTTCGGCGACATCATCTAGATATTTTTCTACTTCAGCACTATTCAGCTTATTGGTAGAGTTTGGTGGAAAATAGATCAGCGTTTTGTCATCTATTTCTTTGATGTTTTCAGTATAAATTCTTGATGCAAAAGATACTGACTCAATTTTTTGACCTACATCTGATGAGTCGCATGTCACACTTTTGGTAAGGATGACTACTTGATCATCAGTAAGGTTTGTAAATAGTTTGCGAGTTTCAAGCGCCCTTTTATAAGCGGTACTGTCAGTCTCATCAGGTGCCGCATTGCTACAATACCATCCTGAAATTTCAAGTTTGGTTGTGGCTGAAACCAACGCTGTCAGCGAGTCTCTCATACGTGGCCAGCTTTCGCCAAGGATTGGAGCACTGCTTCCCCATAAGAAAAGCAACGGACCTGTTCTTTCTGTTTTTTCCAGCGTCGGTATGACTTGTTTCTGGACACAACATTTATTATAATCCTTGTAGTAAAGCCAACCTAAGAGAAGCCACAACAGCGCTAAAATTGCTATTAATAAAGCTCTCATAAATAAGTTGGTTTTGTTTGTAAAATAAAAATAAAGCTGAAAATTAAAAATTAATATTGAAATATGTGCAAATTGTAGGTTATTTATTCATTAAAATGATGAAATACAATCTTTATGCATTGTCTAAATTGTAATTTGCATTATTTTAATTGCATTTTATCATTGTTTTAAATTGGTTTAATGAATTAGAAAAAAAACAGTTTAACATTCTATTATCTTTGTTATGACTTATTTTTTATATTTACGTCACCTAACCAAATATTAATTAAAATGAACAAAATAGTAACACTTGATGAGTTTATCATCAGAGGCCAAAAAGAAAAACCTGATTCTTCTGGTAGTTTCACAAGATTGTTAAGAGATATCGGTATTGCCGCTAAAATTGTAAACCGCGAAGTCAATAAAGCTGGACTTGTAAATATCCTTGGTGTAGAAGGCAGCACAAATTCTACTGGTGATGATGTACAGAAACTTGACATATTTGCCAATGAAAAGTTTATTGAAACACTCTCGTACAGTGGGGAAGTATGCGGTATTGCTTCCGAAGAGAACCTTGAATTTATTCCTGTAAAAACGGACAAAAATAAGCAAGCTCAATATGTTGTAGTCATGGACCCACTTGACGGTTCATCCAATATTGATGTCAATGTATCTGTAGGGACTATCTTCGGTATCTATAAAAGGATAAGTCCGGTAGATGGACCATGTAAGATAGAAGACTTCCTCCAAAAAGGGACAGCGTTAGTGGCAGCAGGATATGTTTTATATGGTACTTCGACATTATTAGTGTATTCTACTGGTGATGGTGTCAATGGTTTTACATTAGACCCAAGTATAGGAGAATTTTGTTTGTCACATCGCAATATTCAGATGCCGGTTTCTGGCAATTATTACTCTGTAAATCAAGGTTATTACTTAAAGTTTGACCTAGAAATGAGAAGATATATCGACCATTGTTCTGACTTAAATTATAGATTGAGATACATAGGTAGTATGGTTTCTGATATTCATAGAATCATGTTTCAAGGTGGCATATTTTTATATCCGAATACGCGAAAGTACCCAAAAGGTAAGTTGAGATTGCTTTACGAATGCTATCCAATGGCGTACATTGTCGAGCAATCAGGTGGTACTGCACTCACTTGTAAACTAGATAGGATCATGGACGTAGAAATCACATCGTTACATCAGACATCTTCTATTGTGATGGGGTCAAAAGAAATGGTAAGAGATATGAAGGAATTTGTAGAAAAGTATGGTGCTGTTATTCAGTAATGTTTATGTTTTATGAGTAGATTTTTTATTTGTGTTTTTTGTTTGTTTTCGATAGTTTTCTGCTATGCGCAAGTGAACATAAAGGTAGTCAGTATTCCAAGCAATACGCCACAACCTGCAAATATTTATATAGCTGGCACCATGAATAATTGGAACCCAGGAAATTCAGATTTCAAATTAGTCGCCGATAGTTTGGGCCAATACGCAATTACTTTTAAACCAGCTATTGGAGCTGTAAAGTTTAAGTTTACCCAAGGTAGTTGGGCCACCGTAGAAGGTACGTCACAAGGTGGATTTATACCTGATAGAACTATAAATTATAATGGTCAACCTATCACAGTTGATTTGAATATATCAGGTTGGGAAGGCGCTGGAAATGTTACATCCACGGCATCTCCACAAGTGAGTATTTTGTCTGAAGCTTTTGATATACCGCAATTAAATAGAAAGCGTAGAATTTGGCTTTATTTACCGAAGGATTATCAAAATAGTCAGAAAAAATTTCCTGTTCTTTATATGCATGATGGTCAAAATCTATTTGATAAAACGACTAGTTTTTCTGGAGAATGGCGAGTTGATGAGAGTCTTGACAGTATGAACTTAGCTGGTGATTACGGGTGTATTGTGGTGGGTATAGATAATGGTGGCGCCAATAGGTTGAACGAATATTCTCCTTGGGTCAATACACAGTACGGTGGTGGACAAGGAGATGAATATGTCGAATTTATAGTAGAAACGCTCAAGCCTTACATTGACCAAAATTATCGTACACTCACAGATGCTGATAATACTGGAATAATGGGGAGCTCAATGGGTGGCTTGATTTCGATGTATGCAGGCATTAGGTATCCGGAAGTTTTTGGTAGGGTAGGTGCGTTTTCTTCATCTTATTGGTTTTCAGATCAGTCTTATAAACAAGTGAATGATACAGGAGTGTTACCAACTTCATATTTCTATCTTATCGCAGGAAAACAAGAAGGTGGTGATCAAGTTGAAGACATGAATGAAATGGTTGAAACACTCATAGTAAAGGGTGCAGAAAATATAAATGTTTTTAGTCAAGCACATGCAGATGGGAAACACAGCGAGTGGTACTGGGAAAGAGAATTTCCGAAAGCATATAAATGGCTTTTTGAAAAAAAAACTTCAGCGCTAAGTGATTTGACATACGCGTCACTGAGGGTTTGGCAAAGTGGTAGTTTTTTGTTTATTTCAAGCGAAGAGCAAATTCATGGGAAGCCAGTCTATTTATATGATTTCGGTGGAAGACAAATTGCTACTAAAATCATTGATCAAAACCAAATAACACTAGACAGAAGTTTTAATTCTGGCATTTATTTCCTTAAAATTGAAGGACAAAAAGGTGGTGTAAAATTTATGTGGCAAAATTAATATGGATCCACATCAATATTGACACGTACAGATTTGCTATTTGGTAGTAATTTTAGTTTGTTTCTTTCATCTAGAATTAGTTGTTTAATATTATGAACAACTTTGGGATCTTTTTCCATTTTGATGGTAATGGTCTGAATATACTGACCTCGGATTCTCGATATACCTGGGATGGCTGGACCAATCAGTCTATTTCCAATTATCTTGCGGATATGATCTGCAAATACTTGTGCAGTATGAGCTACCGTTTGAGCATTTTTATGTAACAGTTCTATCTGTATCATTCTGAAAAATGGTGGATAGATAAACGCCTTTCGTTCGCTCGCTTCTCGCATATAGAACCTTTCGTACAGATGATGCATCGTCTCTATGATGACTGGATGACTAGGATTGTAAGTCTGAATGACGACATTTCCTTGTTTAGCTCTTCTTCCTGCTCGACCTGAGACTTGCGTTAGCAATTGAAATGCCCTTTCGTTAGCTCGAAGATCTGGATATCTCAGTAGAGCATCTGCATTCAAAACGCCTACAAGAGCAATGTTCTCAAAATCTAATCCCTTGGTTATCATCTGTGTGCCTACCAGAATATCGATCTTTTTTTCTTCAAAATCATGGATAATATTTTCATAAGCTAGTTTAGTTTTGGCTGTATCCATATCGAGTCTAGCTACATTGGCAGTCGGGAAAAGTGCTTTCAAATGCTCTTCTATTTTTTCAGTGCCGAATCCTTCTTGGTGCAAATCATGATTGCCACAGGCAGGACATTGGATTGGAATTTTAGACCTTGTTCCACAATAATGACATCGCAATTCATTGAAAGCCTTATGGATAGTGAGCCTAACATCACAGTTGTGACAATCAGCTTTCCATCCGCATGAATGACAAGAAATCGTAGGTGCATACCCACGTCTGTTTTGGAATATCAAAACCTGTTCTTTTTCTATCAAAGCATTTTCTATAGATGTAGTCAAATGCTTGCTAAAAAGCCCATCAAACCTTTTGTCTTTATATTCTTCTTTGAGATCTACAACTTGTATTTTCGGCAATACAGAGGCACCATGTCGCTCTGTCATATTGACTAAGCCATATTTGTCATTGACTGTATTTGAGAATGATTCTAAGCTTGGTGTAGCACTTCCCAATATTATGGAAGCCTTCATGAGATTACTCAAATAAATAGCTGCATCTCGAGCATTGTAGCGTGGGCTAGGTTCGTTTTGTTTGAATGATGGATCGTGTTCTTCATCAACTATAATTAATCCTAAATTATTAAATGGTAAGAAGAGTCCTGATCTTGCAGCGATCACAAGTTTAGCGCCCATGAGCACTGCATTCCACATTTCTACCCGTTCCTGATTGTTCATTCTGCTATGATACACCAATACTTCTGCTCCGAATATGGTTTTCAGCCTTTCTACCATGTGCGTCGTCAGGGCGATTTCAGGTAGCAAGTACAAAGTTTGTTTTTCATTTTCTATAGCATCTTTGATGAGTTCGGCATAAACCCTAGTTTTGCCACTTCCCGTAATACCATGTAGCAAACAAGGTTTTTCGGCAGCAAGGATTGTTTTTATGTCATCTATTGCATTCACTTGCATGTCGCTAAGTGGATCCATAGCTTCAGGTTGCTGGTTTTCGGATCTATCAGTTATTCTGCTAAGCTTTTGTTTTTGAATAGTAAAAATACCTTTTTTAGCAATCGCTTGTAAAACGCTACTGTCAACATCTGCTAATAAATAAATATCAGAGACAGGCATTGAGAATATCTTATTTCTAGAAATCTGCACAAAGGCAAGGAGTGCTTTGGTTTGTTTTTCACTATTCGCAACTAGGTCGAATGCTTCTGATAAACGATTTGGTTCTGAAAGATATGGCTCATTTAAAGAAACGAAATTAACCATCCTTGCTTTAAATTTCTCTATCAGTTCTTCTTTGATGGAAATGATACGTTTATCTAGTAGGCTTCGTAGAATAGGGAAGATGGTTTTTTTATTTAGGATGTCTTGTATCTGTAGAATGGTAAGTTCATTTTGGATCGATACAGCTTCGGCAACGAGATATTCATCATCATTGAGTTCGACGGTGATATCTTCTAGCTCACCATTAAAGACAACCTTGGTTTCACTTTCTAGCTTCAACCCAGCTGGCATGGCAACGTTCATCACTTCACCAAGAGTGCAACAATAATAAGATGCCATCCATGACCAAAATTTAAGTTGGGTTTCGGTCACCATTGGCGTTTTATCGAGAATAGCAATTATTGGTTTTGCTTTATATTCTAGTTGAAGATCCGAATGGACTTCTGCAATTATAGCGGAGTATAATTTGTTTTTAAGTGGAACTTCCACCCTGATACCTATTTGGACTAAATCAGCAAATTCTTCAGGTACTGTGTAGGTGTACAGCTTTGGTAAGGCCAAGGGAAATACGACGGTAACAAATTTTGCAGACAATCCTTTTTGTATTTATGGAGTTGCAAATATAGCAAAGTATTGTCAAATGGGATGATAGAAAGACTTTTTGGTTTGAAAGAACATCATAGAATATAGGATTTGGTTATTCTTTTTTTATCTTATCTAGTGCTTCTATAATCTGCCATTCAAATACTTCGTCAAATCGTTCAAAATAAGGTTCTCCCATCTTTTTGCCTTTTTTGACCCAATAAAGCGCTTTTTCAAAGTATCTCTTCGCTACTGTTTTTTCATTCATAGCCAAATGCACTAAGCCATTCTGATATAAAACCTCTGTGAAATTCTCATCTTTGTGTAATACCAAA